>ERZ1674245.16-NODE-16-length-55498-cov-10.127771_pt1 | contig 55498 bp, 44 predicted proteins | sample MGYA00581205_ERZ1674245 | MGnify/ENA primary metagenome ERZ1674245 (study PRJEB41354, sample SAMEA4873314) | human saliva metagenome | biome: human-associated habitat [ENVO:00009003]; feature: mouth environment [ENVO:08000002]; material: saliva material... | reverse complement strand
GCCCCAGCGGGGTGTTAGCGTTACCCACAAACTCACGCAGCCGCGTGGCCACCACAGCTGGCACATTAGTGTCTGTGCCGTTCGCTACCTTCCCAAACCTACGTTTAGATAGCTGAGCATCCGAATAGGTAGGCACACTCACCACATTTACGCTGTAGCTGTCGCCTTTAACCAGGGTGCGGGTGCTAAGCAGGGCGCCCAGATTGGATGAATAGAACAGATCCTGAGTTAAACCCTGGCCTTTACGTGGGGTGAAGCTACGCACCTGTCCCCCACCTGGCAGCCAGTTACCCTGGTAATCAACCATGGTGAAAGTCAGATTATGGGTTTTAGTGCCTTTAGGTAATACGCGCGTATCAACCTGGGCCCCAACCCGCTTAAAACCCTCACCGTTGTCTGACGTCCCCACTCGCATAACGTTTCCGTCATAGGCGTCCATTGTGGCGATACGGATACGCTCACCATTTTGCAGCCCCGAAACCGTAAACAAAGTGGTGTCTTTTTGAGTATCCACCCAGTAGTGCAGGCGTGTAAGCGGAGCCTGATACTCGGCAATATTCAGCGGCGGCGTCACATAGCTACGCAAAACCTCACGGTTATTAGTCCCCGTCACCTGCGGAGCCAGCACCGCCCCCGCAGCCATGGCACAAGCCAGCATCAGCAGCGTGCCCAGGCGGGCTCGACGGCGCAGCCGCCCCGCCCCCAAAGCGATCAGCCCGCGCTGGCCCCGGCCGTGACGCTTATTAACCGCCCAAGCCGCCCAAGCCAGCGCCACTAGCACCCCCACCAGCGCGCTATCGCGCCCATAGGGAGCCTCAAAACCACCAAATAGCGCCCCCAGGGCAAACATCAGCCCGGCCGGAACCAGCGCCAACAACTGGCCGCGCTGGTGGCGCAACACAACCCAGGCACCCAAGCCAGCACACACCATGGCACTCAAATACGGCACCACCGTAATACCCGCATAGGCGTTAGCCGGCGGCGCCAAAGTCAGCAAATCACGCCAACTAGTCACCGCCCCCAACACCAGGGTTTGCACCATCTGCAAAGACGGAAACACCTTAGCGCTAGCCAAATTCGGTAAAGCCAAAGCCCCACCCAACAGGTAAGCAATCACCAGCGCCAAAATAGTTTCCAGCCGCCGCAACCCCAACGCATAAGCAGCGCCAGTAACCACCACAGCCAGCAAAGCGCCGCCCATGGCCGCAATATAGCCAGACCAGTCCCCAAACACCGCCCCATGGCTAACACTGGCAGCCAACATCAGCAACGTAAAAGCAACCAGCCCCAGCCAGTTAAAATCCCGGCGCTTAGAACCAACCGTCTCAAGCCCATCAACACTCATAGCGCCGCCTTTCGCAATAATGCCGGAAGCTCACTAAGCGCCCCCAAGTGCAGCAAATCCATTGCCCCCATACGGTTACGCCCCGCCCGCCCCGGGCTCACCCGCAACACATAAGAACGCGCCGACACCGGCAGACGCACCCAAGCACGCTCAATTAGCTCCAAATCAGCCCCTGAACCAGTAATCAGCACCGCCACCGAGGCACCCGGACAAGCCGCCACCGCCTCCTTAGTCAACTCCGGCAAGTCAGCGGCGCGCCCATCCATCTCCACCAGGCTCAACGCATCCAAAGCCCGCTTAGGGTTAGGCAGCGCCGGCACCCCCGCCTGAGTCACCAAAGTAACCTCACGGCTAGCCTTAATCGTGGCCACAATCAGCGACGCCGCCGCCGAGACAGCCACCTCAAACTCAGCCTCACTAGCCCAAGATGCCGCCCGCGTATCCAACACCACCAACAGGTGAGCGCGGCGCGTCTCCTCAAACTGACGCACCATCAACTTGCCGGTGTGAGCCGTAGACTTCCAGTGAATATTGCGCCGATCATCGCCGGGCACATACTCACGCAAAGTATGAAAAGACACATCCGAGCTAGACAAATCCCGGATCGTCGCGCCCTCAATATCCTTAATGAAACCAATGGCTTCACTTTCCAAAGCCACCGTACGCGGATGCACATACAGCTCAATGCGCTGACTCCAGCGGCGCTCGCGGCGCACTAGGCCCAGCCCGTCACCGTTAACACTGCGCACCGGGCCGATTGGCACCAGGCCGCGTCGGGCGGTGGGGATAGCTAGAGGCTGGCTAATCATCTGGCCGGCGCGCAGGGAGGGCACCAGTACGTCAGCGGTGGATTTACCTACCGGTAGTTCCATCACGGCTTTGCGGGTACGCCGGGTGCCGGCGTTGGTGGCTTGTAGCTCGCCGTAGGCGTTATCGCCCACCACCACTCGCTCGTTTTGCACATACAGGTTGATGTTGTGTTTACCCAATCCCAGGGCGCTTAGCGGGGATAGCAGGGCCAGTACACCTAGCACTAGGCCAATCACTGCTAGCTCCACCCAATGCGTTAGCAGAGCTAGGCCTAGCGCGCTTAGCGCCACTGCGGCCACGCCCCACCACAGGGGGGTGAGCACCTGGGTGGCGCGGGTGCGCAGGCGACGCCAGCTAGTGGGTTTTTTGTCTTTTGCGCCAGGGTTTAAGTCGACGCCGCCACGTGGGCGCGCAGAGCTAGTTTTAGCGGCCATGGTTTAGCTGTGTGCGGTGGGCGCGGGTACGGAAGCTAGAACCTGCTCAATGACGCCTTCGGCGCTGGCGCCGGAGAACTGGGCGTCCACATCCAACACCAGGCGGTGAGCCCACACCACTGAGGCCAGCTCCCTGACGTCGTCGGGAATTACGTAGTTGCGCCCCTGAGCGGCAGCCCATACGCGCACCACGCGGGTCATGGCGATAGCGCCACGGGTAGAGACCCCAACGCGCACCTGCTGGTGTAGGCGGGTGGCTTCAGCTAGGGCCGCAATGTAGTCCAGTACGGCGCCGTCGACATAGTTAGTTCCGGCTACATCCGCCAGCTGGGTGACCACAGCGGAGGAAACCACGGCCGACAATTTAGCGGAGCGGTCGGGGTTAGCTGAGTCAGCCAGCACCTGAGCCATGGCCCCACGCTCGGGGTAGCCCACGGAGGTTTTCATCAAGAAACGGTCCAGCTGGGCTTCGGGCAGCGGGTAGGTGCCGGCCTGCTCAATGGGGTTTTGGGTGGCGATAACCATGAAGGGACGCCCGGTGGAGTGGGTTTTGCCGTCCACGGTAATTTGCGACTCTTCCATAACCTCCAGCAGCGCCGACTGGGTTTTGGGGCTGGCACGGTTGATCTCATCGGCCAGCACGATAGAGGCAAATACCGGGCCCTTGTGGAATTCCCACTGGCCGCTGCGCTGATCGTAGATGGTTACCCCGGTGATGTCGCTGGGTAGCAGGTCAGGGGTGAACTGGATACGCGAGTGGGTACCTTGGATAGTGGCCGCCAGGGCGCGGGCCAGGGCGGTTTTGCCAGTGCCCGGGGCGTCTTCGAGCAGCAGGTGCCCCTCAGCCAGCATGGTGGTGACAGCCAGGCGAATTACCTGCTCTTTGCCCAGCAAGGCCTGCCCTACGTTAAGCACCATTTTGTTAAATAGATCAGCAAACTGGGCGGCGTTAGCCTGGGTGAGCGACATGGGTTATTCCTTTCAAAACTTTTCGCTGACGCTTATAACGACGACGCAGCTTTATGGCTGCAAAGCTGGTTATTGGTGTGTGCCTGACTCGCATTGCAAGGCGGCGTTATCTTCTTTTTCTTCCGCCTGGGTGATGCTGGTGGCAACATATAGGGTCACCCCACCGTCAAAGGTGGTGTAGCGTTTTTCGTCTTTACCAGCAGTGGGGGCCATCGTGTAGGTTTTGCCCGCCCAGGTAATGGTGCACTTGGTGGTGGTGCCGTCCTTCCAGTCCCACAGCTTGACGCCGTAGCGGTAGCAGTTGGGGCTGGTGCTGCCGCAGCTGCCGTTTACTACCTGGGAGCGGTCCACAAAGCCCTGGTAGTTGTTGGCTGGCTTGGGTTCTGCCGCCGACGGCGCCGCTAGGCTTTGGCAGCGCGGTTCAGATTCGCGGGTGCCGGCCTCGCTGGTTACCTGCTTGGAGCTGGCGCAGATTTTTACTTCTTTACCTGCTTCAACCCCGTTTTGGAATTCCACAGTGCCGCCACCTGCCGGCGGTTCCTGCTTATTGGTGTAGGCAGCACCAGTGCTGATGTAAGCCGAGCTGGTGGCGGTGCGCCCATTGCCGTTAGCGGGGCCCACTTGGCAGCTGACCTTAGTGGCCTCAGGGCGAGTACAGGCCAAAGTGGGCGAGATTGGGGCGCCAAAAGGCGTCACTTTACCGGCCACTACTCCTTCAGAGCACTTACCTGAAGCGTTGCAGGCACGCACATAAATAGTGGATTCTTTACCGTTAGTTAAGCCGTTACCTGTTTTATTGGCTACCGACTGCCAGGTGTTCTGATCGGTTGACCATTCCAGGTTCTGGGAATTTTTGTCCCCGCTGGTAACCGTGAAGTCTACCGCGTTATCAGCGCCAGTAGCCTTGGGGGCTGCAGACACTGAAGGAGCAGATACTTTACCCTCCAGCTTCATAGTGTATGAGACTTCCTCAGAGGTGCCGCCGTGAGTTACCGCTCTGACTGCGAACTTCACGGTCCTGTCTACGCTTGCATCAATTTCATAGGGCTTACTTAACCCATAAATCACTATGGCACTAGAGGCCGTAGGGGTATCGGCGTAGGAAAGGAGGTAGTGGGTAATCGGCAGCCCACCAGTGTTGGCTGGCGGGTTCCACGACACCAGTACCCTGGTGGTGCCATCTGAACCCTGGCCCTGTTTGACTACCGTCAAATTAGTGGGCGGACCAGGCTTGCCGTAGGGAGTCACCGGCTGGCTGGCAGCTGATTCCTGACTGGCGCCTTGGGCATTAACTGCGCGCACGGTAGCCGTATAGGCCGTGCCGTTGGTTAGGCCCGTGAAGGTAGCCTTAGTCTCGGTTACGTTCTGGCTGAGCCCACCTGGGGAGAGCGTAATTACGTAACCGGTGATACGCGAACCTGGCGAGTTAGACCTGTTCCACGTGAAACTAGCGGTGCTGTCACCAGCCTTACCAACGGGGGCCCCGGGCGCCGTCGGCACCACACTGACTTGCACACTGGCGGTATTAGAACGCGGGGACTGACCCACCGCGTTACGGGCCACCACATAGAAGGAGTGGGCAATTCCCGGGGTGCGGCCGGGCATAATGCAGCTGGTGACCACGCCACAGTCAAGCAGGTCACCCTGCACCGTGTCGTGGACGGTGAAGTTAGTGATGTCGGCGCCATTAGAAGCCCCGGCGGTGAAGGAAACCGTCACTGCGTCGGAGCCGTTAGCGGTGGCGCTAACCCCACTGGGAGCGTCAGGCAAGCCGCGCACACTCACCGCGATGGTGCCCGTAACTTCACGGTCGGCGTCGTTAGTTTTATCGCCCACCCGGTAGGAGATGTTGTAGGTGCCGTGCAGGCCTTCCCGGGCGCTAATGGTCAAGGAGGTGCCCGAGGCGCGCACGGTAATACCGTCGCTAGAGCTAGGCGAGCCCACCAGGTGAATCGGGGTGTCAGTAAAGGGGTTAGTGGCGTAGTTAGCCACGTCAACCGTGGTGGATTTACCTGCATCCACGCTCACCTGAGCTTGGCTTAGCTGCACCAGCGGCTCTTTAGCGCCGGTGACACTAACCGGAATTACCGCTTTAGTGCTGGCTCCCTTAGCGTCGCGCACAGTCAGCGCCAAGTTAGCGCTGTTGCCGCGCTTAGCCCCCGTACCGGCCTGCACCTTGAGGGTGTGGCCATCAACGCTGGCTTGGATGCCGTTGGTGGCCCCCGAAACCGTGTAGGTCATGGAGGTGGGGTCGTCGCCGTCGGGGTCGCTAACCCAGCTGCTCATATCCGCGCTGATGCTTTGACCACCTACGGCCACCTCAATGGCGGTGGGGCGCACCTGCGGGGGACGGTTAGCGGCGCCTGGATCCACAATCAGCGGGATCGTAAGCGTGGCGGACAGAGCCTTATCGTCACTGCCGTCAGTTACCGTAACCGTGATTGAGGAGGGCCCCGAATAGTCAGCTTTAGCGCCAAACTCCAAGGTGGCAGAGTCTTTAACTAGCGTGGAGCCATCCCAACCGGCGGCGGCGCTAGCCTGCCCATCTTTCGGCACACTGGCGCTGCGGCCGCTACGTACGCGCACATAATTCTTTAGTGCGATAGCGGTTTTAGTGCCGGCTTTAACGTGGATAGGAGTCTTAGACACATTCAGCTCAGGGTTAGTTACCTGGTTGCCAGGCACCCACACGACAGCTGAAGCAGACAGGGAGTCCTTGTCGGTAACCGTGTAGAGCACGTAACGCCCCTGCGTGGCCGGCTCAATTAGCAGGTCTTTACCCGAAACTTTCACGCCCGGGTCAGAGCTGGTGACGCGGTCAGATTCAATATCGCCGTCGGGGTCTTCATCGTTATCAAGCACAGACACCTTCACGCTGCCTTGGGCGGCGCGTACCTGCTCAACGCTAACCTCGTCGTCGCGCGCAATGGGCGCAACCAGGGCGGCGTCGGGCGAAACCACCACGGTGACCAAGCCAATTACCGGCTCAGAGTGGCCGTCGCTGACCCCGTATTGCAGTGAATAGGTACCGGCCCTTTCAGGGGCCTTGAACACTACCCGCGAATGCTCAGCGCTGACCTCAATTGAGTCGTCGCTGCTGCGTACATCGTCTGCCACTAGTGACAGCGGATCCCCATCGGGGTCAAGGTCGTTAGACAGCACCGGTACCGAGACTTTCACGCCCGGACGCACCCGCACTGAGTCAGAGATAGCCACCGGCTGCTGGTTAGTGCCAGCTACGGCGCTTACCCCCACCTTGACCTGGCCGTTAGCGCTGCGGCCCAGGCGGTCGGTGACGGTGTAGCTAAACACGTCCGTGCCGGCCGCGCCGTTGGCGGCGGTGTAGGTCAGGTAGGTGCCGCTAACTTCAGCGCTGCCCAAGGTGGGTGAGGTGGCCAGGCCCGTTAAGCTCACCGAGTCACCTTCAGTGTCAATGCCCTGCAGCGGGATAGGAATAGTTACCTTCTCCCCTGCCACGGCCCGTGCCTGCACATCTTGCGGGTGGGGGGCAGTGTCGTTGGCAGGATCAGAGCCCACCACCGTCAAGTTAACGGCGGCACTGGCCACGTTCCCGGCGGCGTCGCGCACAGTGTAAATAAGCTTGCCTGAGCCAGGCTGGTCAGCGGCGCGGAAACGCACCACATTGTCAGATACAAAAGCTTTACCCAGGTTGGCTGACACAGAGCTTTGCAGGTCAGGCTGCACGGTGAGCTTGAGCCCGCCCGGGGAGCGGTCATTGTTTAGCACCGAGATGCTACCCACGTCGCCGACGCGCACCACCAGGTTGTCGTCGTTTAGCTGCGGGGGTTTAGTCATGTCAGCTGCCGGGGTGGGCACAACCCGGATAGTGCCCTGGGTGGCGCCAGACTGGTTGACGGCGGTGTAGGTCAAGCTGGCCGGCTCGCTTAGGCCGCTGGGAGCCGTGATTTTCACGATCCGGTGTTCCAAAACTGCCGCCACCAGCGGGGAGCCGTCAGGGGTTTTAACTGACTGGACTGACAACACGCCCCCGGTGGGGTCGGTGTCGTTATCCAAGGCGGCTACCAAAGCCGAGCCGCCTTCAGGCAGGGAAGTGACGTCGTCTTGCACAATTGGCACAGATTTTTCTGCGCTCTTAATGGCGTCAACCCTAATAAAGCCCGAGGCGGTCTTGGGGCCGTTAGAAACCTGATAGTTCAGGTAGTAGGTGCCTTCCAGACTGGGCGTGAAGGTAAGCACCCCGGTGGGCAGGTCGCTGGTTACTGACAAGCCGGCAGGGGCATCAGATACCTGGGTTAGGCGCAGGGTGCCACCGTTGGGGTCAGAGTCGTTATCCATGGGGGTTAGCTGCGCGGAAACACCCACCGGGGTGACCAGGTGGTCACCGTTGGTGATGGGTTCCAAGTTGCCCGGGGCTTTAACGGTCACGTTCAGGCTACCTTCGCCGTCGGCGCGCCCGTCAGAGAAGGTAACTTTCAGGCTTACATCGCCGGGGGAAGTGCCGGTGTCTTTAATGGTGATAGTGCCGTCAGCGCGCCAATTGACGTTCATGGTCGACGGCGCCTGCACGCTCTTGATGTAGATCTGGTCCCCATCTGGGTCTAGCCAGTCGTTAGAGACGTTGATTTGGCCCTGCGCCCCGGTGGCCAGGGTTAGCACAGAGCGGTTAGTTTGCTTGGGAGCTTCATTAACCGAGTCAGGGTGCACGGTTAGCTGCACGCTGGCTTGGGCGTTGGCGCGTCCGTCACTGAGGTCATAGTTGAAGGTGCTCGAGCCGGTAGCGCCGGCATCTACCCGCACCTGCAGGGCGGCGCCGTCACGCACCGGGGCCACATTCCCCCAGCTGGGCTGGCTGAGCGGGGCGGCGGTGAGCACGTCGGCGTCTTCATCAGTGTCGTTGTTGATTACCGGTAGGTAAGCGGTGCCGCCTGCGCGCACGCCGTACTCGTCGTTATTGGCTTTGGGCGGGTGGTTTTCGTCCTTGTGTTCTTTGGGGGCGTTTTGGTCACGCTGGTTGGAATCGTCTTGCTCATCCTCGTTTTCCAGCTTGGATTTGACCTCTTCCCAGCCCTTTACCTCAACCATGTCTTTGTCAGGCAGCCACAGCCCACCGGTTTTGACGTCGTTGAGTACGATCACGTCGCGGTTGGTGCGAAATACTGCCTGGCTGGCCTGGTTCAATGTGGGAACTTTACGGGCCAGGTCATTGTTGGTGCCGGGGCAGTCACGCAGGAAGCTACCTTGCCCACTCCAGGCCGCATACACACAGCCTCGGTGCAGCACTGGGCGCGAAGGGGAACCCTGGGCGGTTTTGGCTTTAACGGTGGTGACTTTTTTGTCGTCCAGGTTTACTCGCAGCAGCGCCCCGCGCGTGCCCACCAGCACGTCTTTAGCTTCCGGGCCGGCTTCTTGCAGCTGCAGGTCGGTGCCGTTTAAGTGGACAGCGTCTCCGCTGGGCAGCACCAGAGTGTTGTTTTTGGTGTCCAGCACCACCGCCTGCTTACCTACCGCACTGACCTGCAATTTGGCGTTGCTGGCAAGTTTGGGCAGTTTGGTTTCACTTACGTCTAGCTGCTCACCGGCAGGGGTGAGGGTCTTAATTTTGCCGGCTTTTAGGCTTACTACGTGGGCGACGCCGTCGCTACCGATGCTTAGTACCGCACCGGGCATGTCGGTCACCACCGGGGAGGCGGTGGCAGGGTTGAAACTGGCGGCCTGGGCGGCGTCACCTAGCCACACTTTGCCGGTTTTAGCATCCGCATAGCCGATACGTGAGCCGCCCATCTGGATTTTGTCAGCGCCAGCGAATTTAATGGCTTCTTTTAGGGCTACGCGGGCGGGATCCACGCGGGTAAAGGAGCCGCCATCAGTGTTGGCTACAAACACTGTGGCGCCGTTTTGGCGTACATCAAAGTTGTTGGAGTCGGTGCGCACGCGCCCGTCTAGGGCTTGGGCTTGGTAAGACAGGTGCCCCACCAGGCGCATGTCCTGATTGGTTACCCACACGCCGCCGTCGTTAAGGTTTACTTCTTTGGAAACAATGCCCGGGTGGGCTACTGCCAGGGCCACCACGGAGGCGGTGGCTACGGCGGTGGCCGCACCGATGAGGTTGCGAAGTTTAATGCGGACTCCCATGCCTGCGCGTAGACGTGTACGAGCAGAGTCATCGGCACCTTGGTGCTTGGAGCGCACCAGCTTAGGCAGCTTCAATTTTTAACCTCACTGAAAATTTTGGAGCTGGCAGCCAGAGCTCGCGAGACTCTCACTGCCGGCCACTGTTCAGCCTGGTAGGGCCGGGGATTTGTAGGTTTATGTTGCTGCTAGCGCGCCTTGAGGGCGCAAGCAGGGCAACAAACACCCTAGGTCTAGCCTTCACCCTAGCGCGATGGGGAGCCTTCCCCATAAAACCTAGGTATTTAGTTAGCAATCTATCAGGGCATTTTTGCGCTTTGTCACCCCTTGGTGCTGCCTTCAGCGCTGTCCCCAACGTAGCCTTCAGCGCTGCCTTCATTGCATCCCTCAACACACCCCTAAGCGCAGTCTCATATTTTGTCCACCTGGCAAACTGGTGATTGCACAGTCGCTTATATGTGTTAGCATCAAACCACTATGAGTGTTTGGACCGAATTCGAATTCCCCCAGCGCATGCGCGTATGTGGATCGATTCGTGCTCGAATGTGTAGCTGACACCGTTGTCCGCCACTAACCAGACCGCTCCTTCGCATCTAAACCGTATTCATTAGCCCAACTGTATCTACAGGCATATCTGTAGCTACCTAAGCGCTATAAACAGCGCAATGCACTTACGCGAAGGTACGGCCGCAAACACGAAAGTTTCCTAGTGCCTTTCTCTAACGACATCTACGCCTGCCCCTGCACCCACGACCATGAGCCTACCTTGCTCTCCTTCGAGGTGATGCCTCCGCGCAAACCCTCCCTGGAGGCTCCCTTCTGGCAGACGGTGGATCAGCTGCTGCAAGTGCGCCCCGACTTTATGTCTGTCACCTACGGGGCTGGCGGCAAGGACCGCTCAAACGCCCGCGCCACCGTGCACCGGCTAGTGGCCGACACCCCCATCCAACCCATCGCCCACCTGACCTGCGTGGGTAACTCCACCGCTGAAGTGGTTTCCACGGTTTATGACTATCTGGACTCTGGGGTGCGTACCTTCCTGGCTCTACGTGGCGACCCCCCGGCAGGCGAGGCCAGCTGGGAGCCCGGCCCTAACGGCGTCGCCAGCGCCACTGAGCTAATCCACCTGATCCGCACCGTTGAACAACGCCGCTGCGACGCCCACCCCGGTGAGGCGCTGCGCTCAGCTTTTAAACCCCTAACTATTGCGGTGGCCGCCTTCCCGGCCGGTAACCCGGCGGCTGGCACCACCCCCGCCCAGGAGGTGGAGCGGCTGCTAGTTAAGCAGGCTGCCGGCGCTTCTTTCGCCATCACCCAGCTGTTTTGGAATGCAGAGGTGTACGCCTCCTTCGTGGAGCGCGCTCGCCGCGCCGGCGTACACATCCCGATTGTCCCCGGTATCCTGCCAGCCACCGACCCGGCGCGGCTGCGCCGCGTCCAAGACCTAACCGGCATTGAGGTGCCCGAACAGCTGCTGTCCACTTTGGCCGGCTACCAGCACCAAGAACAGCGTGACGCTTTCGGTGCCGCCTTCGGCTCCAAACTGATCCACTCGGTTTTGGATGCGGGCGCCCCTGGCGTGCACCTATACACCTTCAACAAGGCCAAGCCGGTACTGGATATTTTGTCTCTAATGGGTGTGGAGCCTAGCGCGCACCACTCCCCGCTACTTGCGCGCTAAAGCAGCGCCGTCGTCGTTAATCCGTAACCATCAACCAATTAGCTACCCACTAGCGTGCGTCTACTTTCGTGCGCGCTAATCCAAGGAAATCAAGGAGAACACCCATGTCTGCTGCAACTACGCAGTTCCCCACCGCCACCATTTTGGCCTATCCGCGCATTGGCCGTCAGCGTCAGCTAAAGCGCGCCCTGGAGGCCTACTGGGCCGGGCGCAGCAGCGAGACTGAGCTGCTTGAAGCCGCCAGCAAGCTACGTCAGGAGAACCTGGCGCGCCTAGTTGAACTGGGTTTGGGCGCCTCTGACGCCTCCCTGGCTGACGCACCGTCCTTTTACGACCAGGTGCTAGACGCCACCGTTTTACTGGGTGCTATCCCCCCGCGTTTTGCCGGCCGTGAGGGTCTAGACCTCTACTTCGCCCTGGCCCGTGGGGATGAAAAGGTGGGCCCCGAGGAGATGACTAAGTGGTTTGACACTAACTACCACTACTTGGTCCCCGAGATCGGCCCTGACACTCCGCTGCGTTTTGCCGACGACGCCGTCACCCGTAAGTTCGTGCAGGCCCGTCAGTGGGGCTACGTGACCCGCCCGGTGCTGGTGGGCCCGCTGACCTACCTGGCACTAGCTAAGGCTGACCCGGCCACCCCCGACTTTGACCCGCTAAGCCGCCTTGATGAGGCTGTGGCCGCCTACGAGCAGGCCCTGGCCTCCCTGCATGAGGCTGGCGCCCCCTGGGTGCAGCTGGATGAGCCGGCCCTAACCTCCGACAACCTCTCGCACCCCCGCGCTGAGCTGGCAGAGCTGGCTGTGGGCGTGTATGAGCGCCTAGCTAAAGCCACTAACCGCCCCCAGATCCTGGTGACCACCCCCTATGGGGACGCCTCCCAGGCTGTAGGTGCCCTAGCTAAGACCGGGGTGGAAGCTATCCACGTTGACACCCTGCGCGGCAGCCTACCTAAGGATGCGGACCTGTCTGGGGTGACCCTGGTGGTTGGCGCTGTGGATGGCCGCTACATTTGGCGCGCCGACCTGGCTGCTCTGCGCCAGACCCTGACCGCCGCCCAAGCCCTGGGCGCCGCCAAGGTGGCTGTGGCTACCTCCAACTCTCTCCAGCACGTGCCTCACGACACCGCCCTGGAAACCTGGGATGACCCCACGCTGAACGAAAACCTGCACGCCTGGCTGGCTTTTGCCGACCAGAAGGTGCAGGAAGTGGTCACCCTGGCACGTGGCCTAGATGAGGGCTGGGAGGCCATCGACGGCGAGGTAGCCGAGGCGACCCGCGTCCTAGAACAGCGCGCCGCCGCCCCCGGCGTAGTACGCCCTGAGGTCCGCAGCCGCACCGCCGCCCTAACCGACGCCGACCGCGCCCGTGAGCCCTACCTGGAGCGTGAAGCTGCCCAGGCCCAGCGCCTGCACCTGCCTCCGCTGCCCACCACCACTATTGGTTCTTTCCCGCAGACCACCGAGATCCGTAAGGCTCGCGCCGCCAATGCGCGCGGCGAGCTTTCTGACGCCGACTACCAGGAGCGTATGCGTGAAGAAATCGCTGCGGTAATCAAGCTGCAAGAAGAGCTGGGCCTGGATGTGCTGGTGCACGGTGAGGCTGAGCGTAACGACATGGTGCAGTACTTCGCTGAGCTACTTGATGGTTTTGCCGCCACCCGCAACGGCTGGGTGCAGTCCTATGGTTCGCGTTGCACCCGTCCCTCGATCCTGTGGGGTGACGTGTCGCGTCCGGCCGCCATGACTGTGGGTTGGTCCAGCTACGCCCAGTCACTGACCGACAAGCCAGTTAAGGGTATGCTCACCGGCCCGGTAACCATCATTGCTTGGTCCTTCCCGCGCAATGACCTGCCCCTGGGCGAAATTGCTGACCAGATTGGTTTGGCGCTGCGTGACGAGGTTAGCGACCTGGAAGCTGCCGGCATTGCCGCCATCCAGGTGGATGAGCCGGCTCTGCGTGAGCTGCTGCCCTTGGACGCTGAGCGTCACGCCGACTACCTGGACTGGTCGGTGGGTTCCTTCCGCCTAGCCACCTCCTGCGTGCGCCCGGACACCCAGATTCACACGCACCTGTGCTACTCCGAGTTTGGCCAGATCATTGACGCTATCAAGGGTCTGGATGCGGATGTGACCTCGATTGAGGCGGCCCGCTCCAAGATGGAAGTTGTACCCGAGCTGGCTGAAGCTGGTTTCGACCACGGCATTGGCCCTGGCGTGTGGGACATTCACGCCCCGCGCGTGCCCAGCCAGGAAGAGTTGGCGCAGCTAATCGGCCTAGCTGCCGACGCCGTACCGGTTTCTCGCCTGTGGGTTAACCCCGACTGTGGTCTAAAGACTCGTGGCTACGCCGAAACCAAGGCTTCGCTAGAAAACCTGGTGGCCGCTACCCGCCAGGTGCGCGCCGAGCGCGAACTGAACAACTGACGCCGCTAGGCTCAGCACTGGCAGCCCGACTCGCTGCCCTAAATGGCAGGCGAGCCCCCAGGGGCTGAAGACAACTAGCTAAACCAAGGCTTGGGGGTGGAACGCTGTTCCACCCCCAAGCTGTTTATTTTGGGTCAGTTATGCGCGCGCCAAGCTTTGAGCCAGGGCGCGCCGGTCAACTTTACCAATGCCCTTATAGGGCAGCGCATCAGCTAGCAGCACTTGCTTGGGGCATTGGGCACCACTGAGCTTTTGTTCCAGATAGACACGAATTTGGGCCACAATAGCGCCCTGATCCACCCGGCCCAGGCCGGGTGTTGAGGCAGGCACCACCACTGCGGTCACCGCCTGACCCCAGGTTGGATCAGGTAAACCCACCACCGCGCATTCACTCACCAGCGGGTTTAAGGCCAGTAGCGCCTCAATCGGGCCAGGCTCCACCTTGATGCCACCGCTAATAATTACGTCATCTAGACGCCCAAGCACCTGTAGACGCCCATCTACAATCTGGCCCCTATCAGAAGTAACAAACCAGCGCCTGGCCGGCTCCCCGGCGTCCGCGCCAGAGCCGGCGCCCCCACCGGCTTCACTGCCTGCCCCGGCCTCAGCACCCGGCCCGGTCGCACCAACCTCAGTGCTTTCAGGCGCGCTCGCAGTTTCACCCGCGTCGCGTGTTCCCTCGCCAGCCTGAGGGCGGCTAACAAAGCAGCGCCTAGTTAGCTCCTCATCACCCAGGTAACCGGTGGCCAGCATCGGCCCAGACAACCAAATTGCCCCGGTAGCCTGATCCACATCCATACTCACCCCAGGCAAAGGCTGGCCGTCATAGACACACCCGCCACAGGTTTCGCTCATGCCATAGGTGGTAACCACCTTAATACCAGCGGCTTTAGCCTGCGCTAACAGCTGCGCGTCAGCCGCCGCTCCCCCAATCAGCACCGCATCTAGCCGCGCCAAAGCCACACGCAACTGCTCAACATCCAGTCCCCGGCGCAGCTGCGTGGGCACCAGCGAGGTATACACCGGGCAAGCCCTACCAGCGCCGCCAGCAGCGAGCGCCCCCTCAGCCTCCCCGCCAGCGCCACCAGCGCAGGAACTAACGGCGTCGTCGTCAAAGGAAGAACCGGCGTCGCAATCAGCAGCAGCTGCGCAGGCGGCGTCGATAACCTGCGCCAAATGCTGGGGGTCAAAACCACCCTCCTTATAGGCATTAAACACGCGCGTGCCGGCCACCGCCGCCCGCACCAAAACCTGCACCCCAGCAGCGTGATAGGCGGGCAAAGCCAACACCCAAATCCCCGCCCCACCCAGGCGCTTATGAGTGGCGCGCGCCGAGGCCACCAGCGCATCCATCGACACCCCCACCAGCTTTCCCGTGCCGGTAGTTGAGCCAGAGGTACGCAGCACCATATCCACCCCCACGCTACGGCCACTAGCCCGGGCCGGGATCCGCCGCGCCAAATTCGCGGCCACCTCCCGCGTGTCCTCGTGGGGTGCGATAGGCACAATAATTTCGCGGCTAGGGCGCAAATACTGTTTCGCCAGCGAACGGGCCTGGGCGCGGGCCACATCCTCAGCGCTCAAACTACTGCGGCTAACCAGCCCCGGGGTGGAGGTTTGCGGCTTACGTAGGTGTCCGCCCCTACCGACGACGTCGGAAGCGTCCGCAGACATGCGCCTAGCTAACAGCTGGGCGAACTCCTCAATTTGCGCTGTACTTTGGGTGCGCTGGATGCGAAAAAGGCTCACGCTTTCAATGGTAGGACTACCACGTCACAAAAATATGGTTAAGCTGCACTTATGCGGCTTTTCCTAATGGTATTCGTGATCGCCTTGGCGTTGTATGCCCTCATTGACTGCGTACGCACACCCGAGGAGGACATGCCTGCGCATATGCCTAAACACCTGTGGATTACGCTGATTTTAATGTTCTCCACCATTGTGCTTGGCCCCCTGGCCTGGATCATTACCTCTCGGGTAAGTGCCGCTGAGAAACGCGGCGGGCAGCTCAGTGGCGGGCTTTGGTCTGCGGAAAAAGGCGTGGAGCTGCATCTGTCACGTCAGGCTTCCGCTCCGGCTGCTCCCGACGACGACCCTGAGTTCCTGCGTAAATTGGATGAGCAGGTGCAAGCCGAAAAGCGACGTCGTCAGCGCGAACAGCTCCAACAAAACCGCTCCCAGCGCCCCCAGGCAGGGCATGGGCAGGTCGGCCACGAACAAACCGGCCGATCCGCTAAGAACCCCACAAAACCCACTAGCGGCCCCCAGCCTAGCAAGCCCAAGGAGCCCGGCAGCACCCAAGGCAGCAGCCCCAAATCTGGAGACTCTGCGCAGCCCATCACCAAACCTGGCAGCGCTACCCCAGGCAGCCGCGAAAAAGAAGGCGAGCAGCCCGAAAACTAGGGCCGGTTACTGAAATTAGGGCCAGTTACTGGTGTCCACCTCACGGTTATAGGCACGCGCATGCAGCAACCAATCCCCCGGCAGCCAGCTACGGCCCACCAACTGGGGATGCTCAGGCAAAAACAAAGCCGCCCAAATAACCATCACTAGCTCAGCCCACTGCCCACGCACCTTCAAACGCACGTTGCCCTGCTCATTGGTGGCCGCCAGCATCACTTCACCCACACCAGTTACCTGGCACTCGCGGATCTGCTGGTAACCAATGAACATCACGCCGTCAGGCGTGCCCAGGTAGATGCCGTGGGTGGATACGCTCAGGCGGGCGTTGGCCAGGTGGCGCCATTTTTCAACCGCGTCACGCTCGGCGCGGCGTTTGCGGCGCGAATTAACTACCGCCTGGCCCCCAAAGAAGGCTGCCATCAGCGCCAACCCGGCAGCCCCGCCAGCTAAAAAGAAGCCGCGCAGAGGCTGATAATTGCTGTTGTCACCGCGTTTAAAAGCCAGGATTTCCCCGTCGCAAGAACCCAGAATCACTTCGCCGCTGTGAGTGGGGCGAATCGGGTCAACTACTGGAGAAACCGGGTTGGGTTTAAAACCTGCCCGCACAGCGGTGAGCACCTGCGCAGTATTCCACCAAACATAGTCTTGGCCGGTCCAGGGACGTTGGGGTTGGGGGCGCGGCTGTAGGGTGCGGTTAGCAGCTGGCACTAACTCGCCGGAAGCTGCCCCGCCGTGTCTGGGCTCGCTCGCGCCAGCTGGCTGCGACGGCGTCGTAGCCCCCTGATCTTGCGGCTGCTGAGGCGCCGACTGGCTCACGCACGACCCTCGCCGTCGCCGTCGCCAATTTTCAGCCCGGCCACGCCGGTACCCGGCACCATGTCTTCAGCTTCATGCAGCAGCGCATTAGCCGGCTCAGTGTAGGCCAAGCCCACCAGGGTGTTGTCTTCAAAAGTTAAAGAGGTCAGGGAAGCTAAAGAGCATTGGCGTCGGCGCGGATCGTGGGCCAGGGGGCGCCCATGTAGGAACAGGCTCAGCGACCAGATCGGTAGCTGGTGTGAAACCAGTAGCGCCTCATGGCCGCGTGCCTGCACCAGGGCGCTGCGCACGGCGGCGCTCATACGCGCCACCAGCTGGGTGTAGGGCTCACCCCAGGAGGGACGCAGCGGGTTGATGTAGTAAAGCCAGTGCTCGGGGTGGGCTAGGACCCAACGGTTACGGTTTACGGCCACACCCTCAAAGTGGTTTTCGGCCTCAATTAGACGCGCATCAGTGCCGGCTTTAATACCAAAAGCGGCGGCGGTGGGGGCACCCGATTCCACGGCCCGCTCTAGGGGCGAGGTGGTTACCACGGTGATGTCTTTGCCGGTTTCTACCAGGTAATCTGCCACCATCTGGGCCATGGCATGGCCGCGAGGGGTCAGGTGGTAGCCGGGCATACGTCCATAGAGGACGCCTTGGGGGTTATCTACCTCGCCATGACGCATGACGTGAATTGTTGTGCGCACCATGGCGCCAATTCTATGTCAGGCTTTTCAGCTCAGCACGCTTTAGTGCGCCAAGTCTGTGTCGGCAGTGATCTTTTCCAGCAGCTCAGTTAGTGTGGCCAGCTCACTGGGGGTGAAACGGTCGATTAGGTGGCGGCGCACCCCGTCGAGGTGGATGGGCGCAGTTTGAGCCAAAAACTCGTAGCCAGCCTTGGTTAGGTGGGCGTAGACGCCGCGTCGGTCGTTGGGGCATGAGGAACGCAATACGTAGCCGGCGCGTTCTAGCCGCCCTACCGTGTGGGTTAGGCGTGAGCGCGAGTAGGAGACTTGGTCAGCCAGTTGGCTCATGCGTACGCGCCCGGCTTCGCTTTCAAATAGGCGCACCAGAATCTCGTATTCGTACATGGAGATGGCGGCGGCCTCGTCTAGCTCGTGGTTTAGGCGCGCCGACACTAGCGTGCTGGCCCCTAAAAAGGCCCGCCAGGCCCGCATTTGCGACTCGGTTAGTAGGTGCCTGTCGCCCTGCCCGCAGCTGCTGGCGTTTGCTTCTTGCCCACAGCCGGCAGCAGCTTTCATGGCTTCTTGCCCACAGCCGGCAGCAGCTTTCATGGCTTCTTGTCCACAGCCTGCAGCCGCAGCTTCTTGCCCACAACCGCTAGCTGGCTCGTTTGCGGCTTTGGCGGCTTCTTGCCCGCAGCCGACGATGGCGCTCGCAGCTACCGTTTTAGGTGCAGCTCCCTGCCCGCAGCCACCCGCAACACTAGAGCCGGCGGAAGCGGCGACGTCGTCGCCCATACCCGTTGCACCCGAAATTGCACTCGCTGCGCAGCTGGAGGCCATGTTTAAAGCTCTCATTTCTTACTAGATTGTGCGGCCAAAGCAGCCAACAAACTAAAGTAGTTCAATAATAAAGTAAATCTTAGCGTGAAGGTAGTTATCACGCTTAGATAAACGAAATGGCTGCCACCCTAGGGATAGCAGCCATCCAAGCGCTCACGCGCCAGGCGTCACTTCTTGTTACGACGCTGGTGGCGAGTCTTACGAAGCAGCTTGCGGTGCTTCTTCTTGGACATGCGCTTACGGCGCTTCTTAATAACAGATCCCATATGAGAACCTCACAGTCTTGCTAAGCGTGCCCAACGGCACCATGATCGGTTGCGGCCGGGCACACCGGCCACATACGTGACCAAATGAGTTTAACGCGTCTCAGGAGCCAAATGCAGCCGCGTCGCCGTGGCTCCAATCACCTAAGCCACTGGCCATGAACTCCTGGACAGCCGCCACGGGCACCCGGTAAGAACGTCCCACACGCATTGCGGGGAGCTCACCCGAGTGCACCAGGCGATACACGGTCATCTTGGACACCCGCATCATGGAGGCTACTTCCGCCACGGTCATGAAGGCGGGAGTCTGAGGCTGTGCCATCGCGCTGATTCCTGTCCTTGGGTTGGGCCCGCATTGGCGGGATCGATGTAACTATACCGGTTTAGGCTGGCAAATACAGCCGTTTTAAGTTTCGTTTTAACTACAGTAATGGCGCCTATCAGCCAAATTGGAAACCGCCATATAAATTAGGGCCAACTACCTAGACACTAACTGGGTTAAGGTAAGTAGAGAAAGATACGTGTGGGTACCTACCGGCAGGCGTCGCAACCTATTTAGCGCCCTGTCACAAGCCCCATGCTTCCTGCAAAACGTAAGGTGACCTGTTGTTTTCGCGTGCTGTGCGGGCGTTTACCGATATACGCACCTGGCTGGAGCGGGTTGGACGCCACTCCAGCGCCCGCCTAGCCACCTGCCTATTTGCTGTAATTATCGTCATTATCACAGCCCTACTTGAGCTGCCTATTGCCACCGCCAGCGGCGAGCGCGCTCCCTTCGTGGATGCTCTGTTCACCGCCACCAGCGCAGTTTGTGTAACCGGGCTTACCACTGTGGACACCGCCACCTACTGGTCTACCTTCGGCCAGGCCTGCATTATTTTGGCCACCGCCGTGGGCGGGCTGGGGGTTATGACCATTGCCTCACTGCTGTCCTTGGCAGTTTCGCGCCACGTGGGCCTGTTCCAGCGTATGCTCACCGCCGATGAGCACCAGTCTCGTTTGGGCGACGTCGGCTCACTGCTGCGCGCGGTAATCATCGCGTCCCTGGCGGTTGAGGCTACCTTGGCTCTAGTGCTGTTCCCGCGCTTTTTAACGCTAGGCTATCCGCCACTTAAAAGCGCTTGGTATGCCTTCTTTATGGGCTTATCCATCTTCAATAATGCGGGCTTTGTGATTATGCCCGATGGCCTAGCTCCTCACGCTAGCGACTGGTGGATGTGTTTACCTATCGCGGTAGGTACTTTCGTGGGAGCTATTGGTTTCCCGGTGATTTTGGATGTGCATCGTAACTGGCGCATGCCGCGCAAGCTGTCATTACACTCCAAAATAACCATCTCTACCTATGTAATCATTTCGGTAATTAGCGCCATCTCTATCACCGCTTTTGAGTGGACTAACCCCTTTACCTACGGCCAGTTAGATACCAGCGGCAAGGTTCTTTCCGCCCTCGTCAACTCCGTAAACGCCCGCTCTAGCGGTCTAGCCACCATCCCCACCTCGCTAATGCGCGAAACCACCTGGCTACTGCAAGACGTCCTGATGTTTATTGGTGGCGGCTCAGCCTCCACTGCTGGCGGCATTAAAGTCACCACTTTGGCTGTACTGGTGCTGGCGATTGTGGCCGAAGCGCGCGGTGACAGCGACATTGAAGTGTTTGGTAGGCGTCTACCCACCTCCACTGTGCGCGTCTCAGTGGCCGTGGCCTTCGTGGGCGCCTCCATTGTGGTGGTAGCTACCCTGATGCTGTTGTGGCTGACCAACCTCTCTTTGGACACTATCCTCTTTGAGGTGATCAGCGCCTTCGCTACCGTGGGTCTATCTACCGGCATCACGCCACTACTGCCCCTTGAAGCCAAATACGTCATTGTGGTGCTTATGTTTGTGGGTCGTACCGGCACTATGACCGCCGCCAGCGCCCTGGCCATGCGCGATCGACGCCGCGTCATCCGCTTCCCCGAAGAGCGCCCCATGATCGGTTAGCGGCCCAAAACGACGACGCCGCTCCCCCTGCAGCGCCCAGCCGCCTTGGCCGCCCCGCGCCGTCGCCGCCACCCACCCCGCGCTGCCATCCCAGCGTCGCCCAGACCAAACAAGACAAAACCACAGCGAGACTTAAACTAGAACCATGCCCCAGGTGAACCATCAAGATTCCACACTCGTAATCGGCCTTGGCCGCTTCGGCACCGCCGTCGCCGCCACCCTCGACCGTCTAGGGCGCGAAGTACTGGCAGTTGAGCACAACCCCAACACCGTGCGCCAATGGTCCGGACGCATCCCCCTAATCGAAGCCGACGCCACCGATATGGAAGCCCTAGAGCAGCTAGGCGCCACCGAATTTGGCACCGCCGTAGTGGGGGTGGCCTCCTCCCTGGAAGCCTCCGTGCTAATCACCTCCAACCTGGTAGAGCTAGGCATCGGCCAAATCTGGGCCAAAGCCATCAGCGCTACGCACGGGCGCATTTTGCACCGCATCGGCGCCAACCACGTGGTTTACCCCGAATACGATGCCGGTCAGCGCGCCGCCCACCTAGTGTCTGGGCGCATGCTGGACTACATCGAAATGGAAAAGAACGGCTTTTCCATCATCAAGATGCGTCCGCCGCACGAGCTGCACGGCTTCACTATCGGCCAGTCCAAGGTGCGCTCACGCTACGGGGTAAACATCATTGGTTTGATGAGCCCCGGTGAGCATTTTGAATACGCTACCCCGCAAACCATGGTGGGCGCTGAGGATATTTTGGTGGTAGGTGGCGACGCTAACCTACTAGAGCACTTCGCTAACCGTCCCTGAGCAGGGATTTTCTGAGCGCTAGCAAGCGCAAACGCATTGCCTGCGCCCGCGCAGCCACCTGCACGGGCGTGCGCAAACGTATTCACAAACTGCCCACATTGCCGTCTTTTCCCCGTCTTTGCAGCCCAGCGAGCAAAATTCTGAACTGTGATCCGTAGATCACTAGCTACACAATGGGGTTTGGAGTTTGCATGAGCACGGTTGCAATTCTCGGGGCAGGAATTATGGCCTCGGCACTGACTTTCCCGGTGACTGACAATGGACACCAGGTGAATCTGGTAGGCACCCACCTAGACCGAGACATTATTGACTCTATTCAGCGCACCGGTATCCACCCGGAGCTGGGCCTGAAAATGCCTGAGAATGTAACCGCCTTTCAGCTAGAAGAGGCTGAGGCCGCTTTTGCCGATGCAGATGTGGCCATGAGCGGCGTTAACTCTTTCGGGGTTGACTGGGCCGGGGCGCACCTGGCCACGCTACTAAAGCCGGGTATGAAAGTCCTATCCATCACCAAGGGTATGCAGGCTGATGAGAACGGCAAACTGACCATGTTCCCTGACGTGCTGCGCGCAGCCGTGGGTGAGCCTCTAGCCAGCCAAGTTACCTGGTCGGCAATTGTGGGCCCGTCAATCGCCGGCGAGCTGGCGGTAGGCCACGACACCTGCGTGGTGTTCTGCGGTGAGGACCAGGCCAGCCTGGATGAACTGCAGCAAATGTGGGCCACCGACTACTACCACATCTGGACTTCCACGGACTTCATTGGTCATGAGGTAGGCGCCGCCACCAAGAACATTTATGCTTTCGCCGCCGGTTTCGCAGACGGTCTGCTAGCCAAGGCCGGCAAGGAAAACGACCGCTACCGCATGTACAACTATGGGGCGGCCATCTTCGCCCAGGGGCAAACTGAGCTCACCCAGTTCATTGAGCTGCTGGGCGGCGACGTGGCCACCGCTAAGGGCCTAGGCGGCGTCGGCGACATGTTCGTCACCTCTATGGGCGGACGCAATGTGCGCGCAGGCAAGTTCGTGGGCCAGGGCATTCCCTTCTCTGAGGTGCGTGACACCCACATGAAGGGGGTAACCATGGAGGGTGTGGCCGCCATTCGCGTGATTGGTGGGGCTCTGGCGCCGCTGACTGAACGTGGGGTTATCAGTGAAGATGACTTCCCACTGCTGCGTGCGCTACACGCCATCATTGTCGACGACGCCCCGCTGGAGATCCCCTGGGACAAGTTCTTTGGTGGTCGCCGCTAAGGCACGCGGGGGTCTAACCAAAAAATTTTGGTGGCCGCCACTTAGAAAGTTGGCGGCCACCGCCACAATCTGCACACTCACCGCATTTAACTAGTTAACTTTCGAAGGAGAAAAGTCAATGACTGATTTAGCGGCCCTCTTGGATGAGGCACTCAAAGACGCCACCGACACCAAGGCTGTAGCTTTCGGGCGCGGCGCCGTGCACCGCACCGGTGAAGTATTCGCCTCCACTTTCCCCGGCAAACGCGCCGTGGTGGTGGGCGATGACAACACTTTCAACGCAGTAGGTGCCGCCGCCGCTGCCGGTGAGCCGGTGGCAGCTGGCCCCGCCGTCGTCGCCTCCCTAAAGCAAGCGGGCGTGGAGCTGGAAGAAAACATTATTTTCCCCGGCACCCCCACCCTCTACGGCGGCTACGACAATGTGGAAATTATCCGCGAAAAGCTACGCGGCCTAGACGCTATTGCCGTTGTGGTGGGCTCGGGCGTGCTCAACGACCTAACCAAGCTGGCCAGCGGCGAGCTGGGGCGCCCCTACATGGTGGTATGCACCGCCGCCTCCATGGACGGCTACGCCTCCTTTGGCGCCTCCATCTCTAAGGACGGCTTCAAGATCACCCGCAACTGCCCCGCCCCGGCCGCCGTCGTAGCGGACCTGGACATTATGGCCGCCGCCCCCAAGCGCCTAGTGGCCACCGGCGTAGGCGACCTGATCGAGAAGATCCCCGCCGGTGAGGACTGGATCATTGCCGACATGCTCGGTGTAGAAGCCATCAACCACCAGGTGTGGCCGCTAGTGCAGGGCCCGCTGCGTGAAGCTATCAGCCAGCCCGCCCAGCTGCGTGCCGGCGACGCCGACGCCACCGCCGGTCTGGCCGCCGGGCTACTAATGAGTGGCCTAGCCATGCAGGCCGCCCAGTCCTCCCGCCCCGCCTCGGGCGCCGGACACCAGTTCTCTCACCTGTGGGAAATGGAAGGTCACGGCCTGGACTGGGAGCCGCCGCTGACCCACGGTTTCAAGGTGGGGCTGGGCACGGTAGCTATCTGCGCCCTGTACGACGTCGCCCTGCGTAAAGACATCAGCGACCTCGACGTCGAAGCCCGCATTGCCGCCTGGCCCACCCGTGAAGGTATGGAAGCCCACGTGCGTCAGTGGAACCAAAGCGCTCCCAGCGGCCTGCTTGAGGCCGCCGTGGTGCAGACCGATGCCAAGTACCTGACCCCCGAGCAGCTCCGCGAGCGCATCCACACCCTGCAAAAGCTATGGCCGCAAATCAAGGAAACCTCCGCCAAGCAGCTGCTTAGCGCCGAGGAAATCGCCGACGTGCTTAAGACTGTAGGCGGCATCTACCACCCGGCCCAGATTGGTATCAGCCTGGAAAAGATGCGTGAAACCTACACCCGCGCCCAGATGATCCGCACCCGCTACACCATTTTGGATGTGCTGTGGGAGCTGGGCATTTTGGACGAGTGTGTAGAAGAACTCTTTGCTCCTGGTGGCTACTGGGCCAGCGCGCCCGTGCCCACCGACCGCGTCAGCGGTGCTGAGGACTGAAAGCGCAAGCCCCTAACACAAGGAAGTAACATGGAAGAGACTTACGTTCTAGGTATTGACTTTGGCACGCTATCTGGGCGTGCAGCGATTGTGCGCGTGACTGACGGCTTAGAAAAGGCCGCTGCTGTCTACGAGTACCCCAACGCCGTCATGGATGACGTACTGAGCGTGGCTGACGGCCAGAAGCTGCCGGCGGACTTTGCCCTGCAAAACCCGCGCGACTACATTGAGGTGCTAAAGCACGCCGTACCTGAGGCTATCGCCAAGTCCATGGTGGACCCGGCCCAGATCAAGGGTATTGGTATTGATTTCACCTCCGCCACGGTAATTGCCGCTAAGGAAGACGGCACCCCGCTGTGTGACCTGGCTAAGTTCACCAACAACCCGCATGCCTACGTCAAGCTGTGGAAGCACCACGGCGCCCAGGAGCAGGCTGACCGCATTGTGGCCCTGGCTAAGGAGCGCGGCGAGTCTTGGCTGGCCCGCTATGGTGGCATCTTGTCTGCAGAGATGCTGCTGCCCAAGGTGTTAGAAACCTACGAGAAGGCCCCCGAGGTTTACGCAGACACTGACGTGTTTGTGGATGCTTTGGACTGGATCGTGTGGCGTATGACCGGCAACCTGGTTTACTCCGCTGGCGACTCTGGTTACAAGCGTAACTTCCAGGACGGTGCTTATCCTTCCGAGGAGTTCTTGGAGCTGCTCTCGCCTGGTTTTGGCAAGGTATTTAGCGAAAAGATGCCCGGGCAGGTGTTGGCGCTAGGTGCTGAGGCCGGTAAGCTTACCGCCCGCGCCGCCGCCTGGATGGGCTTGGAGCCTGGCATTAGCGTGGCCACCGGTAACATTGACGCCCACGTAACCGCTGCGGCTGTGCAGGCTGTGGAGCCGGGGCAGCTAACCGCTATTTTGGGTACTTCTGCTTGCTACATTGTCTCTGGCCCGCAGTTCCGTGAGGTTCCGGGCATGTTTGGCTGCGTCGACGGCGGCGTGGTGGATGGGCTGTGGGGCTTTGAGGCCGGCCAGTCCAGCATGGGTGACGTGTTTGCCTGGTACCTGGACAACGCCCTGCCCCACTCCTATGTGGTTGCCGCTGAAAAGGCCGGCATCAGTATCTTTGAGTTGCTGGCTGAAAAGGCCCGCGCCCAGGAGATTGGTGAGCACGGCCTGGTGGCTCTGGACTGGTTCAGCGGTAACCGCTCGATCCTGGTTGACTCTGAGCTTTCTGGAGCCATTTTGGGTATCACCATGACCACCAAACCTGAGGATATTTACCGGGCCCTGGTGGAGGCTACCTGCTTTGGGGCCCGCACCATTATCGAGTCCTTCACTAACGCCGGCGTCAAGATTGACGAGATTGTGGCTAGTGGTGGCCTGATCAAGGACCCGTTCTTCATGCAAACCCTGGCTGATATCACCTGCGTGCCGCTGAGCGTGGCCACCACTAAGCAGGGTGGGGCGCTAGGTGCCGCTGCTCACGGGGCGGTAGCCGCTGGCTTCTACCCCAGCATTAAGGAGGCTTCGCTGGCCATGGGTGGCAAGATTACGGCCGCCTACGTACCCAACTATGACCGCACTGCCCGCTATGACGAGCTTTTCAACGAGTACCGTCAGCTGCACGACTACTTCGGTCGCGGCGAGAACGAGGTTATGCACCGCCTCAAGGACATCCGTCGCCGCGCGGTTGAACGCAAGCGCGCCGCTGCCAAGAAGCCGCAGGAGTGAAACTCGCAGATTTAAGCCAGTCCCAGCGCGCTCAAGTAGAGCGCACCAAGCAGGTAGTAGCCGAGCTACACGCGCTACTACCTGCCTGGGAGCTGGTGGTTTGGACCGCCGGTAACGTATCTGAACGCGTGCCGGGCACAGACCTGTTTGTGATTAAGGCTTCCGGGGTGCCCTATGAGGGCATGGAGGCTGCCCACATGGTGGTGTGTGACCTGCAAGGACAGCTGCTTGACGACGACGCTAGTGGGCTTGCTCCCTCCTCGGATACGGCAGCTCATGCCTACGTCTACCGGCACATGCCTGAAGTTGGCGGGGTGGTGCACACCCACTCCTCCTACGCCACAGCTTGGGCGGCAATTGGGGAACCTATCCCCTGCTGCCTGACCATGATGGCTGATGAGTTTGGTGGTGACATTCCGCTGGGCCCGCTAGCGATTATCGGCGACGATTCGATTGGGCGTGGGATTGTTGAAACTTTACGCAACTGCCATTCACCGGCGGTGTTGATGGCTAACCATGGCCCCTTCACCGTAGGTAAGGATGGACGTAGCGCCGTAAAAGCTGCGGTAATGTGCGAAGAGGTAGCCCGCACTGCTTATCTGGCACGTACGCTAGGTGAAGTTAAGCGGATACCTGATGACATGATCAAGCGGCTTAATGATCGCTACCAGAATGTCTACGGACAGCATTAATACAGTCATATAGTCAAAACTATGACTAGCGACTATGACTAGCTAGTGTGACTAGTGAACATGACTAGCGCTGGGGCCGCGTATACCGAACGGTATACGCGGCCCCACGTTTTATTTGGCACTGTTTATCGCACAGTTTTGGTTAGCCAGTTTTGGCTGGCGCAGCCTCAGCAAACTTGGCGTAGCTTACTGCGCCGCTGCCAGTTTTGGCTGGCGCAGTAAGCGCGCTGCTTTGGTTGCGTGACTTAGTTCTCGGCCCAGTAGGCGTGTAGAGCGCGAGCCAGGTAAGGACCATCCTCAACACCACACATCTCGCGGGCAGAGTGCATGGACAGTAGCGCAATACCTACGTCAACAGTGGTGATACCAAGACGCGAGGCGGTGATCGGACCAATGGTGGTGCCGCAAGGCACGGAGTTGTTGGACACGAAATCCTGCGTGGGCACACCCGCCGCCTTGCAAGCACGCTTCCAGATAGCCCCACCTACCGCGTCAGTGGCGTAGCGCTGACGGGCGTTAATCTTCAGCAGCGGACCGTGGTTGATAAGCGGACGCACCTGCGGGTCATGCAGCTGGCCATAGTTGGGGTGAACACTGTGTCCGGCGTCGGCGCTAATGCAGCTAGAGCGAGCCAGCAGAGCCCGCTCACCGTCACCCACGAAGCCCATAACCGCAGCTAGGCCGTGCAAAACATCCTGCAGGAAGGGGCCGCCCGCACCCGAGCGAGTGCCGCTACCAACCTCTTCATGGTCAAAGGCCACAAACACGGCAGCATCGTTTTCTGTACCAGCCAGGTTTTCTAGGGCAACCAGGCCGGCGTGAACGCTAGAGAGGTTGTCTAGGCGCGAGCTGGCCAGGAACTCCTGGTGCAAACCAAAGACACTGGGAGGCTGGACCAAATAGGTGAACACATCGTGGAAAGCTAGCTGATCAGGGCTGATACCAGCCTGCTCACACAGGTAGTTTTCAATGTCGTGGCAGCTTACCGCCTCGCCAGCCAGGGCGGTTAGCGGCAGCATGTGGGCCTGACGGTCTAGGTGCAGGTTTTCATGCGCGCTACGGTCCAGGTGGGGAGCCACCTGCGCGGTGCGGGCAATGGGGCCAGTACGCACCAGGTGGACGGCGCCGTCGTAGGTGGTCAGACGTCCCGCCAAACCAACTTCGCGGTCCAGCCAGGAGTTTTCTAGGGCACCACCATAAATTTCGGCGTTAATCATTTCCCAGCCCTCGCGCACAATCGCAGCCTGGGGCTTGAGCTTAAGCGCCGGAGAGTCAGTGTGGGCACCCACAATCCTGAAGCCAGTGCGCTCGCTAGGGGCGCTAGGCAGGCACCAGGCCGCAATGGCGCCGTCGCGAATCACATATCCGCGAGCCGGAATGGAACTATCCCAAGCCACAGTCTCATCTACAGCCTTAAACCCGCGCTTTTCTAGGCGGGCGGCCACAGCCTGAGCGGCGTGGTAGCTGGTGGGAGAATCAACAACAAACTGACTGATTGCCTGCGTATAGTCAGGCACCTCAAATCCACTCATAGTTCAATTGTTGCACTTTGCGCCAAACTACCCAAAGCATTTGCGCGCCTCTCCCATGAGCGAAGCTTGCCCTGGCGCGGCAAACTTCCCTACTCGGCCACGCAAAAACACCAAGGGCCGCACTCAGCGAGCGCGACCCTTTGGGAACCGTCGTGTAACCGACGCAGCTAGACCTTATGAACCTTAGTGGCCACCGGCCCTAACTACGCCAGAAAGCGGGATGTGGTTGAGGACAGGAGAGTTGTTGGCGTTAGTAATAGCGTTCTGGCTACCGGTTTCGCTCATGGTAACCACCGCACCCATAACGATCGGGAAGGAGGTTAGCGGGGTGTTGTTGGAGTGTACGTGCAGCACTGCACCAAAGTGGGCGTTGGTCTTGGCACGCAGATCATTCTTCTCATAGCGCCAGGTGCCCGAGAAAGTGGATACATACGGCGTCCAGTTGCCAATATCCGCACCAAGCTTGGCCTGAACCGCCTTGGCGTGTTCGCTAAAGCGCGAGTCAGCCAGCAACCCAGCCAGGGTATTGGCCTGCGGCTTAGACCAGGAAGCGAAGTTCAGCGAGGTGGTGGGCCAGTTGATGCCATCGGTATTGCCGGTGACCGGCTGCCAGTCGATGTTGGAGTACTCCGCAGTGTTAATCCAGAACACCTGGTACAGACCAGTTAGGTTGGCCGGCGTACCAGCATTGGGGCTAGCCAAACCAGTGTCCTTAGTGGGATAAGTGGAGCCGTCAACGTTAGGCCAACCAACCGGAGCGAATTCTTCATTACCGTCGGAGCCGTTGTTATAGAACCCGAAGTAATAGGCCTGATCAGCATTGATGCGCGCGTCACGTTCCTGACGGGAGTCGTAGCCGTTAGGGATGTTGGCCGGGGCTCCCTGGTTCCAGCTATAGCCGGAATAGACCGGGTTTAGCTGAGAAGTATTGACGGCTGCGGCGCTAGCGCACACCGCAATTGCTGGGGCAGCCCATACTGCTCCACGCAGCACCTGCCGACGTTCTACACCGCTAGGCATGTCTGTCTCCTATTTTTGACATAGATATAGTTCTGCTTAAGGGAGACCGACGACGGCGTCACACCGGTTTTGGGGGTGGGGGAGATATGACTTCCGTGGGACGGTTGGGAGGGGTACCACTAGTTTAAACCGGAGTCTAAGCAGGTGAGCACCATTGCTACGGGAATTTATCCCAAAACTAGGGGCTGGGCAATTAGTCCTGGCTTACTTAAGGCTGTGACCAGCACGTCAACAGGTAGGTCCTATAAGGGCGCTTAGTGCATTTTGCTGTAACTCTGGGGCTTTACGAGGGGGTGATTTGACGGGGCAACAATCTCAAAAGACTTAGATCACATAGCCTTCAAGTAGTTAACCATGTAGAGTTTCATCCCAGTCCCTTGGATGTAATCTGTACATATCCTCCCCTACCCATTAAAGGATTTCTCTGATAATGACTGAAATCAAGCGTCGTACCCTTGTTAAGGGCTCCGCCTGGGCCGCTCCGGCTGTTCTAGTCGCCGAGGCTGCCGCTCAGGCCGCTACCTCCCCCAATGACATCATCCCCGTGGCCCAGATGTACATGAAGATGCGCGGCACCCCCGAAAACATCAACGCTGCAGGTGTTGCTGCCGGTCGTAAGGGCCTTACCTGCACGGAAATCGGTGGTTGGCCCTACTCCGTCAACGGCCACATCAACTGGAACGACACCCTGGGTGGCGGCCGGGCCACTAACAACCCCAGCATTTCCCGTGTTGGTACCGCTTACCTGAAGCGTCAGGGCGTGAAGTTCTACTTCGGCGCCAAGTCTGACGCTGGTGAGAACGGCCTGGACATCACCGTTGCCCCCGGTGGCGCTGAGCTTGACCCCTCCCGCATCGTTAGCACCAAGGTTATGTTCCTGATGCCGAAGGCTGCTTACGGTGACACCCCGACCTTCACCAACATTGCCTCCAGCAACGAAGGTGGCCACGCCTGGGACTCTTGGGCCACCAACGGTTCCTGGACTCCGCTGACTCAGAAGGCCATGACCGCTCTGCGTAACAGCCCTGACACCGCTTCGGTGCTGAAGAAGGTTGACGCTGGTGACTTCACTGACCTGACCACCCGGAACGGCACCGTTGAGAACACCCTAAACACCAAGTGGAACGCTTGGGTTGGTGAGTACCACGGTACCTGGACCAAGTCCGCTGACGGCCGGAAGCTGACCGCTGACAGCCCCTTCGCCATGGCCCTGACCCTGAACCAGACTGGTCTGTCTGAGACCCTGACCCGTCTGATCTTCATGCCGGTCTTCGTGATCACCTACCGTATGCCCAACGGCAAGCTGGTTTACTTGCACCGTTCCAGCGTACGTAACATGTACTGGCAGCTGACCGTGACCGGTAACCCCGGTCTGGACGACAGCCTGCCGGCCGAGGACGGCAAGCGCTGCCCGGTTAGCGCCCGTGCCAACGACCACATTTAATGCCTAGACCTGCTGAGGCAGGCAAACTTAAGGGGCGTATCAGTTTTAACTGGTACGCCCCTTCTTGTTGTCTGCAGACACAGACAAATACAGGCAAAATCATCCCTTCCCTATAATTTTTCCATGGGGTTTTATAGGGAACGGACGATATTTCAGTAACGGACGGTTTTATAAGTAACCGCGCCTAGCACCGCTAGTCTTGCCAGCTCTGCCCGGCAACCGCGCGGATATCAGTGCAGCCCCGTACCTTAGTGCAGTTCTTAGTGCAGTTCCAGCGCCACTATCTGGGAGCTCTTAACGACGACGTCGCCGCCGCCCCCAGCTTCAACGTCACCTTCCGGCGTCGTCCCTAACTGCACCGAAGCAGGCCGGCGCCGCAAATGCACCACTACCGCCTGCCCTGGACGTAACCAGGGATCACTGTCAGGGAGTTTGGTGGCCAATTCAGGACCCATATATTCACGCAGAGTCTCAAAAAGCAGCGGCAAACAGGGTCGATGCACACACAGCGCCAGCGGATAGCTAGGTTCCAGCTGGCCCTCAGGTGCAGGCTCGCGCCTCTGCGGACCAGCAGGCCCGCGCCCGGGTAGCCCCGCAGGCTCGCGCCCCTGCGGACCAGCAGGCCCAGCCTCCGACTGGCCCTCAAGCACAGACCCGCGCTCCAGCAAATCCCGGAAACTAGCCTGCATCACCTCAGGCGACGTCAACGCACTGAGCTCGGTGAACGCCTCGTCACTGCGCAAATCCAGGCCGCAGCCATGCGCATAGGGCGCCAGGGTGTCAACGCAGCGCTTCCAGGGCGAAGAAACCAGCTCCCCTACCCCATAGGCGCTAAGCAGAGCCGCCACGTCCCGGGCCTGGGCTTGCCCCCGACCCATAACCAAAGGTCGGGTAAGCTCGCTATTAATCCCATAGCCCCAGGTGGCGCGGCTAACCGCCTTGGCGTGGCGCACCAGCACCAAGCTACGCACCTGCAGCTGCCCGCTTTCATACCAGTCCACCAGGCGCGCCAGCAGGCGCTTGTCGTCAGCATGGGTGAGCTTGCGGGCGGCCTTTTCCGCCTTCCACCAGCGTACCTTGTCAATTTCGCGTTTGGATGCGGGCTTTACCGCAGCTCGCAGTCCCTCCCCCGGGCCAGCCTCAGGCAATACCTGGGCGGCCCAGTACAGGGTGCGTTTTTTGCGGCCGCTTACTAGACGACGGCGAGCCTTGCCCAGGTAGCGCCCCAGCACAATCTGGCGGCCGGTTTCTTCGGCTACTTCCCGGATGGCGGTGAGCACCATGGACTCACCAGGTTCGGCTTTACCTTTAGGGAAAGACCAGTCGTCATAGCGCGGGCGGTGCACTACCAGCACTTGCAACTTATCGTTTTTAAGGCGCCACACCAGCGCGCCGGCGGCTAGCACCGGCGGGCGGCGAGAGGCCTTAATCCGCAAGCTTTTCTTGGGGCGCTTGCCCCGTTCCTTGGCCGGCTGCCGAGCTTGCTGCTTGCGTTCCTGCTTGGCCCGTTCCTTGCGGCGCCTGGCTTGTTTCTTGGCCGGTTGCTTGTCTGCTTCTGCCGGTTTGCCGCGTTTGCTTTGCTCACGCGGTTTGCTTAGCTTGCTGCGCGCACCAGCCTTAGCTGCAAGACTCATTTAACCCGGGCCCGGGCCTGAGACATAAGCACGCTTTGCACGTCCTCAAGCTCCTGTCCGTCGTCGTCATGAGTACGCCGCTGCCAGGTGCCGTCGGGAAGTAGGTGCCAGGCGCTGATGCGTCCGGAAGTTTCCAGATCAATCAGCCAATGCAGGCGCTCCACCAGATCCGGCTGGGTGATCTTAACCAGGGCCTCCACGCGGCGGTCCAGGTTGCGGTGCATCAGGTCAGCGCTACCAATGAAAATCTCGGGGTCGCCGTCGTTAGCAAAGGCGTAGATGCGCGAGTGCTCCAGGTAGCGGCCCAGGATTGAGGTGACATGAATGTTTTCGCTTAGGTCTTTAACCCCGGAGCGGATCCCGCAAATACCGCGAACCACCAGGTCAACGCGCACACCCGCACGCGAGGCGCGGTAGAGAGCATCAATGATGCGCTCATCAACAATGGAGTTGACCTTGATCTTGATCCAGGCTTCGCGCCCAGCCAAGTGGTTGTCGATTTCGCGCTTAATACGTTCCAGCAGCCCGTTGCGCAGACCGCGCGGGGCTACCAGCAGGCGACGGAAGCGGGCGCGCGGGGCGTAACCCGAAAGCTGGTTGAACAGCGTGGTCAGGTCTTGGGCTACGTCGCGGTCGCAGGTCAGCAGGCCCAGGTCCTCATAGCCACGGGCGGTCTTGGGGTGGTAGTTGCCCGTGCCCACGTGGCAGTAGCGGCGCAGGCCGTCAGTTTCCTGGCGCACCACCAGCGACAGCTTGCAGTGGGTTTTTAGCCCGATCATGCCGTAAACCACGTGCACGCCGGCCCGCTCAAGCTTGCGCGCCCACACGATATTGGCTTCCTCGTCAAAGCGGGCCTTGATTTCCACAATGGCCACAACCTGTTTGCCCAGTTCAGCGGCCTCAATCAGGGCGTCAACAATGGGTGAATCGCCACTGGTGCGGTACAGGGTCTGCTTGATGGCCAGCACCTTGGGGTCGTGGGCGGCTTGGGAGATGAACTCCTGGACGCTGGTTGAGAAGGCGTCGTAGGGGTGGTGCAGCAAAATGTTGTGCTCACGGATGGCCGCGAAAATGCTGCGGGGCCGCGCCGATTCGCGCGGGTTGATCCCGGCCGGGGTGACTGGCACGTAGCGCTTGTATTTGAACTCGGGGATGTCCAGGTCGTGAATTTCGGACAGGTCAGACAAGTTCAGTGGCGCGGGCGAGACAAACACGTCTTCTTGCGTGATGTTTAGCTTGCGTACCAGGTAGGTGCGCACAAACTCGCTGATGGAGTCTTCTACCTCCAGACGCACTACCCGCCCAAAACGACGGCGTCCCAGCTCTTTTTCCATGGCGGCGAGCAGGTTTTCAGCGTCGTCCTCTTCAACTTCGAGGTTTTCGTTGCGGGTGACGCGGAAGACGTGGTGCTCCACGATTTCCATGCCCGGGAAGAGGTGGTCCAGGTGGTAGGCCACGACTTCTTCAAGCGGGATTAGCGCCAGGTTGCGCGGTTTGGTGTTGGTTAGCTCGCGCCCGGGCACCTGCACGAATCGCGGCAGGGAGTCGGGCAGCTTAATGCGGGCGAAGTGGTTTTTGCCGCTGCGTGGGTTGCGCAGCATAACCGCCAGGTTCAGCGATAGGCCGGAAATGTAGGGGAAGGGGTGCGAGGGGTCCACTGCTAGCGGGGTCAGCACCGGATAGACCCGGTAGCGGAAGTAGCGGGTGAGCTTGTCGCGTTCTTCCTGGTTTAGTGATTTCCAGTCGGTGATTTCGATGCCCGCCTGGGCCATGGCCGGGCGTACGTCGTTTTGGAATAGCTCGGCTTGGGCGGCGGTGAGTTTCTTGGCGCGCGAGGTGATTAGCTCTAGCACCTGCTTGGCATCCAGCCCTGAGGCACGCACGGGGGTGATTCCGGCGGCGATGCGTCGCTTTAGCCCGGCCACGCGCACCATGTAGAACTCGTCCAGGTTGGAGGAGAAGATGGATAGGAACCAGGCGCGAGTAAGTACTGGCAGGCTGCGGTCTTGGGCTTGTTCCAGCACGCGCTTGTTGAAGTCTATCCAGGTCAGTTCCCGGTCCACGAAGCGCTCAGGGAATTCGTCTAGCGCGGGCAGTTTTTCCTGCAGGCGGTCGATGTCCGCCCAGTACTTCTTGCTTGAGGGGTCTACCACCTCTGCGGCTTCTGCTGGCTTGACGCCGTCTAGTTGCGTGCCGCCTGCGGTTTTGGTGGCGGCGACGACGGCGCCCGGCTTAGCATCTTTTGCTTCGCCGGCGTGCTTGGTTGCGTCAGTCTTAGCGTCATTGGCGACGGTTTTACTGCCCGCCTTTACACTGTCTACCTTGGCGCTTTTAGTGCCATTAGCGCCCTTAGCGTCAGTAACACCCTTGATGTCAGCAGCAGCCTTGACCCCAGCGGCGCCGTCGGCTTTACCCCCAGCGCCACCAGCAGCACTAGCGCTACCAGCTTTAACTCCAGCGCTACCAGCCTTAGCCGAACCAGCTTCATCAGCAGCCTTTGCACCGCTAGAAGCCTTGCCTGCTTTGGCGCGCTTGGAACCCTTAGAGGCAGCATTTTTAGCGGGAACGGCATTTAGGGCGCCAGTCTCGCCAGCTTTTTCATCACCAGTCTCGCCAGCTTCAAGCACTTCGATAGCAGCCTCAACACCGCTAGCGTCAGCCTCGGAGCTTGCCTCCTCCTCGAAGTCCTCGTCCGCGTAAGCGGGGCCAGCGTCGTCCTCGAAATCTCGGGGGTCTGCGGTTTCAATAACGGCGGCTATGGCTGCGTCGGTGCGCTTGGCTTCTTCGACGTCGACATCCTGTGCAGCGTGATCTTGCATACTCGTATTCTGTCAGTGATAGAGGTTAATTTTTTCAGCATTATTGTACTGATATTTGGGCGCTAATGTCCCTGGGGATTAATCCAGTTTCCCGACGGCAGCCTTAGCGGCTGCTTCACGTAGCTCGGCGGCGGTTGTGGCCAGGGCGCGAGCACGGGAGGTAACCACGTCGTAAAGCGGATCGTTTTCGTCAGTAATCCAGCTGTCTTGCTCACTAGCGCGGCTAAGGCGTTCTAGCAGGGCGGCGCTGGCTAGTAGCGTGGGGTACAGCTGGGATCGGCGCGACGGCGTCCGTTGGCTACCAGCGGATGCGTCGCCCAGCAGTAGCTCGTTTAGTTGGGCTTGCACCTGGGCCACACTGTCTACCCGCTGCCCCTGAGATAAGGCGGCCTCAAAGCGGGCCTGAGCAGCAGCGTCGTCGTCGTTAATAGTTACTGCTGTGGCGTAACGCGACTCTACCAGGGCCGGGTCGCGCTCAATCCATTCGCGCAGCAGCAGTAGGCGCCAAAGCGCACCAGGCAAGGTACCTGCCGGGCTAGTGGCCCACAGCTCACCAATCACATCCACGCCGTGGGAGGCCACAACTTTGCGCAGCCCAGCGGCGGTTAGCGTGGTGCCAGTGTCTGCCCCAAGGTAGCCGCCAATGAGCAGCTGGGCGCTTTGGTGAGCCAGAGCGGAGGTGGCGGCGGTGTCTTCAGCGCCGGTGTAACGCTCAGCTTCGGCGGGTTCCATGAGGACGGGGCGGTGGAATTGGCGGGTCATACGTGCCTCCTTTAGACGTAGGCTAACAAGTCCGCTATGATGGGGGCTGTCAGTTCGCTGCGGGCCGTTCCAAAAGCCCATTAGGCGTTGCTCGCATCCACAAGATGCCAGCCGCGCAGCAGTGAGCAGGCCTGCCCCCTTAGCTCAGTTGGTTAGAGCTACGGACTTTTAATCCGCAGGTCGAGGGTTCGAGTCCCTCAGGGGGTACTTTTCAGTACAGTGTGCCCTCACCAAGATTTGGTGAGGGTTTTGCTTTATTTCTACAGAAATCGTTATTTCCACAAACTCAGCAATTATGAAATGAAGTTCAGAAGGCTGATCATAGGCGTTATTGCTTTTTCTTGCTGACAGTAGGCGCATGCACAATAACTCCAACACCTGCCCCAACTCCCACTCCCGAATCTGAAGCTGCACCCGCTCCCGCACCGGCACCAGAATCTGAATCTCAGTCGGAAGAACACAGTGAGGAAGCCGAAGCGCCAGCCGAAAAGCCCAGTTCTGTCTACTACAGCAACTGCACTGAGGCTTGGAATGCTGGAGCTGCACCTATTTACCGTGGTGAGCCCGGTTACCGAATTGATTTAGACCGCGATGAGGACGGCATTGCTTGCGAAAAGCGCCCCTCGCGTCGTCGCTAGCTGGTAACTAGCTAACTGGCAACTATTCGCTAGCAGCCTATGAAAGACTAGAGATTTTAGAGACTCATGGGGCATAATGGAGGCAGCCAGCTCCCGCGAGGGGGACTGACTGCCTCCGGCCACTGTCATTTAGCGTGTGAGCAGTGGCGTGAGGGCTACAATCAAAGTCGCTAGGGCCTGGATGAGAGCAGCTACACTCGCGATGTCAACGCTCTTCTTCCGGGCCTTTCGCTTGCTTTGACCAGTCTTGGACTTGCCAGACAATGAGCCCACCTCCTCTCAAACCCCCAATCGCTTCCCAGCCATAAGCCACTAGAAGATGTACTGGGAACGTTGGCCGCTTAAAAGAGGGCAAAATAAGCCTAGCAAGCCCTTGGCAAGTGGTGGTTCAAAATTAGAGCAGCGCTTTAAGCTCACAGCCCAGAAAAAAGGCTGGAGGCAGTAAATAAGCGTGAGGCATAATAGAGGCAGCCAATCCCCTATTTAAAGAGGACTGACTGCCTCAGCCACTGCTACTTAAGAGCGATGAGCAGTGACGCGAGGGCTCCAATCAAAGCCGCTAGGGCCTGGATGAGAGCAGTGACATTCGCGGTGTCAATGTTCTCCTTCCGGGCCTTTTGCTTACCTTGACTAGTCCTGGACTTGCCGGACATAAGCCCACCTCCCTTCTAACCCCAATCACTTGCCAGCCATAAGCCGCTAAAAGAGGTGAGCTGGTAGTGTTGGCCGCTTCAAAGAGGGGCAAGCTAAGCCTAGCTCAAGGTTGCGTGCGGTTCGAACAAATGTTGCGACCAAAATCAGCATGTTGCGACGGCGCAAATCTAGCAGCCGCTAGGGCTACCCACTGTTTGGTGGCACTTACTCTTTATAGGTAGCAGACACTTTCATAATAACTACCACTATCTGTGTAGCAACAAAGCCTGCCAATGGCCAAAAAATCAATGACTTAATATACTCCGAGGGGCTTGCCAACCCCTCACCATTCTCATAAATTCCAGAAAATGAGGCAATATACACCGAAACCAGCCAGGGACTAATTAATATTAGAACCCCAAGAGCATCAACACACTTTATCCAAAAAGCTAAACTGTTCTGTTTCTTATCGGCCATTTGCCACACCCCCTTAGCTATACCACTAGTGTCACATCAGCACATACAGCAAATGTTACTAGCTGACACAGCTAACGCAACAATGCTCTAATTATTAATAAAATCCCTGCAAAACCCACGCAAATAAGCCCTATAGGGGTGATCATAATTAAGCAACCTGCAACCATCCAGGACAAACTATCTCCACCATCACCATGATCTTCCGGAACAGTATCAACAAAGCAGGCCGCAACAAATGGACTCATTATTAAAACAAATCCAACCAGTGCGCTACGTGCCGCAACTATACGCAGGACCTGTCGCTTTCGTTCGTGTTTACTAACAGGAAGCTGGGTAGCTGACTGCTTAGGTATAACAAAGTTTTTATCAAAGTTAGCTACCATCTGATTTCCGATCAACCACTTTCGAAATTCTTATCTTTTATAGTTACCACAACATTAAGCCTCCTGCGCATACCGATATTTCAGTACAGCTTTTATTACTTTAGACAAAGTGTCTCTTCATAATTGGAGCTTTGACCTATCGGTTTCGAGGAATGCTTAGGTCAGGGCGTTCAAAGATAGTACTAAATGTATCGAGATTTTCAGATGAACGATATATGAATCCTCATCATCGAAAGACTTCACTCCTTACCTAGCCACGATGCGCCGCCCCCACGCACCCTCGAGCGCGAAGAGCCAACAAATCAGCAACTATAAGAAACAAAAATCCAAAAGGTACCAATATAAAAAAAGACATTAAAAACATCAAGAGCGCCCAACCTACACCAGCGCTATCTTTTTCAGAAACAAGGAGAGTAACAATGAACATTACAAATGGACTAACTATCAGAAACAGCCCAATCCTGACAAATACAGTTGAAAACGCCGTTAAGATTTCGCATTTCTGACAGCCTAATTTCCGCGAGCTCTTACCTATCTGAGCAACCTTTTCGGACCTAGCCAGCTTTTCATTAAACGCTTTTTTCGACTGCTCGTCAGGACTTGATCCATCATCAATCAGAGGCAGCGCACAGAATTCAGCATTAGTTTGATCATTATTCATTTTCCAACCTGCTTTTCTGTAAACAAGATGAACTATCGCCTATTGTAGATACGACCCATACACGAATAAAATCCTTGCCGACACTAATACCGAACCCAATCTACTTACACAGATTCTTGCCAAAATCAAACATAATTAGTGCAACAGCAGATAACACAAGCCCTATTGGAAAAAAAGTCATAAACATTAGAAGAGGCTCCCAGGCTAAGCCATCTCCACTATCGCCGTGATCTCCTGGCAGAAGAGCAATAATATAGCCTGAAATAAATGGGCTTAAGAGCATGATCACACCTGGAATACCAAGGCAGAGCGCTGCCGTAAAGTAATTCTTTCGCTCACGCTTACCCTTAGCAGAAAGTACCTTTTTTGGCGGGGGCACAAATGGCATTGGTTGCAGCGAAACCTGCGGCACTTGCCCGCTTATCCGCTGCGACCTAGCCAGCTTTTCATTAAACGCTTTTTCTGACTGACTCTCGTACATTTATTAGACCTCTTTAATATCAGTGCATACTCGAAACTAGATCACTCTTTAACTTTGGCAGCCAGGCCAATCATAGCTGCCGAAATAACGTATACAACAAGCCCTATCGGAGTAATATATACGATCGAGAAAAAAGCCCTCGCATCCCATCCATCACCATTAATACCATGATCTCCCGGCACACCCGCAATAATGTAACCCAAAATAAATATACTGAAGATCAGAGACACTGCCGGAATAGCAAAACAAAGCGCCAACATAATGAAAATCAGCCGCTTACGCTTACCCTTAGCAGAAAGCACCTTTTTTGGCGGCGGCACAAAGGGCATTGGTTGCAGCGAAACCTGCGGCACTTGTCCGCTTATCCGCTGCGACCTAGCCAGCATTTCCCTTAAGGCCTCCCCAGGCTGCTTATCAGGTATTTCCTGTTCCATCAGCTACCACTCCGTCCGCTCAAGGCACTCGCAAGTGATTTGATTACGTTTGATTGCAACTGCCGCCAGGGCACCCTGCTTTGGGGGCCCTGGCGGCCAGTCTATCGCGCAAAGCTCATTCCACTTGGCGCATTAGCGCCGAGAGTAGCTCAGTGTGCGCCTGTGGCCAGCCCACCAGCACGCTACCGGGGTAGCGCACATCCAAAGGCGTGCCGTCCAGGCGAGTAAATGTCACGCCGCTTTCTACACAGATCAGGTATGCCGCAGCGATGTCCCAGGGAGATACCCACATGTGCACAAAGGCGCCAGCCCTGCCGGCGGCCACCTCCACACATTCAAGCGCCGCCGAGCCGTAGCGGCGGTGTCCGCGTGATTCCACCAGGCAGCGCGTCAATCGAGGCAAAGCCACGATTTCCTTAATGTCGGTGATGATCACAACCTCACGCCGCCCACGCGTCTCATTGACCCGCGCCAGTGGCTGCCCATCACAGTAAGCCCCCTGCCCAGCGATAGCCGTATAGGTGAGCCCAGCGACGACGTCGACCACTACCCCCAGCACCGGGCGCCCATCCTCACACAGGGCCAAAGAAATGGCGTAGTCGCGGTGAGTGGTTACGTAGTTCATGGTGCCATCAATGGGGTCAAGCACCCACACCCGCCCCGCAAATGAGCTGACAGAATGGCCTTCCTCCCCCAGTAGCGGGTAGCCCGTGGCCGCCATCAGCATCTCACTGATGTAGGCCTCAATTTGCTTATCCACCGCCGTAACCAGGTCATTGCGGTTGGACTTGGTTTCAACATCCAGCTCAAAACCGGGATCTAAGACAGTCTGGCGTACCCCCGCTAGCAAGTCACAGACTATCTCCAGCAAATCCTCTAAATCCAGATCCTTAGCTTCACTCGCTTTATCAGCCGCCATTTTTAGCCTTCTTTCTCGCCTTGGGTGTCTTTACCGTCTTTGCCGTCAGCGCCAGCAAAAGCCCGGTCGGCGCGGATCATGCGCTCCTCAAACAGCGCCACCAGCAGCAAGCAGGCCAAACCAACCACCGCCGAGGCAATCAGCACCATAAAGGTAGAACCCCAACCGTGCAGGTTGTAGCCCAAAATGTTAAGCCCATCCTCCTCAGGGTCAGCGATATAGCCCAACATCACCTTGGCCATGGAGTCACCAAAGATGTAACCAAAAGCGCGCGGCACCGCGTTAACCACCACCGTGGCAGTCTTAGGTGCAAAGCCAATCACGCAAATACCAATCAGAGTTACCGGCCCAAAGATCAAGAAACCGATAAAGAACAAAGACACGTAGACCGCCGTCGGCGTAGTGGCCTGGGAGTAGGTGAAAATTGGGATAATCACCAGGCCCAAACCAATTGCCGCCGTAAGCGCGCGCCTACCACCCAAGCGGTCAGAGAAGTAACCCCACAGCAGCGAGCCAGCCAAACCGCCCAGCTCCAGGCCAACCGTGGAGTTAACCGCCCACTGCTTGCTAAAGTGCAGCGCCTCAGAGGTGTAAAGCACGTTCCAGTTATCAATGCCGATACGCACCGCGTAGGCCGCCACGTTCGCAATGCATAGGAACCAAATCGCCGGGTTTTTAACCACGTAATTCCACACGATCGCACCCTTAGACATGGAGGTGGTGACAGTGTCTACCTTGGATTCGGGCTCACCAAAAATAGCTTCAGGCTTGTCCCAACCAAGCTCGCCGGGCTCATCTTTACCAAACCACATGCCCCACAAACCAATGGGGATACAGATCAGTGCGGGCACAATAAACATGCCGGCCACACCGCCACCAAAGAAGGTGTTGGCACCCCACAGAGCCAGCGCACCGGCGATCATGGCACCAATGTTGTGCGAGGCGTTCCACCAGCCGATAAAGCGCCCACGGTATTTACGCGGAGTCCACCGGTTCATGGTGGAGTTACAGCAAGGCCCGCCCGGCGCCTGCGCTAAACCGTTTAGGCTCCACAGCAGCACCATGATGCCCATCGGGTGGTTCACGCTCAGCAGTACCCCACCTACCAGCACGCTCACCACGCCGGCACTGACCAGCAGGAAGCCCAGGATGCGTTTAGTGTTTCGCCCATCGCACAGGAAGCCCAGGATCAGTCCGCCAAAGCCGTAGGTGAGCGAGAATGCGAAACCGATCGTGCCCAGCTCGGCGGTGCTCAGCCCGGCTTGTTCTTTCAGCAGCGGCTGGGCGGCCTTGAAGTTAGTGCGTAGCAGGTAGAAACCGCCGTAAACCACAATGAGCACGGCGTAAGTCTTTAAAAATTCCCCTAGCCAAGCTTTCTTTTGCTGTTCCAAAGTTAGCTGGGTAGTTCCGGTGCGCAGCTCAAAAAATCGCGTCAGTGCGCCCATACGTAAACCTCCTTGCTTACGAGTTTGCCGCAGGCTACAGCGCCCGCAGCGGAAGTTTCTCCACTATAGCGCAGCAAAGTTAATTTAGGTCACATTTGTTCTACTTATTTAGTGCCGACGCCGCCGCCTGCACATCCGTTAAGTTGCTCTTGCGCTGTGCCCGGCCCCGGTAACGACGACGCCGTCCACTCAGACCGGCAAGGACAGGCTATCTCAGGCCTGCGGGCGCAGCTGCACCATTAGTGACTCCAGGGCTAGCAGCGGCGAAACATAGGTTTTTAGGCGAGCGCGGCACTGCTCCACAGCGGCCACCCTAGCCAGTGTCTGCTCAGCTGTGGAACCGGCTGCCACCTGGGCGATTTCTTTCTCTAAGTCAAGGTTGACACTGTCTAGCCGACTGCCTAGTTGGCGTGAAAGCACGTCGCGATAGAAAGACAGCAGATCCACCATAGCCCGGTCTAACACGTCAGTTACAGCGCGTTTAGCGCGACGTTTCTGGTTGTCTTCCAGAGCTTTTATCTGGCCGCGCATAGCTGGGGGGATGCGGCTCTCCCCCTCTAAGCCAAGCGTGCGGATCAGGGCCGCTTTTTCTTGGGCGTCACGGGCAGTGGAGGCAGCTTCAGCCTCTTTTTCAGCCTGTTCTAGCAGGTCAGCTGCCGCAAAAACAGCGTCACCCACACTGCGCAGTGAGATTGGGGCGGACATAAGCGCGCGCCGTCGCTCCCATGCACCCTCATCTTTGGCCAGGTGACGGGCCAAACCAATATGGGACTGACTGGCCCGGGCCGCCCGCAAAGCCAGCTGAGGTTCGGCGCCGTCGCGCTTAACTAAAAGATCAGCCACTGCCTGCGCGCTGGGCACACACAGCCGCACCAGGCGGCAGCGCGAGCGAATGGTGGGTAAAACGTCCTCGCTGGAGGGCGTGCACAGCAGCCAAACCGTGTAGGGAGGCGGCTCCTCAATGCTTTTGAGCAGCACGTTTGTGGTGCGCTCATCCATGCGGTCGGCGTCTTCCACCAGGATTATCCGCCAGCGTCCCTGCCAGGGCATCCGCCCGGCCTGCTCGATCAGGCTTTTAACCTCATCGATGGTGATAATCATGCGGTCGGTAGCTAGACGCACCACATCGGGGTGAGTGCCGGCCAGGGTTTGGCGGCAGCCCTCACACTGACCGCAGCCAGGCTCAGCGCCGGTGCATTCAAGGGCGGCAGCAAAAGCCAGTGCGGCAGTGGATCTACCAGATCCGGGCGGGCCGGTAACCAGCCAGGCGTGAGACATGGCGGCGGTGGGCACTTGTGGGCGTGCCCCAGCAGCGGCCGCCTGGAATGTGGCCACCACCTGCGCTTGCCCGACCAGCTCGTCCCATACGCTCATGCGTCAATAATTCCGTGTTCTTTCAGCAGTTCGCTAACCAACGCGCGCACCTGGGCAGCTATCTGCTCAATTTCGACGCTGGCGTCAATGATTTTTATGCGCGCACTTTCCTGCTCAGCTAGGCGGTGGAACTGTTCGCGCAGGCGATACTGAAATTGCAGGCCTTCAGCTTCAATCGCATCGGCCTGGCCGCTGCGAGTGTGTACGCGCTTGGCGGCAAGCTGCGGATCTGCGTCTAGCAGCAAAGTTAAGTCTGGCAGCAGCTCATCGGTGGCCCACAGGGATAGGTCACGCACTTCCTCAGCCCCCAGGCACCTGGCAGCGCCCTGATAGGCCACAGAGGAGTCGATGTAGCGGTCGGTTACAACCACTTGACCAGCCGCTAAAGCCGGGTTGATCAGCTCATTTACGTGCTGAGCCCGGTCGGCTGCGAACAGTAGCGCCTCGGCTTTGGCGGTTATTTGCGTCCGCTGTGCATTTTCCGACGCCGTCCCCAGCAGCAGGGCTCGCAGCTGGGCGCCCAGGGCGGTGGCGCCAGGCTCACGGGTGCTGCGCACGCTTACCCCCTGGCCTTCAAGCCAGTTGGTAAGCAGCTCTACCTGGGTGGTTTTACCAACCCCGTCGCCGCCTTCGAAGCTGATAAAAACTCCGCGCCCCATTTAGGCCTCGCTAGCCTCAGCGGCCTTGGCAGCGCTAGTCTTAGCAGCGCTGGCCTTGGCCTTCGAGGTTTTGCTAGTGGCAGCCTTGGTAGTGGCCTTCTTAGTGGTGGTCTTTTTAGCTGTGGTCTTGGTTGCCGCCTTTTTGGTAGTGGCCTTCTTGGCGGCAGTCTTCTTAGCCGGACCCTTGGCACGCTTTTCAGCCAAACGCTCATAGGCCAGCTCAGGGGTAACGGTGGCTGGGTCGTCGTCGCGGCGCAGGGTCACATTGGTTTTACCGTCGGTGAAGTAGGGGCCAAAACGCCCGTCCTTAATAACCACCGGCAGCCCAGAGTTAGGGTCAGTGCCCAGCTCACGCAGCGGCCCCTTGGGAGCAGCCGCGCCACGCCTACGCTTGGGCTGGCTAAACAGCTCCAGCGCCTGCTCTAGGGTCACCGTGAACAGCTCCGCCTCGGTTTCTAGCGAACGCGAGTCCTTGCCTTTGGTTAGGTAGGGGCCGTAGCGACCGTTTTGGGCGGTGATTTCTACGCCTTCAGCGTCCGTACCCACCACGCGCGGCAAGCTCAGTAGCTTAAGGGCGTCGTCGAGAGTAACGGTGGACAGGTCCATGTCCTTAAACAGGCTGGCAGTGCGGGGCTTAGGCTTAGCAGCCTTACGGGTACGCTTTTTACCCTCGGTTTCTGCCTCCGGTTCCGGCTCTGGCAAAACCTCGGAAACGTAGGGCCCAAAACGCCCGCTCTTAGCCACAATCATGTGCCCAGTTTCGGGGTCAACACCCAGCTCACGGCCATCTTCAGCGGCTACCGCAAACAGCTCGTGGGCCTTAGCTACGCTGAGCTCATCAGGGGCCAGGTCTGCGGGCACATTAGCCCGCTTGCCCTCAGTATCCTCCAGGTAGGGGCCGTAGCGGCCTACGCGCAGGGTGATACCGTCACCAATTTCCATGGAGTTAACCGCGCGAGCATCAATTTCGCCCAGGTTATCTACCAAAGTTTTCAGGCCCGCGCCGTGAATATTGGCTTGCGGGTCAGCGTCTATGTCGCCGTTGTAGAAGCGACGCAGCCAAGCCACACGCTCTTCTTCACCCAGCGCAATACGGTCCAGGTCAGCCTCCATGGAGGCGGTGAAGTCATAGTCCACCATCTGCGCGAAGTTTTCTTCCAACAGACGGGTGACGGCGAAAGCCAGCCAGGTGGGCACCAGTGCCTGGCCCCGGTGATCCACATAGCCACGGTCGCTAATTACGCTCATGATCGAGGCGTAGGTGGAGGGGCGGCCAATTTCGCGCTCTTCCAGGGCCTTAACCAGTGAGGCTTCGGTGTAGCGCGGCGGCGGGGTGGTTTCGTGCCCAGAGGCCTGCACTTGGCGGGTCTCCAGCTCCTGACCAGTGCTTACTTCTGGCAGACGCACATCTTTAGCGTCACCCTCGTAGCGGTCAGCGTCACGGCCTTCCTCATAGGCGGCCAGGAATCCCTTAAAGGTAATTACTGTTCCCGACGCCGTCAGTTCAGCCTGCTTAAAGCTTGCGTCCCCGTTTAGGGGGGCCTGCACATGGATCACAGCGGTAGAGCCGGTGGCGTTAGCCATCTGTGAGGCCACCGTGCGCTTCCAAATCAGCTCATACAGCTTGAACTGCACCGGCTGCAGGGAGTCTTTAACCTCACTGGGAGTGCGGAAGTGGTCGCCAGCAGGGCGGATAGCTTCGTGCGCCTCCTGGGCGCCCTTGTTTTTGGTGGCGTAAACACGCGGTTTCTCGGGCACATACTGGCTGCCGTAAAGCTCACCGATCTGGGTGCGGGCGGCGGCCACAGCCTGGCTAGAAAGCGCGGTGGAGTCGGTACGCATATAGGTGATGTAACCGGACTCGTATAGGCCCTGGGCTACACGCATAGTGTCGCGCGAGTTCAGGCGCAGTTTACGCGAGGCCTCCTGCTGCAAGGTGGAGGTGGTGAACGGCGGGGCCGGGCGGCGCGTGTAGGGGCGGGTTTCTACCTTGCCCACCTGGGCTTGGGCCTGCTCAATAGCCTGCGCCACGGCCTGCGCGTCAGCCTCATGCAGGTGCACCACCTTGGCGGCCTGGGCCTGGGAGGTTAGTGCGGCGTCGTCGGCAAAATCGCGGCCAGTAGCCACCCGGCGCCCATCCAGGGAGACCAGGCGGGTAGCAAACTCGCTGTCGTCGGCGGCAAAAGTAGCCTCCACACCCCAGTAACTGGCGGGAATGAAAGCCATGCGCTCACGTTCACGCTCCACCACCAGGCGCGTGGCCACAGACTGCACGCGGCCAGCCGAAAGCCCCTGACGGATCTTGCGCCACAGCACCGGGGAAATTTCGTAACCCACCAGGCGATCCAGGATACGGCGGGTTTCCTGGGCATCTACCCGGTGAATATCGATTTCGCGGGTGTTATCCAGGGCGCGGGTGATGGCTTCACGGGTAATCTCCGTGAAAGTCATGCGGCGCACGGGAACCTTAGGCTTGAGTACCTCTTTTAGGTGCCAAGCAATAGCTTCACCCTCGCGGTCATCATCAGTGGCCAGGTAAAGCTCATCAGCTTCCTTCAGGTGGCGCTTAAGCTCAGCCACCACTTTCTTCTTATCAGGGTTAACCACATAGTAGGGGGTGAAGTTACCCTCCACGTCCACGGCAAACTTCCCGAAGGGGCCCTTCTTCATATTGGCCGGCAGTTCGGAAGGCTGAGGCAAGTCACGGATATGACCAATAGAGGCCTGGACGTCGTAGTCCGCGCCTAAATAGTTTGAAATTGACTTAATTTTGTTCGGGGACTCGACAATCACGAGCTTGCGTGACACGACTTTCCTCCTACATCCCGGTTCTCTTGCCGCCGCTGAACTAGGCTAGCGAGGCAAGGGCGCGCAGGCTCGCGCCGACACACCTATATATCAGCGTAGCCTAGATTTTATGTAATTTACTTTAAGCCCAGCTTAACCAGGCGCGACATGCCCAGGGCACTGACTGCCCCAAAACCGCCCACTCCTACCAGGTAGGCAGTGAACTGCAGCGAGCCAAACAGGTAGAAATTACGGTAAGCAGCAGAGGCCAACATCACCACTAGCGCCAAACTCAGGTAGCCACCCAGCGAAAGCAGGTAGCGCGCCAGTTTTGAGCCGGGCAGGCCGCGATACTCGTCTGTTCCCCAAGCCCCAGCCGCGAGCGCCACAAAGCCCCAGGTGAAGGCCACTGCGGCGGCGGCAATGATGTCTGAGGGGCGGTGCCATTGGCATACCAGGGTGGACCAGCCCATGAAGAAGGTGAAGCCGGCCCCCACCCAGGCGGCAATTACGCGCCAGGCGGGCGGCACTACCAGCAGTAGGGCCACGGCAATGGAGGCGGCCACGCCGGTGTGTCCTGAAGGCAGGGTGTTGGCGGCGTCGACGCGTTGACTGTAGCCCCAGTCTGGGCGGGTGAAAACGAAGTGTTTAAGTGCCTGGATGGTTACGTTGGTGCCTACTACGACGGCGGTGGCCCACAGGGCGGCGCGGGGGCGGCGTCTGAGCAGGGCAATGGCTAGGGTGGCGATTATGGCCACCACGATTAGCGGCACGGATACGGCGTTTAGTAGTGCGCGGGCCTGGTCATCAATCCTGGCCGCACCCCAGTAGGAGCCTTTGAAGGCGGCGTCGTCGATAAACTGCCCTTCACGCGTGTTTACCAGCAACGCCCACGACCCCCACACCAGCAGGGTGAAAAGTAGGGCGTAGACGCAGGCTATGCGGCGAGCAAGTTTTGACATAACCTCAGACCTTACAGGTAACGAAACGATAAACAACTAATTGTGACCCCAAAGACGCTGTTAGCTAAGTCCGTTTGTGGCAAATTTGCGCACAGACTTAAGCCGCGCCTGGCGGGGGTGATTTTTGCGCTGCGCGGTTTTCAGACGATAGTAACCATCCCTGCGTGAGCAAAAGTCCTGGTGGCGGCCACCATGTCGGCTAGGACTGCAGCTGGGTCTTCACTGGTTAGTGAGGCTACGGCGGCCGCGATTTGGGCGACAGTGAGCAGTCCCTCATCTGAGGCGCTCAGTAGGGCCACCTCGGGCATCCCTACCGCTATTACGCGTCCGAACCCTTCGGCTTGGCGGATCACTGGCGCGGTGGGCACGGGCGTGGGGGTGAGGGCTTCTTCTTTGCTTAGGCCCGACGCCGTGCGTAGCTTAAGTGCGGCTACTTGCGCGTCATCTAGGCCGCGTAGGGCTTCGTGGGCGGCAATTACTTGGGCTACGTGTTCGCCTAGTGCTCCTTGGCCGCTGGTGGGGACTTCTTCCAGGACCCGCCAGGGCTCGACGACGGCGCCGGGGGCTACGGCGTCGCTGGCAGGTTCTTCTGGGGCGGTTTGCCCTTCTAGAGCGGTGCCGCCGGGGCCGCTGGTAGCTGCGACGCTGGGGGCATGGAACACCAGGTAGCCCATGCCCACACCGCTTACTTGGCGTGAGTCGAAGTCTTCTTGCCAGGCAGCCAGGGCATTTTCGAAGGCGACGCCACTGCGTTCAGGGGTGAGTCCGCCGTCGCGCAGCCACATGGCGGCATACTCCACTGGGTCTTGCACTTCGCGCTGAATAATCCAGGCATCTAGGCTCTTGCCGATCCACTGGTTTACGCTGGTGCGCCAGCTGGTGCCTTCACGATGTTCCCAGTTGCCGAGCATGACAGCCACACCGTCGGGGTTTAGGTGATCCTCCAGGCCACGCACCAGGGCAGGCAAGATGGGCCCACCGGCGTCGCGGTACTCCATTAGCGGCAATCCGGCCTGACGCACGCTGGGTGGGGTGATCACAAAGGGCGGGTTGGAGACGATCAGGTCAAAGCGTTGGCCGGCCACAGGTTCTAGCAGGTTGCCTTGGCGTAGCTGCACGCGGGCACTATCCACCCCGGCCAGGGCCACGTTGAAGGCGGTAAACTCCAGGGCGCGCGTGGAAATGTCGGTGGCCACTACCTGGCGCACGTGGCGCAGCAGGTAGAGGGTTTGGATGCCGCAGCCTACCCCCAGGTCCAGGGCGGTTTCTACCGGTTTGCGTGGGGTTAGGGCGGCCAGGGTCAGCCCGGCGCGGCCAATTCCCAGCACATGATCGGGGGCAAGGGCTTGGCCGGTGACGAGTTCACCCAGGTCACTGGCTACCCACCAGCGCACGGATCCGTGGGCGTCTTCAGCTTCGTGGGGGCGCAGGTCGACGGCGGGGGCGTAGCGTTGCTCTCCGCTGGCGCTTTGCGTGGGCACCACCAGGCCAATAGCGAGAGCTCCGGCCACGCCAGTGCGCGGCAGGGCGGTTTCTAGGGCGGCGGCGCTTACTGGCTCGCCCAGCATGAACAGGGCGGTTAGTACTGCTACCTTGTAGCCCGCGACGTCGCTGTCTTGGGGCACGTTGGCAGCTGAGCTGGTGCTATCTGCGCCAGTGGCCGGGCTGGGCCTGTCTGAGCTGGTGCTAGCGGCGCCGGCCCCGGCAGCCAGGGCGCGGCGCACCACCCGCAAAGCCGGGGCCCGCAGCTCACGTTGCAAAGCAGCGGCAGCTACCGGCCCTAGTAAAGCCTCCACGCTTTCCACTCCCCAACCTGATTGGGCCAGGTCAGCGCGCAGTAGCGAAGCTTGCTTAGCGGTTAGGCGGGGGGCTTTAGGCATTGAGGCTCCTTAGAATTCCAGATCCACCCAGGTAACTAGATGATCAGAGATAGCTAGTTTAAACGTACCCGAATCAACCGCCTGCGCGCTCGGCCCGCCGGCTGGTGCGCCCGACGCTGGTGCGCCTTGGCTTGGCGCAGCTGACACGCCTTGAGCTGATGCACCTGCCACTGCGGCAGCTGGTGTGCCTGGCGCTGTGGCGACTGGCTGGCCTTGAACTGCGGCAGCAGATTGGCCCACCGCGTCCAGAGACGGCAGGGCGTCGGTGAGGAAATGATCAATGCGTCGGCTTGGGGCAGCCGAGGGGAAAGTAACCCCCTGCCCAAGCTGACGGCCTACCCCAATACGGGCAAGGGCGACGTCGTCCATGTTCATATCCCCACCCAAAATATGGGCCCCAGGCAAACCAGCCAGCTTCCACCAGGCGTGGGCCAGCTGGCGCCGGGCGGTGGTGGGGTGGGTGGCCAGATGCACGCTAGCCACGTTAAGCGGCACCTGCCCGACGCCATCGACCAAAGTAGCCGCCAGCATCAGGCGCGTTGAAGCGGTAAACAGCGCATAGGGCAGCTTGCCACCCTCGCGGCGCACAATCGTGGGCACGCCCCGCCCCAGCCGCTCCACACGCCAAGTTTGCACCGGTAGGCGCGACAAAATGGCGTTACCAAAACCGCGCAGAGGGGCCAGTGGCTCCAACACTCGCAGCGGGTCGTCACCAAAGGTGCGCACCTGGCTGCGGCGTGGGCGGTGACGCAGGCGGTCTACTCCCCCAGCGTAGGTGGCGGCAAAACGCCAATGCGGGTAACCGGCCTGCTCAGCTAGCAAACCCGCCAAATCCACCCGGCCTGAGCGGTTTTGGTGCAAATCCACTTCCTGCAGCAAAACCACGTCAGCGTTCAGCTCACGCAGCTGCTGGGCCACCTGACTGTAAAGCTGGTGAGCAACTTGAGGACTGTAGGGCTGACCAGAAGCCACCTCGGCTAGCGTGGCAGTGTCATTGGCCCGCCCGTACTGGAGGTTTGCGCTGGCCAGGCGTAGTTTTGTGATCACTCTTTAGGCTCGTTAGTTGCGAAACTTAGCGCCACCGAGTTCATGCAGTAACGCTGACCGGTGGGGGTGGCGGGGGCATCGTCGAAAACGTGGCCCAGGTGGGAGCCGCAGTTAGCGCAGCGCACCTCGGTACGCTCATAACCCAGCTTGTAATCTGAGTGCAGCGTCACCGCATCGGTTTCCTTGGGGTCATAGAAGGACGGCCAGCCACAACCCGACTCGAACTTGGTGGTGGATTTAAACAGCTGCGCCCCGCAGGCCCGGCAAGAGTAGATGCCTTCACGGTTTTCGCTCAGCAGCTCGCCGGTGAAAGGCATTTCGGTGCCAGCCTGACGCAGCACCTCATACTCAGCCGGGTTTAGGCGCTCACGCCACTGGGCCTCAGTGAGCTGCGCAAACTCTTGATTCTCACTCATGACTCATCCTTGATTTTATCCGACACGGCAGGTAGTACAGCGGTTTTATCCACTTCATTTATTCCCGCCTCGGCGCCACTGGCTTGGGTGGCGACGGCGCCGGGGGCCTGGGTGGAGATGGCGCCGGGGGCCTGGGTGACCTTAGCGCCAGCCCCAGTTGAGCCAGCAGCGACGGCGTCGGGGGCCGCACCAGAGCGTCCTACCTCAGCCGCACCAGAGCGAAGGGCCTCTACCTTGGCCTTAGCGCTACGGCTAGCCGCGCTGAGCACACCGCGTGCCTGCTCCGGGCGCAGCTGCCGCTTTGCCTCCTCAATCGCAGAAATCTGGGCTACCTGCGTGGGGTCAGAGAGCACCATGGTGGCCGGCTCAGGTGCGTTAGTTGCTTCCGACCCGGTTTGCACGCCCGGCAACAGTCCACGGCGCAAAATCCGACGCCGCCGCATCTTCTTGGAGCGCACTGCGGCCGCCTGCACCCTGGCTTCCTCAATGGGATCGCCCTGCTCAGCTTTAGTTACTGCCGGCTGGGACTTGGTGTCACTTGATAGCTGCGCCAATTCCTGGGCTAGCTTAGCCACCTTTTCAGGGGTGGGATCTTGCATGACGGTAACGTTTTCCACCTCCACACGCTGACGCGGCAGGGCATAGGGGGCTTCTTTTTGCAGCCAAGTCACCATTTCTTCACGCACATGGCATTGCAGTTTGAAGGCATCAACACTGTTTGCTGCCGAAACAGTTAGGCGCACCCGGATCAAAGAGTTTTGGGCATCAATTACTGATAGCGCTGCGTCACGCCCATCCCAGGTGGATGAGGAGGCCACAAACTTAGCTAGCTGCGCCCGCATAGCGGCGATAGGTGCACGCCAATCCAGGTCAAAATTGATTTGTGCAGTCTGCCGTTCATCGCGACGCGACCAGTTAGTAAAGGGGTTCTCTGTGAAGTATTTGCTGGGCAGCAAGATACGGCGCCCGTCAGCGGCCAAAACCACCACATAGGTGAACGTGATTTCTTCGATTCGGCCAGAGTCAGTGGCATTAATAACCACCTGGTCATCCACACGGATAGCGTCAGTGATGGCCAGCTGCACACCTGCAAACAGGTTTCCCAGCACTGATTGTGCAGCTAAACCGGCTACCACCGAAACCAGACCGGCACTAGCAAGCAGCGACCCCATAGCCAGGCGTGCTTGTGGGAAAGTCATGACGATGGTGATTGCACCAATAATGATGACGATAACTTCAGCTACTCGCCGCAGAATCTGGGCCTGGGTGGTGATCTTATTGGCCCGGCGCACATTGGTGGGATCATTGCGCGATTCGGCATGGGCCACCACGGTAGCCGAAATGGCTTTAACCCAGCTTACGCACACCCAGGTCAGGGCCGCTTTAAACAGGATTACCAGCAACAAAATAGCGTAGCGATACCAGGCCGGGGAAGAAGTGCCCTCCATGGCCAGTTGGGCGCCGATTAGCGCGCCAACAATGGCAAACAGTGCGTAGAAAGAGTTACGCCCCTTGTCCCCCACGTGGTGCCACAGCAGGGAGCGGCGTCCGGCCACATGCACTGCAATAACTACAGCTAAAGCCAGCACCAGGCCGATTGATAGGCCTAGCACCGTGCGCCACAGCAGGCTGAAAGTGTCTAAGGTGACCGCTGCGGCAGATTCTGTGGGCGATGGCGTGGGGATAGGAGTCGCCACCGCGAGTATGTGCCCCTGATTTAACATGGCAGCCACACTAGTAGCGCAGGCTGTGCGCAAGCTGTGGTTTTACCCGCGCGTCCGTATAGGTAAGGCAGTCCACAAAGCTTGAGGTTGCAACATAAAACTCACTGTTCACAGGCGCCTCAGAGCCCCCAAAAGTGGGCGCCTTAAGTCCCAGCTCTCAACAGCGACGACGCCGCCGGCAAAGCCGAGCACCCAACGGTGGCGGCAAAACCTAACGCCCAGCCACGGCAACGACGCCGCCGTGCCGCAGCGACGCCGTCGGCAAAGCTCCCAGAAACCCCGCAGAAACCAAAAAACCCCGCATCGCTTACGCAATACGAGGATTTAAGTGGTGGCTCCGACCGGCGTCGATCCGGTGACCTTTCGATTTTCAGTCGAACGCTCTACCAACTGAGCTACAGAGCCAATCTGAAAACTTTGGCCTGACCATTACTGATCAGGCCAACTTTTTCGCGACCTCGACGGGACTTGAACCCGCGACCTTCGCCGTGACAGGGCGACGCGCTAACCAACTGCGCCACGAGGCCTTGACTTTCGTCAGATTCATATGAAGTTATCGTACGAATCCGTACTCCCAACGGGATTCGAACCCGTGTTGCCGCCGTGAAAGGGCGGAGTCCTAGGCCGCTAGACGATGGGAGCCTTTTGGCTTTGGCGTCTTGCGCCTCGAACCGAGAAGAACTCTATACAGGAACCAGACCCAAGCACAACTCGAAAAAGCGTGACGCTGACCACATGGTTAGTTTTGCGCAGAATTCCAATTGAAATTAACTATTTGCGCACAATCGTTTTAAAGGGAATGGGCTTAAGCGCTCTTTCGTGGCAACCTTAGAGCAGCCGCACCCCTCGGCGTCGGCCCGCCTACCTGTAGCTATCCGCCGCCACAATTTGCTGGAAGGATCACTGCCATGACCGAAACCCCTCAAGGCTCCAACCGCACACAGCCTTCGCTAGGCGCCCTAATGGCGCGCGTGAGCGAAAATATTTCTACCCTGATCCGCACCGAAATCGCACTCAATAAGGCCAAGGCGGCCGAAACAGGTAAACGTTTTGGTTTAGGAGCCGGCCTGCTAGGCGCAGCGGGAGTATTCGCCCTATTTGGACTGGGCTACCTACTAACCACCCTGTCGCAGGTAATTGCGCTATGGCTGCCGAAGTGGGCGGGGTCGCTGATTGTGGCCGTGCTGGTGCTGATTGTGGCCGGGGTGCTGGCTCTGGTGGGCAAGAAGGAAATCGACAAGGGCCGCCTGGTGGTGCCCGCCCCGCAGGTTGGTTTGCGTCAGGACGTGCAGGCCGTGACTAACTCGCTGCGTGAGGGTCTAGCTACCGACGACGACGCCAGCGGCCCGACTGGCACTGCTCCCGCCGGCCCGGCTTTCGGACAGAACTGAGCGAAAGGAAGTTTCATGTCTATCTCAGCCCTAGAAGCTCAGCTAGAGGCCCAGCGCGCAGCCGCCGCCCAGGCCGTTAACGAGTTGGCCCGCCAGATCGCCCCGGCCACGCTCAAGGCCAAGGCCGCCCAGATCGGTGAGGACAGCGTGACGCGAGCCAAGGCGCTCGCCACTGGCTCTGCCCCGGTGAAGGAGCGCTTTACCACGCTGGTAGAGGAGGCTAAGGGTAAGGACCCGGCCGCCGTCGTCGTACTTGCCGGAGCAGGACTAGTTGCCGCCACGACGGCGCTGATCAGCCTGCGGTTGGCACTACGTCCGCTGTTTAAGTGAGGAAAGGATAAATAATGCCCAGTGCACAGGAGCTCGAAGAGCAGCTTAAGGCCCAGCGTGAGGCCCTGGCCCAGAGCGTAGATGACCTGGCTGAGCGGGTTAACCCCAAGGCTCAGGCCAAAGAGAAGGCTGAGCAGGTGCGCGCCAAGGCCGCTGAGGCTGGCTCTAGCATCTCTGAGTCGCTCTCTGAGTCACTGCACCAGTTTAGTTTTATCGCCAAGGAGATGAGCGAGGGGGTGCGCACCCAGGCTAAGTACTACTGGGATCGCGCCGGTGAAGGTGACTCTTCTGCTCGCGTCGTGGTGGCCACGGTGGGTGCTGGCGCCCTGCTGGTTGGCGGCGCAGTGGTGAAGAAGATCTTCAAGCACTAGTAGCTACCGGGACGCCGTAACCGCGCCTGCCTGCACTGAAAGTAGACGCTGACAGCGCAGCGCGGGCAGTGGTGTGAACGAGCAAACGAAATCAGTGCTATTGTTCACATGTGGACCGCCACTCCAGTCCAAACCGGCCCTGATCGGCGTGTGGAATGGAGATTGTGGCGCTTATCGTTGTACGGTTGTCTCACGATAAATTCAGACCATTTCGAAACAGCACGTTTTACGTGCGCGATCAGACGTTGGAGGGGGTCGAGCCTATGGGGCGCGGCCGTCAAAAGGCCAAGGCAACCAAGGTTGCCCGCAAGCTCAAGTACTACAGTCCTGAGACTGACTATGCGGCGCTAGAGCGTGAGCTCGCTGCCACGTCGGCCCGTTCAGGAAGCGGCAGCTACGACGACGATGACTACTCGGATCTAGCCGCCAAGTACAACGATGACTTTGACGATGAAGATGATCTTGAGTAACTAAAGGGTGGGGGCCAGCTCGATAGAGC
>ERZ1674245.15-NODE-15-length-55586-cov-18.442095_pt1 | contig 55586 bp, 39 predicted proteins | sample MGYA00581205_ERZ1674245 | MGnify/ENA primary metagenome ERZ1674245 (study PRJEB41354, sample SAMEA4873314) | human saliva metagenome | biome: human-associated habitat [ENVO:00009003]; feature: mouth environment [ENVO:08000002]; material: saliva material... | reverse complement strand
CGACCGCGGCCTCCGGGACTCGGAAGCTCTTTCCGACGCGAATCGCGGGCATTTCACCGCTGTGAATCAATCGGTACACAGTCATCTTAGAGACGCGCATGATGTCCGCCACTTCCGTGACGGTCATAAAGCGCGGCGCCGACTGCTGTTCCATTAATGACTCCCAGTGTGCTCGCGAGGCGCGTTAAACCCGTTCGTTCATCGCTTACGTAGCCTCACGAAATATACTACTGCCCATCCACATGAAAACTGCAACTTTATCCACTTTTGTTGCAGAGTCGTTAAGGAGGTTCGATGGGAGCGGCACGCAAGGGACGCACGCCTCGACCTCAGCCCCCTCGGCTGCGCACTAATCCCGGTGCTACACGGTCCCTGATGCGCGGGCGAGCCACGGCCTCGTCCCACGCCATTTCAGCGGAAGCCTTGACTCCACAGCCCTCCCCTGTCGTCCGCCAGGTGCCGGGAGGACCCCGCGGCCCACATCCCCAGGTGCCCACGTCCTACGCTCAGCGTGTGCGCGCGTGGCTGTCCCGGCAGGCCCGCTACTCCCCTGCCAGGCTGGCCCTCAGCACGTTCGCCCTCATCATCGGGGTTATCACCGTGCTGCTCATGTTGCCCATCGCTTCCGCCTCTGACGAGTCAGCTCCCTTCGTCGACGTGCTCTTTACCGCCGTATCAGCTGTGTGCGTGACAGGTCTCACGACGGTGGACACGGCCTCGTATTGGTCCCCCTTCGGGCAGGCTGTCATCGCGGCGGGCATCGTCGTCGGCGGCCTGGGCGTCATGACGCTGGCGTCGATCCTCAGCATCGCGGTGTCCCGACACCTGGGACTCACCCAGCGCATGCTCGCCACCCAGGAGACCGGGACGGGAGCGATGGGCCAGATTTCCACGCTGCTCAAGGCCGTCATCGCGACCTCGCTGAGCATGCAGGCGTTCCTGGCAATCATGTTCCTGCCCCGTTTCCTCACCATGGGTATCGACCCCGCGCACGCCGTGTGGGACGCCGTGTTCATGGCAATCTCCGTGTTCAACAACGCGGGCTTCGTGATTCTTCCCGGCGGCCTCGAACCGCACGTCACCGACTGGTGGATGCTGGTCCCCATCATCTTGGGGACGACTGTGGGCGCTATCGGTTTCCCCGTCATCATGGACGTCGCGAAAAACATGTGGACTCCGCGCCGCTGGCGCCTGCATACGAAGCTGACGCTGTCGACCTATCTGATCCTGGCGTTCATCGGCGCTCTCGCCCTGGCGCTGACGGAGTGGCACAATCCGGCGACACTGGGGGCCGTGGACACTCCCTCGAAGATCCTCAACGCGATGCTCGCGGGCGTCAATTCGCGGTCCTCGGGTATTTCGGCGCTCAACGTGGGTTCGATGCGTTCGCAGACGCACTTTGTGCAGGACATCCTGATGATGATCGGCGGCGGCTCCGCGTCCACGGCGGGCGGCGTGAAGGTAACGACGTTCGCGGTGCTGGTTCTGGCCGTCATCGCCGAGGCACGAGGTGACCGCGACATCGAGACCTTCGGCCGGCGTATCCCTACGTCGACCGTGCGCCTGGCGGTCGCCGTGTCCTTGCTCGGCCTGGCCCTGGTCGCCATCTCCGTCGTCGCGCTGCTGACCATGACGGATCACTCGTTGGACATCATCCTGTTCGAGACCGTGTCCGCATTCGCCACCGTGGGCCTGTCTACGGGTATCACGCCTAACCTGCCAGTGGCCGCGAAGTACGTCCTTATCGCCCTCATGTTCGCGGGCCGCACGGGCTCGATGACGGTGGCAGCGGCACTCGCGTTGCGTGAACGTTCCCGCGTGATCCGTATGCCCGAGGAGCAGCCGATCATCGGTTGACAGCGCAGTGGCGACTTGTTCGACGAGGCCGTGGCTGGGCACCGTTCGCGTGCGCGGGACGGGGAGGGAAGAATAGAGTCATGGCAGAAGAACGTGACTCAAAGGACCTTCAGTCAGGCACGCTGGTCATCGGATTGGGCCGTTTTGGCTCAGCCGTCGCGGTGACGCAGGACCAGCTGGGGTACGAGATCCTCGCGGTCGAAAAGAACCCCTCGCGCGTGCAGGCCTTCGCGGGCCGTTTCCCCCTGGTCGAGGCGGACGCCACGTCCAAGGATGCGCTGGAGCAGCTGGGCGCACGCGAGTTCCGCAGCGCCGTCGTCGGCGTGGGTTCCTCCCTGGAGGCGGCCGTACTGATCACCGCGAACCTGGTCGACATGGGGATCTCGTCGATCTGGGTGAAGGCGACGTCCTCCCAGCACGGGCGTATCCTGCGCCGTGTGGGTGCCCACCACGTGGTCTACCCCGACCTGGATGCGGGCAAGCGCACGGCGCACCTGGTGGGCGGCCGTATGGTCGACTACATCGAGATGGAGAAGGACGGCTTTTCCATCATGAAGCTGCGCCCGCCCACGGAGGTGCACGGCTTTTCGCTGGAGGAGCTTGACCTGCGCGGCCGCTACGGCGTCAACGTCCTGGCGATTCGCCACCCCAAGCAGCGTTTCGAGTACGCGAATTCGTCAACGCGCATCAACTCCGACGACGAGATCATCGTTTCGGGCGACTCTCGCCTGCTCGAGTACTTCGCGAACCGCCCGTAGTTGCGCTGAGGCGAGCACCCCCGCACGTAGCCGTGTGCGGGGATGCTCGCGCCGTTCTGGAACGAGGCCGGGGCCGGGCCGAGCGAAAGCACCCAGCCCCAGTTCCCGGCAGATCGTCCTACCTGACTCTGATCTTGGGAGTCCTGATGTGAGGTCGGCTACCGCCAAAACCGCCGGGGTTCGAGGGGTGAGTATTCGGTGTAGCCTTCGGAGGCTGAGGAATCGGAGGCTCAGGCTTCGGAGGCTGAGGAATCGGAGGCTCAGTACGTTTATGTGTCGTCCCCGAGGTGCCCGTAGTCACTGGATTCGTCTTGTTCCCCTGGTTGCCCGAAGTGCTCGAATGCCCCGGATTCGTCTTCTCTTGATGGCCGGTGCCGTTTCCAGAGTGTCCTTGTTCATTCTTGTCGGGTTTGGCGTCGTTGTGGCCGTGCTGTGAACCGCTCTTATCAGGTTTGGCGTCATTGTGGCCGTGCTGTGAACCGCTCTTATCAGGTTTGGCGTCACTATGGCCGTGCTGTGAACCGCTCTTATCAGGTTTGGCGTCACTATGGCCGTGCTGCGAACCGCTCTTATCAGGCTTGGCGTCACTATGGCCGTGCTGCGAACCGCTCTTATCAGGCTTGGCGTCACTATGGCCGTGCTGCGAACCGCTCTTATCAGGCTTGGTGTCGCTGTGGCCGTGCTGCGAACCGCTCTTGTCGTCGGTCTTCGAGTCGCCGGAACCATCGCCCTGATGGGTGAATGTCGGATTGACGTCAACATCGACGGTTGTCGTTGAGTTGTCATTGTTGATGGTGCCACCGTTATTGATGACGCCATTATTGTCTCCACCGACGGCGGTTCCACCATTGTTTGCGTACACGTTGGTGCCACCAGTCTGACCGTTGCTGGTCACACCACTGTTACCGGTCAGGGGCGACGAGAGATCGGTGGTGGAGGCAGTCGCGCCGCAGCAACCACCCGCAGGCATCGTGCAATTCGCGCCGATGACCTTGACCTCGTTAGTCAGTCCAGTCTGAATCGAGTCCAGATTATCGAACACACGCTGGATGGACTGCAGCAGCTGGACCAATGCTTGTCCGATCTGTGCAATCGTCACCACCCAGCTCGTAACCTTACCACTGACCTTCGCCCCCTCTACGGGACTAGCAACACCGGCGGTCACGCAGGACCAAAATACGCCGCTGATGCACGTCGCGACTACGTCGGCAATCGCATCGCGAACGATATCGTGAATCGCATCGACGATGTTTGCTGCATCATTGAGTGTGGTGCTGAAAGAAGAGGCATTCTCGCTCACCGCGCGCATAGCGGAGGAGACCACTTCCTGCCGATGAAGGTAGGCATCTACGGCTTGACCAGCCATGTCAGACATCGCACTACTTGAGGTGGTGTCGATCTCGTCAGCGACCGATGCCAGCGAGTCTGCGATGGACTGCCAACTATCACTCATGCCAAAGACCTCGGCGGAATCACCTGTGAAGTCGTTGAGCATATTGTTGAGCGGGTCCACGTGCTCGAGGATGAAGCTGACTGCCATCTGTCCAAAGAAATCGACAGGGTCTGCCGCCAGGCACATCATTCCGGAACGAGCATTATCAATCATTGCTTGGACCGAAGCAAAGTCGCCGTTGGAAATGTCGACAGCATTGCGATAGATGTCATCGACAACCCCGAGTCCTTCTGTTGGGGTTGAGTTACTCCGGCTGAGGGTGTGCACTGGCGACTGCGCCGTCATTTCTCTACTCCTTCAAACACGAAGCGTCGCAGGGAACACTCCTCATCTTGACGCTGTCGAGTAAGGAAGGTCTCGATATCCTTATCGCTGTTGCTATCCTGTTTCTCAAAGAGGGAGCGAACGTCTTCCGCGGCAGAATCGGACTGGGTCTTCGTGAATTCGTCAATCCTCATTGTCTGAGCCTTCTGCTGATCATTGACAAAGGACCGGTAGCTTGTCTCCTGAGTTGTGCGCTGCTCGGCCATGAAGGTGTCAAACTCTCGGGTCGTCGCTTGCGGATGTTCCCGAACGAACTGTCGAATCTGAGTTTCTTCGTCTGCACGCTGTCGCGTCAGGAAGTCACTCATTGCATCTTGCTGTTCCTGCTGATTCGTTTCGATCAGGGCTTTGATATCGGTTATATCTTGGTCGGGATGTAGTTCGGCATAGCGCTCGAGCGCTTCGACCTGATCAGCTTTCTGCCGTTCGTAGAACGTCGCAAGATCAGTGTTCTCCTCGTTGCGCTGCTTGTCGAGGAATGCCTGAAGCTGATCATCGTCGACAATCATCTTGTCTCCGCCGCCAAGGATGCTGCCTAGGCTGCCGACCCCGTCCTTGCCGTCGGAACCATCCGATCCATCCTTGCCGTCGGAACCGTCCTTGCCGTCGCTCCCCTTGTCGCCGCGCTTATCATCGTCCTTGGACTTGTCATCATCCTCTGATTTACCGTCATCCTTGGACTTATCATCGCTCTTAGATTTGTCATCATCCTTAGACTTATCGTCATCCTTGGACTTGCCATCATCCTCGGATTTATCATCGCCTTTAGACTTGTCATCATCCTCAGATTTATCGCCACCCTTGGACTTGTCGTCGCCCTTGTCCTTACCCTTAGACTTATCGTCGTCGTTGAGTTCGGTCTCAGGTACCTTGTGTTCTCCCTTGGACTTGTCATCATCCGTGGACTTGTCGGCATCGTTCGGCTCTGTTGCCGGAGCCTTCGACGGATCAACACTCGGTGCCGAGCCACCAGTCCCGGATCCACCGCCAGTCCCGGATCCACCTCCACCAGTCCCGGATCCACCTCCGCCAGTCCCGGATCCACCACCGGGGGAATAACCACCAGAATCGGATCCGCCGGAGCCATAGCCTCCGGGGCCCGGTGCATTGCCTTCCGGATCAATAGCACTCAGCTCGCTCTTATTGGTGCTTTCGGTCTGGTCCATCTCGTATGCCCACTGCTGGAGACAGGTAACCAAACGATGCTCAGCGCCAGCGAGGTCGCTGATCATCTCACGCAAATTGTCAATCTGTTTGTTGACGGGGGCCTCGAAGAAGGAGCACAGGAAACCGAAGGCACCGCCGGTCACTTGACCCTTGGTGGTGTCCGCAACGGACACACTCTCGTCAACCGTTGATGCGGAGCTGCTGATCTCCGTTGAATGAGAACGGATACGGCTGGTATCTACTTTGAGGTCGGCACTGGCCATGTCGATCAGCGCCCCAACGAACCGAGGGTGGCGTCGAGGTTATCAAGGTAACCACGCATGAGACCAACCTTGTCGCCGTAGCATTCTGTGGCTCGCTGACGCACGAATTCGCGCATGTTGTTGCCCGCATCAGCATAGGCTTCCATAATTGCCTGCTCAAGGTCGCTGGCTGACCCTTCGAGCGCTTGCTCATCGATCTCGATGTTCACCATGCGACCGTCGGAATTAACCTCGACCTCGATCTCGCTGCGCGAATCATGACCCGTGATGCGAGCCTTCTGCAAGGCTTCTACGAAGTCACGCGCACCCTGAGCTTGACGCTGGGCCTCGTCGATTCGTTCCTGGAGGATTCGCATTGCATCTTCGGGCGTCTGCCCCATCACATTTACCATATGGTCATCCTAGCCAACTCGACGCCCTCGCGTATGCCCCTTCCCATTTCGCGATAAGTATGTCGTTCGTGCGGATAACAGGACTTATCGACTCGTTCACAATTGGTCCGATGAGGATGCGCGGCGAGTGCCGGGTTCACGCGCGCTTCTCCGCATTCCTCAGAGGTCGTCAGAGTCGGATTCCCTCCGCGCGGGATGTCTGCGCAGGTGGGACAGGATGATAAGTCCTCCCATTGAGGCCGCGCTGAGGACGACGATCCCCGACACGATGGAGGCGCGGATCGTGAGGTTATTGTCGCGATTGAATAGGTTCACTGAGGTGTCGGCGGCACGCCGAGGCAGCGGATGGGCTGCGGTGTCGGGATGGGCGGGGCCAAACCTCGTGCCGATGTCATCGAAAGTGAGCGCGTCGTACGGGGCTGCGATCCCCCATCCGAGTTCGTCGGTACGCGTGTCGGCGGCACCTCGCAGAGCGGTCACCTCCAGGCGGTACTTCCACATGTCGGGGCCCTCATCGGGGTACCGGGAGGCGACGAGGGCTGCGAAGCCACCCGCGTACGCGGCCGCGTAGGAGGACGAGGGCTGTGGTGTCGTCCCCGCATACCCGCCGACCAGGCAATCTGCTTGGTCGAACCAGGTCGTGTGGATGACGGCTGCGGGCACGGCCAGAGACACGTGCGAGCCGTGCACCTGCTCGTCTGAAGCAGAGCCGTCGGCATTCGTTGCTGTCACGCCGAGAACCCCGTCGTATGCCGCAGGGTAGACGACCTGACCGGTGGTCTGTTCCTGGTACGTGTTGCCGGTTGATGCAACGATCAGCGAGCGTCCGCGTACCGACTCGACGGCAGCTCGCAGGTCCGGGTCGTCTTCGGGGGTGGACTGGGCGACGACGATGATCTGGGCACCGTTGTCGGCAGCCCACCGGATTCCGCGCGCCAGGCGCTGCACGGAGCTTTCCTCACCCTGTCGCTGATGTGCCCCGGGGGCTGGATCAAGGCCCGTCTCGACGCGCACGGGCAAGACGAGGGATTCGGGGGCCACGCCGACCAGGCCGGACCCCTTCGCGGAGGGCAGTTCACGGGCGGCTATCGCGCCGGCGATGGCCGTGCCGTGTTCGCCCTTGTCGACGCGCCCGTCGGTCCCTTCGCCGCTCAGGTCAGTTCCGGGCAGCACGACGGTAGGATCACCGAAGTTGAAATGTTCGTTGTCGGCGGCGACCCCTGAGTCGACAACGGCGACGGTCACGCCCGCACCGCGCGAGATGTCCCATGCGCGGCGCACGCCGACCTGATCGAGGATCTCAGGGGGTGCCTTGATATAGATGGGCGAGTTCTCCGGGCAGGTCTGGTCCGCCGACGTCGCCGTCGGTGCAGGCGACGGGGTATCCGTGGGAGGACCGCTTGGCGTGGGGCGCACGCTTGGCGTCGGCGACGGGTCCGCGTGCGCGACTGAGGGTGCCAGCGCTATGCCCGCCCCGGCCTCGTCCGTGGAGAAGGCCACCGGAGTAACGACGGGAGCCAGGGCCAGGCCCGCTGCGAGGACTCCACCGGCGAGGCACCGGCGCATCCTCCGGGAACGGGAACGCGTGCTCATCACGACAGTCCGACGGACTCGGCGGCGGCCTGGGGGGTCATGTCTGTGCCGCTCGGGATGAGGAGCGCCCAAGCCTCGGGGATGACGACGGCATCGGACTGAGCCCAGCCCAGGGCGTTGATGGATGCGCTTGGCACTGTCCCGAGTGAGTGGATGTAGCCCATGTCGGACACGAAGGCGTAGGCCGCCGCCTGTCCGCCGCCGGACGTGATGGCGACGAGCGCCCCGGAGCCGCCCGCAACGGTCGCGGCGCGCGTCGTGGTGGGGCCGGACGGGGAGGACACTGACTCGGCGTCATAGGCTGCCTGGACGGCGCGTTGCTTGGGCATGACGCCGAGCGTGATTGTCGGGGAGGCGCGGTCGACGGTGGACATGCGCGCGCACAGCGAGGTGCGGGCCTGCGCATCCGCCTTCGGGTCGGCCCATTCGACGTTCGCGAAGTTCTCGTAGGGAGGCCAGTCCTCGCCGATGAAGTCGGCGTGGACGGGTGTGACGTCCTTGAACATGTCCGTCGAGAAGGACTTGGTGGGCGGCGCGTCCTGGTAGAGGCGCGAGGCCGTGGAGTTGAAGACTGCGAGTTGGGAGGAGGAGATAACCAGGTAAGAGTTGAGGACCTCTCCGCTGGAGTTCATCTGTTGGATGACGGTTCCGACCGTCAGGTTCTCGTTTTTGAGAGGACCGGGCAGGTCGGTCGCCGGCTGCCCGTGGCCGGGGATGTCGTAGTAGCTCCACGGCTTGAGGGGCGTGCCCGAGGGAAAGAGCTCGGCCCACTGCGGTTCGACTTCGACGGGGTATCCGATCCGGTTTTGGAAGGAGAGCGCCCAGTCGCCGAGGCGACTGTCGGTTTCGTCGATGAGGTATTTCTTGTGGGTGGTCGCGTCCACGTAGTAGGTGGTGGTGCCGTGATCGGGGCTGACCAGCGCGGACGTGACGTTTTGCAGCGGAAAGCTGTCGGCGGGAAGGGACTGGGCGACCCACGTGTGGTAGGTGTCGTCGAGGTCGCACGAGAGCCACGTGGTCGCCAGCTGCGCGGTAGCCGGCACGTCGTCGGGAACCTGTGCCAGGCCGATTTGGGCACCGCGCGGAAGATTCATCAGGGACGAGGCACTGGCTGAGATGACCGTCAGGCCGGATTCTTGCGCGAGGAGCCTGGCCGTCGTCACGTTCGAGATCGGGTGCAGGACGCCGTTGGCCCAAAAGTAGCGGGATCCCGTGGATGTGACGTCGACGAGCACGTAGTTGGACGCAGTCAGGTCGGGATTGGGGTTGAAAAAGCGAATACCGACACCAACGACGCACATGATGACGGCGACGACTGCGCCGAACAGGAGCGGACGCACGGGCGAGGGCATGTCGACTTCACGACCGCCTGGGGTTCCCGAGGTGAAGGCGGTGATCAGGCGAACGCGGTTAAAGCGCTGCGCTTCGAGGATGTCTTTGCTTGATGGCATAGGTCAGCCCCAGAGGTAGACGGCCAGGGGAATGAGGACGAAGAGCGACAGGACCGATAGGGTGTCCGCGAGGCGTGTCATGTGGGGGCGCGCACGAGGCCCCACGACGTTTGTGATGACCAGGACCAGGGCGGTACCGACCGCGATGACTGTGATCCACGACAGGATCGTCGCGTCCGCACGGGTGGCCAGGACCGCTGCTATGAGGATCGTGATCAGGCCCGTGAGGGCACCGATGAGCACCTCGACGCGGGCGCGGATCGAGCGAGTCTGAAGGACCAGGGACACTGATCCCAGAAGGATGAGGATGAGGGGGAGGACGATGGACTTCGTCCCCGTGGCCGTCATCATCGAGACCGTCAGGAAGATCGCGGCGAGCGCGCCGCCGACGCGCAGGGACACGACGAAGACAAAGGAGGTGCTGACCTGGTCCATGATTCCTTGGGCCGGGATCTGTTCGGTTGTCTTCGCGTCCAGGATGCGCACCGGGATGTGGGCCAACGCCACCCACGGTGCCAGCTGGAGGAGGACGACGATCAGGGCGAAGAGGAGCGCGGACACGCCGACCTGGGACAGGTTACCGAAGCGAACCAGCAGGCCCGTCGCGGTGACAACTGATCCGACTACGAGGGGCGCGGCGACCGAGATACGGTAGCGCCCCGGCAAGGTCAGGGCCGCGACCGATCCAACGAGAATGCCGACGCCGATCGCGATCCATCCGGCACCGTCCCACTGGGTCTGTGTGAAGCGCAGGGCGGCGGCGGCAGTCAGGACGGGCACCGTGTGTGCCAGGGCGATGCCGCTCGGCCCCGGGTTCTTGCGCGTAACCACGGCGGAGGTGCCCATGACGAGCAGCGCGGACACCACGCCGATTGCGCCGTTGATGTAGTTGAGGAGGGCAACACGCCCAGGCTGTAGGGCGGCGATGGCGTCCGGGGGTGTCGTCGCCAGCAGGATCGCAGCGACAAACACAAGAGCCGCCGCAGACAGGCATGCAAGCGTCCGCGCGTCGCTTGAGGTCCAAGGGGTGGACACCTGCTCAACTACCTGCCCGACTGCTTCCGTGAGGTCGTCGTAGACCATGTCGGCCGCACCTTCACCGAGGGGTTCGAGCAGGAGCGAGGCACCGGCGCGGACACCCTGAGCAGACAGGGATGCCGACTGATCGAGTGAACGCCCCGATGCGGTTCGGACTGCGAAGCCGTCATTTGTGCCCGTATCTGCACGGGCACCGATCACGTCGACCAACCCCGGCAGCAGTTCCACGAGGGGAACAGACTGTGGAACTGTGACGTCGCGACGCTCCATACCGTAGGTAATCGTCAGCGGAATTAACGCCACTCCACGAACTGTTTTCGTTGCCATAGCAGTTCCTCCCGGCGACATTTGACAGGCTCAGCGGCTCAGTACCATAACCCACATGAGTCTATCTTTCCGGTCAGACTCTGTCCTAATTTTTGAAGAACACTAACATTTTCAGTCAAAACGCGGTTAGTATTCATTTATTCTCATACTCTCGAGCACCCGCACGAGAACCCACTTGAACAAATGGAGGTTCACATGGCAGACCAGAGGCTTGATGACGGCGCCCTCAAGGAGGGATACGACAAGGTCGAATCTATCAAGGCTGACATCGATGGCCACATCGCCCGCCTTGAGGGTGACCTGTCGACCATCGGCGATAACTGGAAGGGCGATGCTGCCGCACAGTTCCAGCAGCTGATGACTCAGTGGCACGAGAACGCTGACAAGCTCAACAACGCACTCCAGGACCTCGCTGACAACCTGAGGGGCACCGACGCGTCGATGGCGCACACCGAGTCCGACGCGCAGAGTTCGATCTCGGCGATCCTCGCCGGAATGTGATTGAGGAAGGTAGGAGATAGACATGGCTGATCAGCAGGTAAATTACAGCGCACTTGACGCGGCTGCAGCAGACATCAGGAGCGGTTCGTCGAACCTGCAGAGCTGCATCGATGACCTTGAGTCCACACTGAACCGGCTGCGTGCAAGCTGGGAAGGCGCAGCGCAGGAAGCCTACGATGCCGCTCAGGTGAAGTGGAACGAGGGTCTGGACGGTCTGAAGGACGTCCTCGATAGGACTTCCAACGCTGTCGATACTGCGAACTCCAACTACCAGCAGACGGACCAGGCCAACGCCAACCGTTTCTGATTTCTAACACGCCGGCGCCGCGCGCCCGGTGACTTACTCCCCGGAAGTTGGGCTGACATTCAGTTCCTTCTTCCGGGGAGTGTTGTATGAGTTGTGGCTTGGGCCTCACATGTTGTCTGCGTCGGCGTGGACGATGGTGGCGCGCCGCTCGCCCAGGATGATTTCGGTGCCCACAGGCACTTCGATGGCCTTGCCACCAGCCAGCGTGGCGATGCGCCCGTCGGGGGTGCGGATCTGCGTCCCGTTCGCGGAAAACAGGTCCTCGAGCCACGCGCCGTTGGCGGTGGGTCCCAGGCGCAGGTGCGTGCGCGAGAGGGACAGGGTCGTGTCGGGGACGTGGACAGCGCGCGAGCCGTCGTCGGATGCGGGAGAGCGCCCGATCGCCAGGGGCGCGTCGATCAGTTCGCACTGACCGGAGTCGAAGATGATCCACAGCACGGGACTCGACGAGGCCGGGGCAGGGGGACGCGGGACTGCGCTGACAGCCGTGGGATCCGGGAAACCACCAGAACGCGCTCGCGTGGGCGGGGCTGCACCGACAGCCGTGGGATCCGGGAGTCCCGTGTTCCGCAGCGCGGGATTCGGCGGCGGTGCAGGTGCGCGGCTAGGCATCGCCGAAGGCAACGGGGCCAGGTGAGGCCTGGGAGCCGTCATGGGTGGAGGAATAGCTGGGCCGACCGAAGTGAAGGAGGGCGCAGCGGAGTGCGAAACCTCGGGAGGGGACGGCAGGGGCGCTACGGGGAGCGACACCTCGGGGGGCGTCGGAAGAGGAGCGGTCGGCTCCGGGAGTTCACCGGGCAGGCTGGACTGGACGCTTTCAAAGCCGCTGGAGGCGTGGGCGGAACGGGCGCGTTCGAGGCTCTCGCTGGCCTGATCAGAGTGAGTGAGCGCGAGCGCCGCATGCGCGCGCAGATCGACCAGGCGAGTACCGGTCGGGCCGGTGAGCCAGGTCCGCCCGTCGCGGACCATAGTCAGGGCGGCGAGGGGTCCGATAAGCGTCACCTGGAGCAGCGCGGTGAGCGCGGTGTAGCCCGCCGCCGCACCGAGGGAGGGCGTCTGCGCATCGTCGCTGTCGCGGATGAGACAGACGCGCATGGCAGCCATGCCGGGGGTGCGCCCGCTCGCACCGAGCATGATAGCGGAAGCAACCACGGCCTCGGCGCTGATGAGAGTGATCGTCAGGGGCGTGAAGTACACGAACCAGGTGGCTCCCATGAGTGTGCCGAGGATGAGCAGGTCAATGATGTAGGCACCGATGAGTCGTGAGGCGGGGGCGGGGGCGAACCGAGTCGTTGTGGTGTCTGGCATTACAGGACCGCCCTCCAAGCGAACGAAAATAGTCCCGAGGCCACGACTGCCGCGGGGGGAAGTGTGAAGATACTGAAGTTTTGGACGGCATCGAGGATCGTGCCGACGAGGGCGGCGTACCCCTTGGACACATACAGGTTCGCCCAAGCGGCTATCGCGACGCCGACGAGGACCAGGATCGCAACGGGGATCATGGGATACATGCCGACGGGGCCGCTCCAGGATTGGACCCACGCGCCAAAAAGGAAGGCGCACGCGAGGCTGGCCGCGCAGAGTCGGGGGAGGATGCGTCCGGCGTGGCTGCGGGTGGCGCGCGGAACCGTCAGCAGGGCAGTGATGGCCGCGATGACGAGAATGAAACCGGGCAACCCTCGGCCCATGCTCATCGCGGGAGTGACCGTGTGGGCCAGGGGGATGCCCCCGACGAGGACGAAGAGGGAGGCGGCGACGAGCAGCACGGTGTTGCGGGCGCTGGTGTAACTCAGAACGGTGACGATGCGCTCACCGGTCAGGGTGCTGGGGGCTGACGCGGGGGGCTGACGAATGCGCGAGGCGATGGTCTGGAGGCTGGCGGAGTCGATGAGCTGATTGTCGGGCACGCGCAGCGCCAGGCGTGGGGACATGAGGAACAGGAGGACGCCGATCATGACAGCAAGGGGCGCGATGTCGATGAGGGCGAAAAGCGGATAAGCGTGGATCGTGACGAGCAGGGTCGCCGCGCCCCACGCGATGATCGCGCTGAGCGCGGAGGGGGCTCCCGTGAGAGAAGCGACGGCGAGGGTGACGATGAGCGCACTCCAGACGCCAACGACGGGGGCGACGGACAGCGCATGAATACCAGCCAGTGGGACGAGGCCGATCATCGAGTAGCCGACCAGTGCGGGCAGGAGGAGGAGCATGATGGGGTGGCTTCGCACACGGCGTGAGCAAAACAGCGGGGTGGTGGCACCGATCATGCAGACGAGCGCGCACAGGCCGCGTGCCCACACCGGGATGGACGAGGCCGCGCGAGCCCAGGCGGGTCCGTCCTCCGCGTAGGTGAGTTCCCGGAGGGCGGCGTCGCCCAGCGTAGGCAGCAGGCACAGGGCGCTAGCAGCCGCGAGGAGCAGGAAACTGAAGCCGACCAGGGCCAGGACCGGGGAGAGCCACTGATTCTCCTGGCGCGCCGAGGCCTCGTTCACCTGCTGCGCGGACAGGACGCGGCTGGACAGCGCGATCACGGATCCGGCGGCGAGGTCACGTCCGAGGACAGCGCCGCCGCTGAGGGGGCGCCCGTCGGCGTAGGAGAGGCGCACGGAAGGTTCCGTCAAGTCGATGGCGAGCATCGCGCACAGCCCGGCGACGGTGGTCCCCGCGGGGGCAGCGATATCGGAGGCGCCATCGGAGTCAATGACGGTCACGGACACCATGGTGGTGCTCATGAAACCTCCGATCGTTGAGAACACAGCAGTGCCCAGTGTAGTGCACCAACGCTAACCGAAGGTTCAAAATTGTGAGGGTGCTCGGCTAGACTGGCAGCAGCCGTATCGAACACTGACGCGCGCGGCGCGAGGAGAGTTGATGGTGACACGCAAGAATTGGCGCACTACCAAGATTCCGGAGCACCCCTCCGGCGTCCTTGACCTGCAGATGCCGCCGGAGAAGGCAGAGCCTGCATCCGTGGGCAACGTCCTCATGATGATCATCCCCATGCTGGGTTCGACGGGCGTCATGGTGTTCATGGCGGTGCAGAACGGCGGGACGCGCTCCATGATGATGGGCGGCGGCATGCTCGTCGCCATGCTGGGCATGGTCGGCTTTAACATCTTTCGCCAGCTTAATCAGCATCGCAACACCGTCAAGAATCAGCGCCACGAGTACCTGTCGTACCTGGCGGAGACTCGCGAGTCCGTACGTAAGGTCGCGAAGAAGCAGCGCGCCTACTACAGCTGGGTGTATCCCTCCCCCGACGCGCTGGTGACGCTGGCATCGAATGGATCGCGCCTGTGGTCGCGTGAGGGCAGCACCGTCAACGTGTTGGCGTTCCGTTATGGAAGTGGCACGCAGCCCCTCGGGTTGGTGTTGAAACGTCCTCCCATCGATCCGCTGACGGAGTTGGACGTCGTGTGCCTGGCTGCGCTGGAGCGTTTTGTGGCTGTCCACGACCACACGGATAACGTCGGCAAGTTCTTGTACTTAGGCGATTACAGCCATATCGCGGTCATCGGCGCAGGCGAGAACGCCTACGACGAGATGCGCGCCATTATGATGCATCTGGCGTGCTTCATCGAGCCGTCAAAACTCAAGATCGCGGTCCTGTGTTCCGCGGATCGGCTGGGCGACTGGGAGTGGGTCAAGTGGATGCCGCACGCCCGTTCATCGGTCGTCGCCGACGCGGTTGGTCCCGGTCGCATGATTTCGACGGATTCAACCGAACTGGCCGAGATGATCGGTCCGGACATCGCGATGCGCGGAGCGTACCGACGAGGCGAGGACATCGCTGAGTGGCCCCACCTCCTTCTCGTGTGTGACGGCGCTGAATTCCCGTCTTCCTCACCCTTCGGCTCGGCGGCCGGGGTTCGCGGCGTGACCATCATGAGCCGGGTCCGCGAGTGGACGCCGATGACATCGCACACGGCCCTGCGCCTCGTCGTCCGCCCCGGGCAAGAACATGACGGCGGGAACGTCGTCGACGTGGTGACGATGGATTCGCTTCCCGAGACGGCCCGCGCCGACCGCTTGACGGCGATTCAGGCGGAGGCTATCGCCCGGCGTATGACGCCCTTTACGTCGCAGCAGAGTCTGGAGGACACCGAGGAACCCGTGGGCCGCTCGGATGTGTCGCTCCAGAAGGACCTCATGGAGCTGGTGGGCATCGGCGACATCCGCGACTTCGACCCGGAGAAGCAGTGGGTCCGCCGCGAGGGGCGTGCGCGCCTCGCGGCCCCCTTCGCGGTGACGCCGGAGGGTAAGCCCGTGGTCCTGGATATTAAGGAATCCGCCCAGCAGGGTATGGGTCCGCACGGCTTGCTGATCGGCGCGACCGGTTCGGGTAAGTCCGAGGTGTTGCGCACCCTCGTGCTGGCCCTGGCCCTCACCCACTCTCCGGAGCAGCTGAACCTGGTTCTCGTCGACTTTAAGGGTGGCGCGACTTTCGCGGGTATGGCGGATCTGCCGCACGTGTCGGCCATGATTTCGAACCTGGAGTCAGAGCTCACCCTCGTCGACCGTATGCAGGACGCCCTCCAGGGCGAGATGGTGCGCCGCCAGGAAATGCTGCGCATGGCGGGTAACTACGCGAACGTGTCCGATTACGAGGCGGACCGCCTGGCAGGCAAACACGGGTATCCGCCGTTGCCCGCCCTGTTCATCGTCCTGGACGAGTTCACGGAAATGCTCATGGCCAAGCCGGAGTTCGGCGAGGTCTTCATCATGATCGGTCGTCTGGGCCGTTCCCTGTCGGTGCACTTGCTGCTGGCCTCGCAGAAAATGGACTTGGGCAAGGCGCGCGGCCTGGAGTCGCACCTGTCCTACCGCATCGCGCTCAAAACTTTCACGGAGGGCGATTCGCGCGAGGTTCTGGGCATCACGGACGCCGCGAAGCTACCCCCGCTGCCCGGTTCGGGCTTCCTGAAGGCGGGCGGAGACGGCCTCGTTCGTTTCCGCGCGTCCTACGTGGCCGCTCCCCCGCCGCCGCGCACGCTCGCTTCCCTGGCCGAGGCCTCGACGGCTGGCGCTCCGAGCGCTCCCATCGAGATCCTGCCGTTCACGGCCGCGCCCGTCATCACGCGCGAGGACCGCGGCGACACGGAGGAAGTCGACCAGAACCAGGAAGTGGTCCTGGCGGGCGACGAGGTCTGGGACGACATGTCCGAGATGGACATTGCCGTGGCGAAGATGAAGGGCAAGGGGTACCCGGCCCACCAGGTGTGGCTGCCGCCCTTGGAAACTCCGGATACCTTCGCGACCCTCATGCCGGACTTGGGGCCCGACCCCGAGTTCGGCTACGTGTCGCGCGCGTGGCGCGAGGCGGGCACACTGCGTGTCCCCCTGGGCACGGTCGACCTGCCGCTTGAGCAGCGTCGCGAGACCCTGGTCCTGGACCTGTCGGGGGCGGGCGGTAACTTCGCGCTGGTCGGCGGGCCGCAGACGGGCAAGTCAACGGCACTGCGCACGATCGTGCAGGCCCTGTCACTGACCTACACGCCCCAGGAGGTCCAGTTCTACGTGATGGACTTCGGCGGCGGTACCTTCGCAGGCTTTGCGGGTGCCCCGCACGTGGCGGGCATCGCGACGCGCGACACCGAGGAGGTGCGCACGCGTATGCTCGCCGAGCTTGCGGCGATCCTGGATGATCGCGAGCGTTACTTCCGCCAGCGTGGCATCGATTCGATGGATACCTACCGGCGTGGGCGTGCCGCGGGCCGCTACGACGACGGCTACGGCGACGTGTTCCTGGTGATCGACGGCTGGGGCGCGCTGCGCTCCGAGTTCGATAGCCTGGACCGCCATGTGACGACGATGATGAGCCGCGGCCTATCGCTGGGTGTTCACCTCATCATCGCTGCGAACCGATGGATGGATATCCGCGCGGACGCGCAGGATATTTTCGGTTCTCGGTTGGAACTGCACACGGCGAATCCGAAGGAGTCGATCATCAACCGTCAGGGAGCTGCGCGTATCCCGAAGGGACGCCCCGGTCGCGGTATCGACATGGCGGGACACGAGATGATGATTGGCCTGCCGCGCGCCGACGAGGAGCCGGATCCGACAACCGTGTCGCAGGGCGTGGCCTACACGGTCAACAAGATTCGTGAGCACCTGGTGGCCGGCGAGGGGCCAAAACTGCGCCTGCTGCCCGAGCAGATCACGCTCGAGGACATCCTGTCTCAGCTGCCTAAGCAGCACATCCTGCCGCGCGGCGGCGGCGACATGATCCTGGGTCTGGAGGAATCACGCCTGGGGCCGCTCCTGTTCAACACGCGCACGGACTCGCACCTGTATCTCTTCGGGGATGCGAAGACGGGCAAGACGTCGTTCCTTCGCTCGATCATTTCGGAGATCACGCGCCTGTACACGCCGCGCGAGGCAAAGATCATGGCGATCGACATGCGCCGTTCCCTGTTGGGCGCGGTCCCGGAAGAGTACACGCTGCGCTACGTGACGAATCATCAGGATGCGATGAAGCAGATGCGTGAGGTCGCGCAGTTCATGCGCACGCGTCTGCCGGGTTCGGATGTGACGCCGGAGCAGATTCGCAACAGAAACTGGTGGTCGGGTCCCGAGCTGTGGGTCCTGGTGGACGATTATGACCTGGTGGCAACATCGTCGGGTAACCCGCTGATGGATCTGTTGGACCTGCTGCCGCAGGCGGGCGACATCGGCCTGCACGTCATCATCACGCGCCGCATGGGCGGTGCGTCGCGCGCGACCTACGAGAAGGTCCTGCAAATGATGAACGACCTCGCGGTGACGGGCATCCTCTTGTCCGGTAACCCACGCGAGGGCGCGGTCATCAACGGCGTCAAACCGAAGCGATCGATCCCCGGCCGCGCGCAGGTCGTGCACCGCGAGCTGGGAGTTGTGGGCGCGCAGATGACGTGGACACCTCCACCGTTCTAACAATGCCTTGACATGCCAGGCCGTTCGTTGCCTATGATTGACCAGTCTGAAAGTAGGAGATATTCATGCCCCCTATTGCTTCTCGTCCCGCCCTGGCGGCGGCGTCGCTTCTCGTCATCGCGACAACGCTGACCGCGTGTTCTCCAGTTTTCTCCTGGAAGGGGGATCGCAAGGATGCGTCCGGCTCTAACGCCGATATTTCCTCGATGCAGAACATTCCGGAGGGCATCAAGCAGGACCTCATCAACCAGCAGAACGCCGCCTCCGGCAAGGAGAAGAAAGCGATCGGCGCGAAGGCCGCGGCCCTGAACAACATGGTGGGGACCCAGCTGGTGGGCACCGATCCCTACTCGATTGCGGATCAGGAGTTCACGCTCAATCCCGAGGGAACGATTGGGGTGGACAAGGAACAGAAAATCTACCCCCTCATGTCGGCCACGGACTTTTGGCGCCTGGGCCAGGACACGTACGACCTGTGCGTGGAGCAGGACTGCCAGTACTACTCCTCGTGGACGGTCGACGTGGAGGGCAGCGGCAAGAACGTCACGTACGTGTGGACCATGAAGATCGACGGGCCCGAGCAGCCGCCTCAGCCGCTGGTGCGCCGCTTCAAGGTCGCCAACTGAGCGCCCGGCCAGCGACAACTATTCTGCGAGAATTTCCCGTAAGGAGAACCTGATGGTTGATCAAGCGTATGACGACGCGAAGCAGCAGCAAGCGGACCCGTATATGCAAGAGACCATGGACGCGATGACGACCTCGTCGCTGTCCAGCGCCTCGCTCAGTTCCGCTCAGACCGCGGCCGCGTGGGGATTCGAGGAGGGTCCTTCCGCTCTGGGTAGCAGCGCGGGAGCCTTGTTTTCATCGGTGTCGGACCTGCTCGCCAAGGAAAACGACCTGATCTCTGTGTTCGAGACGAACGTAAAGCTGGCGTCGGAGAGCGTCAAGCAGAACGAGTGGGATAACCAGCAGGCTCTGGCGCAGGTGACCAGTGCCCTGGACAACGTGGCCAGGTCGCCACAGGCGCAGGCCCTGCTGGATGACCTGGTTCAGAATGGCTACATGAAGCCGCAGGAAGGCGCCTCCGGCGCAGAGACGGGTGGTTCGTCCGGAGGGACGTCGGAGGGAACGCAGGCTTCTCCGACGTCTGATGCACCAGACGAAATCTAAGACACTGACGCCTCTTTTTATTAAAGGACCATTACGATGATATTCTCACCAAACTACCTGCGTTTGCTCACCTTCATGGCCGCAGCACGCAACAACCGGGGGCTGGATGCCTGGGAGAAAGACCACCAGACGACGCTCGACGGCTTCGACGACGCTATCGCGCGTTTGACCAGTTTTCGAGATGGTCATGGGTTCACGGGCGAGGCGGCCACCGCGATGAACGCGTGGGTGGATTCCTCGATTAGCCGCATTCAGGCGTATAAGGCCAGCTACGAGAACGGCTACAACGCGTATGACACGGGTCGACAGGTAATGCAGGCGGCATTGGCGGAGGCCGAGACACTCTCTCCGAATTTGTTGGATGAGAAGACTGCGGCGATGCGCGACGACTGGTTCGTGGTGATCCCCGAGTCCGAACCAGGCGGCGGCTTTACCGGCCTGGGCCAGCGTTTCACGAGCGGGGAGGCATACGTTGAGGCGGTAGAGGCTCAGGCTAATGCTCAACGTGAAGCTGCGGCCCAGCGCATCTTGGATGAGCTGAACGCCCATACGACTTCTATCAACAAGGACATGAAAGACGGGACCGCGCTGGATGAAGCGCTGGCCCCAGGTAACAAGCAGGACGACAAAGATGGTTCTGATTCCACAGGTGGCGGCGGGACCGGGTTACCGTGGAGCCGTTCCGCTGCGGACGGTTTTGGTCGTGGGACCGGACGCGACAGTTCGTCGGGCGAGTATCCGGGTGGTTTTGATCAGCCGTGGTGGAGTGAGGCGGACGCGGCTGCGGCGCACAACCGCATTATTTCTTCGGGGGCTGTGCCCACCCAGGAGCCGGCCTACGGTGAGCCGGGGTCGCGCACGAACCCGATCACGGACCCGCAGGACCTTATGGACACGGACCTGCTGCACACACGCGTGAACGGCACGACCTACCGCAACGGTGTCATCGGCGGTCACACGCCGGCCCCGGCGGCGGATGCGCATCACCCCCTGTGGCGCCTCAACGGCGGACCGGCCTCCGACGCCTCGTCGGCGGGGCGTATGGGGGGCGCGGGCGTCCTGGGCGCGGGGGCGTTGGGGCTGCGCGGCGCGGCCCGCTTGGGTACCCCGGGTGCCGGCGGGGCTGGCGCGGGGGCCTCCGCCTTGAGGACCGGTTCCTATTCTGGTTCGGGTTTTGGCTCCTACACTCCACCTGCCGCCACGAGCGCCGCGGGCGTGACTGGTGCCCCGGGCGCGGTTGGTGCCCCGGGCACGTCGGAGGCGGGCGGGGCGGTCGCAGGCACCGCTGGTCGTAGTGCTCCTGCGGGAGGCCTCATGGGTGGCGCGGGTGCCGGGGCGGGCGCGGCCAGTAAGGGAGACAAGAAGTCCCGCAAGCGCAAGTATGTGCCCTTTGTTGTCACCGACGACGAGGACGACGCGCGCGCAGGGTACGTCAACCCCTTGTCTCAGACGTACGGGTCGGATCAGGACCTGGTTTCGGTTCGGCGTGTTGATGATGGATGGGATGAGCGTCAATGGTGAGTATGTCGCGTTGTGTGTCGTTCCACGTGTTGGGATCTGTTCGTGGGCGTGTGGCGCGTGTGGTGGGTGTTGGTGTGTCGTGTGTGGCCTTGGCTGTGGGGGCTTTGGTGGCGTCCCCGGGGGCGGCGGTAGCTGACCCGATTACGCATCAGGATTATGTCGATTACTATCATTTAGATTCTGCCCGCGCCAAAGGGTACACGGGCAAAGGCGTGATCATCGCGCTGATCGACGCGCCAGTTGATACGAGTGACCCGGAGCTGGCCGGAGCAGCCATCGTCGACAAGAGCCGCTGCACGATCGAGGCCTCCATGGACAGCCGTTATCACGCTAACGGCATGGCAGCTGTGCTGGTATCCCAAAACTACGGGGTCGCACCCGACGCAACCTTGTACGTGTACCAAATGAGCATTCGTAAGGACCCTTCTGCTGGCACCTGCCTCCAAAACGGTCACAAACAAGACACGTACGCGACCCTGATCAATCAGGCCATCGATGATGGCGCGCAGATCATCTCCATCTCCCAAGATTCCCCCGATCACAGTGAGAACCTGAAGTGGGCGATTGCGCGGGCGATGAGCCAGGGCGTCATTATCGTCAACTCCGCGGGCAACAACGCCCGCGACGACAACAACAACCAGCTGGGCTGGTGGTCGGGGGTCGTGGGCGTGTCCGCTATCGGCACCGACGGCAAGTTCACCTCCTACTCCTCCTGGGGCAACGGGGTCACCACCACCGCAGTAGGCGGACCCATCAAGGCCCGCGACTTCGACACCAGCGCTGACGCAACCACAACCGGCACATCCAACTCAGCGGCCCTCGTCTCCGGGTTCTTAGCCCTAGCCCGCGCCAAATGGCCCAACGCCACCCCCAACCAACTCCTCCAACTCCTCATCAACACCACAGTGAACCCCGATGGGAAGTGGGACAAATACACCGGCTACGGGGCTGCTGCACCCGGTGGCATGTTGAATACGGATCCGTCCCAGTACCCCGACGAAAACCCCCTAGCCCAAAAGGAAGGAGGATCCTCCCCCACAGTAGAAGAAGTACGCGACTACAGTGACGGCGTCATCTCCCCCTTCACCGCCACGCTGCCCACCTCCTACGTATACCGAGGCCTCGACGAAATCGTCCTCTCCTCCACCCACAACGCACACCTCGGCACCAGCCCCCGCTACCACACCAAATAACCCCATGACACCACACACCACACCCACAACCAACCACCGCCACGGCCACACCCACGCTGCCAGCCGCCACAACCTGGCTCGGCAAACGTCCCGGTTGGCGCGTGTGGTGGGTGTTGGTGTGTCGTGTGTTGCCTTGGCTGTGGGTGCTTTGGTGGCCTCCCCGGCGGCGGTAGCTGATCCGATTACGCATCAGGATTATGTCGATTACTATCATTTGGATTCTGCCCGCGCCAAAGGCATCACGGGCAAAGGCGTGATCATCGCACTGATCGACGGGCCGGTCGAACTCAGCGACCCGGAGCTGGCCGGAGCAACCATCGTCGACAAGAGCCGCTGCACGATCGAAGCACCCATGGCGAGTCGTTATCACGCCAGTGGGTTAGCGGCTGTGCTGGTGTCCCAAAACTACGGGGTTGCACCCGACGCCACCTTGTACACCTACCAGGTGACTAACAAGGACACTGTTTCGACAGGAACCTGTGGTACCGGTGCAAGCAGACTCAACTCTTTCGATAAGCTCATCAATCAGGCCATCGATGATGGCGCGCAGATCATCTCGATTTCGCAGGGCTCATCGAGCCATGATGAAAATCTGAAGTGGGCGATTGCGCGGGCGATGAGCCAGGGCGTCATTATCGTCAACTCCGCGGGCAACAACGCCCGCGACGACAACAACAACCAGCTGGGCTGGTGGTCGGGGGTCGTGGGCGTGTCCGCTATCGGCACCGACGGCAAGTTCACCTCCTACTCCTCCTGGGGCAACGGGGTCACCACCACCGCAGTAGGCGGACCCATCAAGGCCCGCGACTTCGACACCAGCGCTGACGCAACCACAACCGGCACATCCAACTCAGCGGCCCTCGTCTCCGGGTTCTTAGCCCTAGCCCGCGCCAAATGGCCCAACGCCACCCCCAACCAACTCCTCCAACTCCTCATCAACACCACAGTGAACCCCGATGGGAAGTGGGACAAATACACCGGCTACGGGGCTGCTGCACCCGGTGGCATGTTGAATACGGATCCGTCCCAGTACCCCGACGAAAACCCCCTAGCCCAAAAGGAAGGAGGATCCTCCCCCACAGTAGAAGAAGTACGCGACTACAGTGACGGCGTCATCTCCCCCTTCACCGCCACGCTGCCCACCTCCTACGTATACCGAGGCCTCGACGAAATCGTCCTCTCCTCCACCCACAACGCACACCTCGGCACCAGCCCCCGCTACCACACCAAATAACCACCCATGACACCACACACCACACCCACAACCAACCGCCGCCGCCACGGCCTCGCGCGCACCCCGCGCCACGACCGCGCGCATGCCATGGCCGGCTCACCGTGCAGGTGGTAGCCGACCTGCGAACAGGCGGCCCCGTGGCACCCCACCAACACCCGACGCAGCGGTGCCCCGACGCAGCAGTACACCCGAGGCTGGGGCACCGGCGTCTAAGGAACCGTCACACACTGCGTCACCGGTGAGGACTCACGTCCACTCGACTCGACCACGACGCTGACCGCCAGGCAATTCTCGCCGCTCACCGCCGTGGTCGTCAGGCTGTTGCGTCGTATCGTCTCGGCCACCACGTCCTCGCCCGGGCGCGTCAGCACATACTTAAACACCAGCTGATCCGACGAATACTGCGACTGCGACGGCACCTGCCAGCCCCACAGAATCTCCGAACCATTCGGCGTAGCCGTCACCTCCCCAACCGAATCGGGCAGCGCGCCACCCGGATCACCCCCAGGGTCACTCCACTGCTCGGTCGTCGCCTCGACCGACGGCCCCTCGCCCGCGCCCAGGCGCACGCTGTGCCCCCCGCCCGTCAACATTGCGACAACCAGGGCCGCCGTCGCCAGCACACCGACGACCACCAGCACGGGAATCACCCACGCGGGACGCTTCGACTCGGAGTCGACCACCCCGCGACGATTCGTCGTCGAGTTACCCGACCAGGCCTCGTTCGACGAGGCCTGCTCCCCCTCCGAGAATCCCCTGCGGCGGGTGCGCGTACGCTCCGAATCCAGGAGAGCCGGCGTCGGAATCGACAGCGCCGAGGGAGGCCCACCGGTGGGCGCGACGACGCTCAGCTTCATTTCCGTGACCGGGCGATGCATGTCGCGTTCGACGGTCTGCAGCGCATAACCGAGCGCCGCCGCCGACCCGAAACGCTCCTCAGGATCCAGACTCATCGCTCGACGCACGATGGCGGTCACAGCATCGGGCACGCCCGGCCGATCGATGCGCGAGACACGGCCCGACGCTGCCCTCTGCGCGACCGCCCTAGCGGTGTTATCACCGTCGGGCACCTCGAAGGGCGGGCGCCCCATCAGCAGCGTCCACAGCGTCGCACCCAGCGCCCACACGTCCTGCGTCGGATGGATGCGCGCCGTACCCGCGATCTGCTCGGGCGGCGCCCACATGACCGAAAAACCATCGCGGCCGCTGCGCGGATCTGTCCCCACATGCTCCGCTACACCGAAATCCGTCAGGACCGGAGAGCCGTAGGCATTCACCATGATGTTGCTGGGCTTGATATCACGGTGCACGAAACCCACACGATGCAGCATCTCCGCACCGCCACACATGCGGATAATCATCGACAGCGCCCGATCCGTCGACATCGGTTTCTGACGCACCTGATCCATGATGTTCGCGACCGGACAGTACTCCATCACCAGGAAAGAGCGCCCATCTTGCGCGGTGCCCGCGCCGTACAGCTGCACGACAGCCGGATGCCCCGACACGAGCGCCATCACATCCGCCTCGCGGGCGATGTCCCCCTGCGCCTCAGCCCCACGATCCAGGCGAGCGATCTTCACCGCGACATCACGACTGGGCATCTCCTGGCGGCACAGGTACACGTCCGCGAACCCACCCGATCCGAGGTGTCGAATCCACTGGTAGCCGGGCAGCATCGGGGCAACCCCCACGAGCTCGTCTCTGTCACTCATCGTTTCCTCCTCCAACGGCGCGTGACGCGCGACAACAGGGACCGGCGCTGCCCGCTTGTCGCCAAGCGACGCGCACGGCGACGCCAGCGCAGCGACTTGACCGACAGCGCGCAGCGCACGCGTGCGAACCACGACACGGACGACGCCCACTCGCTGCGCAGCGCACGCACGTCGCTCCACGCCTCGTCCACGTCCTCCTGGCGGGTGCCTGCGGCTGCAAAGTCCGCGACATCCGCGCGGCGTGCGAGTGCCACCACACGGGGCACAGTGCCCGAGAACAGGGACCATCCCGGCACGCGGCCGTCCGTGACCATCCGCGCCGAGGCCTCGTCACCGGCACGATCCAAACCATCACCAGGGGTGCCGCGCTCACCAGAGCGGGCACCCGCGTGCGGTGTCGCCCACTGGGTCGACAGAACCCACGCCAACTCCTGGCGTGTCAGGTACGGCTGCACGACCACGCCTGAGTCGATGACAGTATCGACCAGCTCTTCCCACGAGCCGCGCACCGCCTTCGCAGCATCCGAGCGGCGACGCACCGAGCGGCGGCGAGTCTTAAGCGCAAGAATCATCAGGGCAGGACCCAGCAGGACCAGCAACGAGGCGGACACCGCCCCGATCATCATCCACGGGATGTGCGAGCCACCCGGATCACGCGGATCCGCTGCCTCGTCGCGCGAGGCCGGGGGCAGTTCGACCGGCTGTTCCGGCGGCTCCGGAGGCTGCAGGACCTGCGGCTTGGGCACCGACTTGGGCCGATTCACTTCGGAGGCGGGCTTCTGGTCACGCGGCGGCGTCGGGTCGAAAGTCGCCCAGCCCACGCCGGGGAACTCCACTTCCACCCACGCGTGCATGTCTGCGCCCATGAAGTCGAGGCTGCCGGCCGTCCCCTCACGGTAGGCACCCACGACGACGCGCGCTGCGATGCCCTGCGAGTGCAGCATGAGCGCCATCAGGGTCGCGTACTGCTCGTCGTCGCCCACCATCGCCTCCGCGCTGATCATGCGCTGGATACGGTCCTGGGACGCGCCGGGACGCGAGCTGACGGCATCATCGTTGGAGTAAAACCCCGACGTGTGCAGGTACGTCTCAATCGCTCGCGCCTTATCCAGGTCAGAGTGGGCACCAACCGTGCGCTCGGCGGCCAGAGTATCGACGTCCTTCGGGACATTCGTGTCCCCACCCGCGTAATCGCGCGCGTCCACGCTGGCGAACTCCGAGTCCGTATGCTCCTCCGGCACCGTCGTATTCAGCGCATAGGACATGTCCCCCGCGGGACCCGTCGTCAGTGCGGATTCGGTCCACAGGTTGTAGTTCAGGCCCTTCTGGCGGGCGGCGGCGTTCGGGTCCGAAGCCTCGAAACGCAGGACCGACACCTGGCCGATCGTGGGCACCCACGGCCCCACCAGCTGCGAGGTCGACACCGTCGTCTCGCTCTGGGCCGTCTCGGCGCTGCGTCCCGGGATCGTCGAGCCGACGCGGCGGTAGCCAGCCTGGCCATCCACGTTCGTCGTTCCCATGACGAAGGTCGTCCCGTCGTAGACCTCCATCGCGCCCAGGCGCACGCGCGCACCCTTGGGCAGGTTGGAGACACGGATCAGGGAGCGCTCCTCCAGGTCCTTGTTGTAGTAGCGGTAGCTCGACAGCGGCGACGGGGATTCGCGCGCGTCCACGGGAGGTTCCACGACGTCGCGCCCGACGATGCGGTCCGAGGCCGTGGGCCCCGCGAGGAGACCCGCGGGCAGGGCGACAGCGACCATCGCCGCCACCATGAGCGAGGCCATGCCCACACGCCACCACACGTGCACGACCTGGCGAGAGGCGGCTCCCATCGTCGTCGCCGAGGAGGCATTCGACCCGCCGATCCCGATCACGATGTCGGCACCCGCGCGTGCGCGGACTATCGCTGAAGCCCACGACCACCAGATGATCAACGCCGCCCACCAGGCGACCACCAGCACGGCACTGGGGCCGTGATGGCTGGGTCCCCACACGATGGCAATCACGCCGGAGGCGATCAGCGCACTCGAACCGGCGATGGGACGTCCGAGGCGCACGGTGAGCGTGCCAGCCACGACCGAGCAGATGAGGAGCGTCATCCACGGCACCAGCGCCGGTCCCGAGTACGAGGCTGCGGGCGGCGTCAGCGTCAGCAGGTCCTTCCAGGATTCGACCGCACCGATGACGAGGGACTGCAGCGTGCGCGACGTCGGCACCACGCCCCAGAGAGTCGTCTCGCGCAGGGCCGCAGCCCCACCGAACAGGAAATGCGAGGCCACGACCGCGGCCGTGATCGACAGCAGGTCCCATCGCCACTTGGCCGACGCCCACGCCACCGTCAGGCCAACGACAACGCCCGAAGCCGCGGCGATAGCACCCTGGTAGCCGCCGAACACCGTCTCGAACATGAGGATGGGGCCAACGAAAAGGAGGGCTAGCACCATCAGCGACCACGCGGGCATCGTGGCGCGTGAACGCGAGGTTCCCGCTACCGTCTCCGCCCTCATGGAGGGGCGCGGGCGACGCGAAGAAGCCGAACGAACAGACGCGTTCACAACGACACCCCCCGGGAAATCAGCACCGGCAAATCCTCCAGCGACGGGCAGTCAATGATGACGCCCCGACTCATCCTGCGACGACGGCGAGCGCTCCCCGGAACCACTCGAATGACAGACACCGCCACGTCAATGGGCGCGATATTGGCCAGACGCGACGCCTCATCGTCACTGGTCCCCTCGCCCACGACAATGGACAGAGCGGAAATAGCGCCGCGTTCCATGACGCAGCGACGCACCACGGCCTCGAAATCACGCCGAACCGACACTTCCATCTCAGACAGGGCATCCAGCATCGCAACGGGCGAAGCGGTCGGAATCCACTCGTCCGACGTGTGCATCGACACCGTGCGCGCCTCCCCCGAGCCGGCGACCGCCAGCGACGCGGCAACCGACACCCCCATCTCGAAGGCGCGCCGGTCCCAGGCGTCACGCCGGGTATCCAGCAACACCATGTGGTGCGAGCGGTGCGTCTCCTCAAACTGGCGGACGATCAGGCGACCGTAGCGCGCCGTCGACGGCCAGTGAACCGCGCGCCGGTCATCCCCCGGCTCATAGTCGCGCAGCGCGTGAAAAGACACGTCCGAGCTGGTCAGCTTCGCGCTCGCGACACCCTCGACGTCCATCTGCATGCCCGTCGCGTCAAAAGAAAAACGAATCGTCTGCGGATGCACATGCACGAGGATCGGGTCATCCCACTCGCGCACGCGACGCAGCAGGCCCAGGCCATCCATGCGCACAGTGCGCGCAGGACCCACCGTGATGACGCCACGACGCTTCGTCATGACGGAAAACGACTCATTCCACACCCCATTGCCGGAAATGGGGGGAACCAGGAACTCACCACTGCCTCGTCCAATCGAGACCTCCACGAGCGTCGAACCCGCCCGACGCCCCGACCTGTTCGCCACGCGGATGCGACCAACCGCGACCTGACCAGCAACGATGCGATCGCTTTCCATCCGCAGCGACACGGACAACGGCGACGGTGAAGCAACCGACGCCACGGCGACCGCGAGCGCGACGCCGCCCATGACGGCTACGACGAAGCCCTCGATCCAGCCGACGGCGACTGCAGCTACAATGCCCGAGACGCTCGCCACGGACACGGCCCAGCCGGTGGTCGTCAGAGCGCACAGGCAGCGTGCGAACGCGGCGTATCCGGGGACCGAGCGCAGCCGGTCGAACACTTCACGCGACGCGCCTCGGATCTTTCGACGCAGTGTCATCGCGGCCTACCTCTCCGGCTCGCATACGCCGACGATACGAACATCCTTCATGAATGCGTCCTCGGAGTCCGCCTGTGTCGCGATCTTCGTGCGCGTCGGTTCCGCTCCCGTCACGCGTACCTTCTCCGTCCAGTTATCGACGTCGGAGCGGATCACACACACGTGGGGTTCCGACGAGGAGGCCCAGCTCGGGGCACTGATCGTGAAGGTGTGGCAGGTGCCCGCGAAGCCGTGCTTCTCGCCGCCCTGGCAGGTTTCCTCCCAGGTTAGCTCCACGTCTAGCTTCGTCGTGAAGGTCGGTTCGTCGGTCATGATCGTCGAACCCAGGGCGTTGACGGCCTCGACCTGTGCGGTGTAGCGCGTGCCCTGGGAGAGGTTCCAGAACGTCTCCTCGGTCGCGTTGGTTGCCGGGTCGTGTGTCTCCGACCCGATGGTCACGTGGATCGCGCTCAGGCCCGGGTTTGCACCGATGGGATCCCAGCGAACGGTGGCGTTGGTCGAGCCAACGTTCGTCACCGACACGCCGACCTTGGAGGGCACGCCCGTCGGGGTTCCGCTCGCCGACACGGGATCCGATGCAGCCGTCTGGTTACGCATGCCCACACCCGTCTGGCAGAAGTAGAGCGTGCGTGTGTCCCATCCGTCAACGTGGAGGATCGTGCCGTTCGAGATGGTCTGGCCGGTCACGCATGCGTTCTTCGTCCAGGCGTAGCGCAGTGTCAGGTCGGAGGCGCTAAAGCCTCGGCCGGGAACAACCGCCAGGCCATCGACCTGCAGCTCCCCCGCGGTGCCTGTGCCCGACACGGTCGGCGCGTCGAGCGCGAGCGGGACCGTGGCGATTCCCATCGTGGTGGTCGCGGGGGCTGACACGTCGCCGTCCGAATTCTTCAGGGTCACCGACACGGGTACGGCGGTACCCGCCTCGACGCCGGGGACGTCGACACTGGTAGAGCCGGGATCGGCGTCCACGGTCACAGAACCCACGGTCACGGAGGTCTTGCCCCAGCCTTGGCCGCCGGAGTTGCCGAGCTTCCAGGACACGTTGACCGTCGCGTGCGAGGGATCCGTGCCCTCTCTGACCGGGTAGGCAGCGAGCTGGCTCGCCGGATCCGGTGGGCCATGCGGGCTGCCCGGGGTGGGTTCGGACAGCGGCGAGGGCGACTCCGCGCCGTTGTGCGCCTGGATCGTCACCGAGTAGGTGGCACCGTTCGTCAGGCCCCCGACTGTCACGGAGGTCTCGGTTCCAGCGACCGTGTGCGTGACGGGCTGGCTGCCCGAGGCCGAGGCGACGAACACCGAGTACGTCTGGATCGCGGACCCCTTGTTGGTGGGGGGAACCCACGACACCAGCAGCGCTCCGTCTGCACCTTCGACCGTGGGGGCCGCCATCTTCTCGGGCACCGCGTCGATATGGACCTCCGGCGAGGCCGTGGACGGGTCAGAGTCGCCGGCTTCGTTGTGTGCCACGACCGTGAAGGAGTGCTTGACGCCGTTCGTCAGGCCCGTGACTTCGACGCCCGGGTCGGTCGTCGGGAAGGTCCGGCCGCTGTTCACGTCCATCACCGTGTAGCCCGAGATCGTGCCACCGTTCGCGGCACCCGCCTGGAAGGACACGAACGCGCTGCCCGGCCCGGTCGCCGTCGCGTTCACGTTGACGGGCGGATCCGGGCGGTCGAGCACCTTGACGATGACACGGCCCTGCACGACGCGGTCCTGGTCGTTCGTCGCATCCATGACACGGTAGACGACGATCATGTCGCCGTGGAATCCAGCCTTGGGAGAGACCGTCAGGGCGCTTCCCTCGCCCGAGGCCGTGCCCTGGCCAATCTGCACCGAGGTGTCCAGGATGACGAGGGGGTCCGAGAAAGGATTCGTCGTGTAATCCGCCACGTTCACGGTCGCACTCTGACCCGCGTTGACCTTGATGCGGGCGTCCGTCGTCGTCACCAGGGGCTTCGACGACTTCACGATCGTCACCGGAATATCCGCGTTCACGGCACCCGACCCGTCGTCGACGCTCACGGTGAGCGCGCCGGCCGACCCCTTGGGTTGGTCCTTCTTCCCCGATACTGTCAGCGTGTAGCCTTCTAGCGTGGCGTCCACCCCGCCGGGTACCTTCGTCAGGCGATACTCGAACGAGGTCTTGGCTTGGTCATCGGGATCATCAACCATCTGCGTCAGGTCGACCGTCACGGACTCCCCCTGGCCCACGAGGATCGGAGTCGGGGTCAGGCGCGGCGGCAGGTTCTTCGCCGACTGAATCGTGATCGGGATTGTCAGCGTCGAGGACAGGGCGGAAGCATCGTCCGGCGCGCCGTCACGCACCGTGAAAGACACCGACGCCCGACCCGACGCGTCCTCGGGAGCAGCGAGCGCCAGGTGCGTCGAATCCTGCAGCGTCGCCGACTCCAGAGCACCGCTCTTCGCCACCGAGGCCTCGTCCGTGATCATCGGCGAGCGCGACCGATCACGCACAAGCACGTAGTCGTTCACATCGAGTGTCAACGTCGCACCGGCGCGCATTGCCACCGGGATCCGCGTCGTGTCCAGTCGAGGAGCCAGCAGGTCGGTGCCCGGCACCGTCACGACGGCGCTCGCGCTCAGGCCATCCTGATCCGTCACGGTATACACCACGAGGCGACGCTTGGCCTGCGGGGTAATCGACACTTTCTGCCCCGCAACACTCACGCCTGACCCATCGGCAGACACCGACAGGGCATCCGTCGTACCATCCGGGTCCTCGTCGTTCGCCAGCACCTGGACGTTCACCGGCTTCGAATCCGCGGGCAGCTCCGACACTGACACCACATCGTCGCGCGCCACCGGTGTACGCAGCGGCGCGTCCTCATCAACCGTCACCGTCAGCTGCCCCTGCGCGCGACCGCCGCGCCCATCGAGGACCTGATAGGCGACAACAAATACGCCACTCGTCTCGGGGGCCTGGACCGTCACCGCGTCCTCCAGCACCGACACCGGCACCGACGGATCCGACACCGATATGCTCTCCGAATCCGTGTTGACCGACAGAGCGTCGCCGTCCGCATCCACGTCGTTACTCAGCACGTTCACGCTCACCGCGCGCCTCGGTCGAACCGTCACCGAATCCGGCACAGCCGTCGGATTATGGTTCTGCGTGCCCGGAGGCGCAATACCGACACGCACGCGAGCGCGTCCCTGGAGGCCCAGGCGGTCCTCCACGATGTAAGAGAACGTATCCGTGCCCACCGCATCATCGGAGGGCGTGTACTCCAGCCACTCGGTGCCCAGCACCACGCTGCCCTTGGACGGCGGCTGATCAATACCCACCAGCGCCACCGAATCACCGTCGGGATCAATACCCGTCAGCGGCACGGGGATACGCGTCATCTGGCCAGACACAGCCCACGCACTCAGAGCCTTCGGCGTCGGCGCACTGTTGGCCGACGACGCGGCAACAATCTCGAAGGTCACCGTCGTTGTCGCCTTATTCCCCACCGAATCGACGACCGTGTACGACGCGCGCAGCACCCCGGCCTCGTCCCCGGCTTCGACGCGCACCTGGTTACCGGTCACGAACACCGTGCCCAGATCGCCGCCCGACAAAACCGTCACCGTCGGATCCACACTCAGCGACAGACCAATCGGCGAGCGGTCGTTGGCCAGCACACTCACCGAGCCGACATCCCCGGCACGTACCTTCGCACTGTCCGGCGCGGCCTGAGGCGGCACATCCTCACTCTGCGCATCCGTCGGAATAACGCTCACCTGCGCCGTCGCCGACCCCGCGCCATTGGACACCGTATACGTAAACGACGTCACGTCGGACAGGCCGCCCGGTGCCGTAATGCGCAGCAAGTGACGCTCAATCAGCGTCACCTCCAGACCCGACTGTTCGGGCACATCAATCGACTGCACGACCAGCACACCACCCGACGGATCCGTGTCATTCGCCAGCGGCGCGATCAGCGACGCGCCGCCGCTGGGCAACACCGCCAAATCATCTTCCGCGACCGGCACCGCCGTCGAATCATCCGGCACCACATCCACGCGGATCACACCCATCGTCGTCGACGGACCATCCGACACCGTGTACGTGAACTGGAACGAACCCGACACCGATCCCGTAAACATCAGGGTGCCTCGTGACAGATCAGCCGTCACCGACGTACCCGCAGGTGCCGCACCCGCCGCCACAAGCGACAAGGAATCCCCATTCGGGTCCGTGTCGTTCGCCACCGGGTCAATCGTCACAGGCTCACCCACGCGCGCCACATAGAAATCCGCGCGCGCAATCGGAGGCACATTGCCCGACTCCTGCACACTCACCTGCAGCTCGCCCACGCTCTCCGCGTGGCCATCCGACAGCGTCACGCTCAGCGACTTCAAGCCGGCACCCGAACCCAGGTCGCGCACCTGCACGGTCCCATCCTCGGAAAACTGCGCCGCCATACCATCGGGAGCCGTCACCGACTTCAAAAAGAACTGGTCGCCGTCCGGGTCCACCCAATCCGACAGCAGGTTGTACTCCACCTGCGCGTTCGCCCCCAGCTTCACCACCGGGTGCTTGACCTGACGCGGCCCCTCATTGACCATCCACGGGCGGATTGTCACCGTCACCGTCGCGGTCGCCACCGCCAAACCGTCCGAGGCCTCGTAGGAGAAGGACGTCGACCCCTCCGTCTTCTCCTCCGGCACGTCCGCAATCTGCAGGGCGCGCCCCCCACGGGTACGCGCCACGGAACCAAACTCGGGCTCCGCGAGCGGGCGCGCCGTCAGCACGTCACCGTCGTCGTCCGAGTCGTTATCCAACACCGGCAGCAGCGTCGAACGACCCGGTCGGATACCGATTTCGTCGTCGACGGCAATCGGCGGCGTGTTCTTCTCGTTGCGCTCGGGTTCCGAGACCTGCTGACGCTGGTCAGGTGTCGGAGTGTCCTCTTCCTTCTCCTCGGTCGGGTCCTCCTGGTCCCAGTTGTTGACCATGACCATGTTCTTATCGGGAAGCCACAGCGTGCCAGTCGTCACATCATTGAGAACGATACGCGTCCGATTCGTCCGGAACACCACTGACGACACCTTCGCCAGCTCGTCCACCGTCTGCTTCTGATTACGCGTCTTATCCTCGCACAGGCGCACATACGCGCCCGAACCCGCCCACGCCGCATACGAGCAGCCGCGATGGAACACCGGAGGGGCCGGCGTACCCTCCGCCTTCGATTCCGACGCGTCCTGACGCTCCACTCCCCTGCCGCTGAGCGGGACCGACACGAGTTCACTATCCGTCGCCAACAGCACGGACGAGGCATCGTCGCCCGGATCCTGCAACACTGCGCCGCTCACATGATCCTCAGCGAGGTCACGCACCGACCCGTCGGGCATCACGAGCTTGTTACCACCCTGATCGTAGATGACAGGCTTATCACCCACAGCCGTGATCGACAAGGTGCCGACCGACTGGAAACCCTTCACCATCTTCGTCTTCGTGCGCCACGCCTGTCCCTCGCGCTCCGCCGTCACCAGCGTCGAGGTCCCAGGCGAGTATGCGAACACCCTGCCCGAGCGCGACACCGTCACAACACCGTCGCCCACGTCGTTGGCAACCGCGCTCTCGCGCGTGAACGACATCGTCGCGGGTTCACCGGCATCACCCACCCACAGGAGTCCCTCATTCGGATCCAGAACCGCCAGCACCGAACCGCCCTGCACCTGCACGGCACCTTCCGGCAGGGTCACCGCCTGACCAATCGAAAAGGATGTCGGACGCACGGGCGACACCGTGCGCGTGCCCGCCTCCCCAAGCGTCACGTCACCGCCAGCCTGCCCGATATCGAAGGATGCCGACTTAACGGACACCGTGCCATCGAGCATCCGGGCGTCGTAATTCAGATGGCCCACGAGCTTGCGATCCTGATTGGTCACCCAGATACCGCCATCATCGACGCTGACCTGCGTGACCTCCACACCTCGGGACATGAACGCAATCGTGCACAGGATCGCAGACACGAGCAGGACGGAAATGGCAGGCAGTCGCTTGGACCAGATCCTTCGCGTCTTGTGCCCCTTCTTCATGTCACTTCCTCAGTGTCGATGGCATGTAGCATCCGATGCCGCGGCAGCATCCGCAGACTTCGGAGTGAGTTCCCGAGGATACACACCGGCTAACCATATGGATAATAGCACCGCACATTCTACGGATACTTGGGAATTATCATCGCGCGTCAACGTTCTTTACGGCACGATTCCGCCACTGCGCAACATCTGGAGAACCTGACCACATCGTCTCATACCCGAACATCACCTGCGCAACCCATCCACGACCTCGCCCCGGCCTCGTCACTCTCCCACGAGCGAACCGCAGATGGAGGCGGTGCGCGTTACGGTGGGTCCATGGCGAAAGAGAAGATCACCTACCGTTGCTCCGACTGCGGCTGGACCTCCCCCAAGTGGGTGGGCCAGTGCCGCGAATGCGGGGCATGGGGCACCGTCGACCAGGCAGGCGAGGTCACGGGCGGGCAGCGCGCCGCCGCGACTCCCCCACGACGCCCCGCGCTGCCCATTGGCGACGTGGACGGGGAGCGCGCCTCGTCGCGTTCCACGGGCGTGGGCGAGCTGGACCGGGTCCTCGGCGGCGGCATCGTCCCCGGCGCGGTGATCCTCCTGGCCGGCGAGCCCGGCGTGGGTAAGTCCACGCTGCTGCTGGACGTGGCCGCCAAGGCCGCGCGCACGGCGGCATCGAGCGGACGCGGCCCCGTCCTCTACGTGACGGGCGAGGAGTCGGCGGCGCAGGTGCGGGGGCGCGCCGAACGCATCGGAGCGCTCGAGCCGAACTTGCTCATCGCCGATGAGACGGAACTCGGCATCGTCCTGGGGCACGTCGAGGCCTCGGCTCCGTCCCTGCTCATCGTCGACTCCGTGCAGACAATCTCCTCCGCCCAGGTCGAAGGCGGGGCGGGCGGCGTCGCCCAGGTGCGCGCGGTCGCCGCCTCACTCATTCGGGTCGCCAAAGAATCCGACCTACCCACCCTGCTCGTCGGCCACGTGACGAAGGACGGCGGCATCGCCGGTCCGCGCGTCCTCGAACACCTCGTGGACGTCGTCTGCCAATTCGAAGGCGACCGGCACTCACGCCTTCGCCTGCTGCGCGCCGTGAAAAACCGCTACGGCCCCACCGACGAAGTCGGCTGCTTCGAGCTGACCGATTCGGGGATCTACGGCCTCGCCGACCCCTCCGGCCTATTCCTGTCACGCACGACACGCGGCGTGCCCGGCACCTGCGCAGCTGTCTCCCTCGAGGGCCGCCGCCCACTGCCCACCGAGATCCAGTCCCTCGTCGCCCCCTCGTCGGGCGGCTCGCCTCGGCGCACAACCTCAGGCGTCGACCACGCGCGCGTCGCCATGATCCTCGCGGTCCTGCAAGCCCGAATAGGAGCCGACACGTCGGGAGCCGACGTCTACGTGTCCACGGTCGGCGGCGCGCGCACCGTCGAACCCGCCATCGACCTCGCAATGGCCATCTCCATCGTGTCCTCACTCAAAGGCGTACCCCCGCGCGCCGACCTCGTCGCAGTCGGAGAAATCTCCCTCACCGGTGAAGTTCGTGCCTGCACCGGCACCCAGCGCCGCCTCGCCGAAGCCGCCCGATTGGGCTTCTCTTCAGCCATCGTCCCAGCTCAAGGCAGCGAGGACCTCGCCCGCGTCGACGGCATCACCGTGTTCACTGTCTCTGATTTAGCGACGGCGATTCGCGTCGCATTTCCTACAGACTCGCAATAATAGAAAGCAGACCTACTCATTCGGGAGGGAAGCACATTGACCTCAGACGCAGCGATCCTTCGAGAAGCACTGCGCGCGGTTGCGCCCGGCACCCCTCTTCGCGAGGGACTGGAACGAATCCAACGCTCCCACACGGGTGCCCTCATCGTCCTGGGCTACACACCCGAGATTCAGGCCATGTGCTCGGGCGGCTTCGACCTTGACGTCGCCTTCACGGCCGCTCGCCTACGCGAACTATGCAAAATGGACGGTGCCGTCATCATCGACCCCGACCTATGGCGCATCCGCAAAGCCAACGTCCAACTCTTCCCCGACCCCACCATCCCCACCGACGAATCCGGCATGCGCCACCGCACCGCCCAGCGCACCGCCCGCCAAACGCACCTGCCCGTCCTGTCCCTGTCCGCCTCCATGCGCATGATCTCCATCTACGTGGGCACCGAGCACCGCCTCGTCGAAGAACCCGAAGCCCTGCTCTCGCGCGCCAACCTGGCCGTGGACACCCTGGACCGCTACAGTCAGCGACTCGACGAAGTTTTGCAGACCCTCACGATCCTCGAAATGCGCGACAGCGCCACCGTGCGCGACGTCGCCACCGTCATGCAGCGCATGGAAATGATCCGCCGCATCACCTCCGAAATCACCGAATACCTCGAAGAACTGGGATCCGAGGGACGCCTCCTCGCCCTCCAAGTCGAAGACCTCATACGCGGATCCGCCTCCGAACGCGCCCTCGTCATGCGCGACTACATCCGCGACCCCGCCGACGTCGCCCGCGTCGAAGCCGAACTCACCTCCCTCGGCTCCGAACGAATCGTCGACCTGACCGCCATCGCGAACATCCTCGGCCTGGACGTGTACGAGGTCGCCGACCTCGACCGCGAAATCATGCCGCGCGGAGTGCGCGCCCTCTCCCTGGTCCCCCACCTGTCGTGGAATGCCATCAAAGCCGTGTCCGCGCACTTCACGAACCTGCCGCAGCTGCGGGCCGCCTCCGTCGCCGATATCGAAGTCATCGACGGCGTCGGCCACTACCGCGCCCAACTCATCGTCGAAAACCTGGCCCACCAGGCCCAGGCCGTCGGCGCGGGCGTCGTCGGCTGGTAATCCCACGTCGGGCGCTTGAACAACTACGCGACACCTGTCGCGGGCACTCACCGACACCTGTCGCGGACACTCACCGACACCTGTCGCGGGCACGCGGCCACGGCCTCGTCAACGAGGAGAGCGCATCACCGAGCTTTCTGGGCTCCCGACTGAGCACCAGACTGAGCTCCAGCCTTCTGCCCCGACTGCGCACCAGACTGCGCGCCCGACTGAGGCGCGGGCGGAGCGGTGACGTCAGCGACGGCCGAGCCGACCTCGCGGCTCCCCTGCTGGATGGCCAGCTTGTACGTGCCCACCGTCGCAGCCTTGGCACCGCCCGCAGGAGACGTACAACCATCCGCATACACGTAGCCATCCCAGCTCAGCCAACCGGACCACGTGCCCGTCGGGCGCAGCAGGAGGGTTTTCGCAGACTCATCATCCGCCGCGCAGCGTGCCGAATCGTAGACCTGGTGGCCGCCCGTGGACACCTGCAACGTGTAATTCGACAGGGACGTCGAGCAGGCGACCGATCCCCTGTTTTCGAGCGTCACCGACACGTACAGCGGTGAACCGACCGAGGCATCAGACGCCGTCGCGGTGACGGCGATGTCCTTATCGAGGCACACCGGAATCTCAATCGCCGTGCCGTCCGTCAGCAGGCCGTCCGCGGTGACCTCCTGACCGCCCTTGAGCGTGTAACCGGAGGCATCCACCGTGCCCGACTGGACGGATTGCGTACTGGACTGCGGAACTGGATCCGAGGTGAATACGCCGATAACAGCGCGGACGAGAGCAACAACGCCCCACACGATGAGAGCCAGGATCAGAATCAGGCCAAGACCCGTGATAATGCGGCGGGGCCACAGGTTCACGGGTGGGCGCGGACCGCCTGACGACGTGCGCTTGCTTGTACCCGATGCCGCTTTGGGGCCGCGTGCCTTTGTGCCAGCCGCTTTGGTGCCAGCCGCTTTGGCACCGCGCGCGGAGCGGGCACTTGCTGCGGTGCCGGCTGTTCTTTGACGTGAGGACGCGTTATTGCTTGACGTCGCACCCGCAGCGCGCGATGTGCGGTCTGCTGCGCGCCCGGAGGAGCCGCCCGACGGGCTACGCCGGGTGGATGATCGCCTGGGGGAATTCTTACGCTGATCGGCCACGCCTCCACGATACCGGGCCGGGGCGCAACCGCGCTCGTAACTCTCGGAACGCGCACCACATTGACACCGACAAGCCGCACGGCGCAGGGCCGCCCTGCGCGGCGCGGGCACCTGTAACAAAGCACCACAGAACCCGGAGAGCACAACTGAGACACCCCAACAGGAAGACCCAGCCCCGACGAAACGATACGGATAGGAAACAAACAGGCGGATAGGTTAACGCCTTCACGGATAGGAAAATAGCCTATCCGCACGCTCACAACCTATCCGCGATGCCATCCCCTAGCCCCACCAGGCCAGCAGCACCGATCAGCCGGGCACCGCGGCCGTTCAGGCCGCCGCGTTTCGCTTATTGGAGGTGGCTGCGTCGTCGGGGGTGATGACGCACCAGCGTTCGATGACTACGGCGATGACTACCCACACGATGCCGACGAGGGCGCTGACGCCGGAGCCAATTGCGTTGGACACCATGGCGGTGGCTTCGAGCTGCGTGAGGGAGACGCCCATGACGCCAACGAGGATACCCGACAGGTTGGCTCCGACCAGCGCGGAGGTACGCGCGAAGACGGCAACCCGCATGGCACCGATGGCGTCGATCCACGTGTCTTTACCGGCGCGCAGCCGCCGCACGGCCATGCCGGACCAGATGAGGATGGCCGTGGCCAGGGCGAACACGACGGCGGGACCGGGCGTGACGATCATGGGGGTTCCTCCGGTGCGCATGTGCGCGAAGAACCCGACGAAGCTCAGGGCAGCACTCACGACGCCGACCAGCAGCACCCAGATGATCGCCAGCGGTTTCATTTAGCGCCTCTTGACGATGGGAATCGCCCCGGTCATCGTGGGGCGCACAACGACGCGGCGCAGAATGCCGGTGTGGGTGGCTTCGTCGTCGGGGATGGGGCCGACGGGCGTGTTGTCGGGCAGTCCGGGTGCCAGGATCGTGGAGCGACCGTCGGCGTGAATGGTGGCCTTGGGAGCGTCATCCTCGCGGCTGAGGCCCGAGCGGTCGTCGACGACGCGCACGTCGTGGGCGGTGCCGACGTTGAAGTTCCAGTCGGGCAGCTTGATCTCGGTGCGCGACTCTTGACGCTTGTCTTGGAATACGGGTGCCCACCGCGGCTTTTCGTCGCCGGTCGGTGTGTAGTTGCCCGAACCGATCCTTCGGGTCATGCGTCCGGCGGGCGAATCCGCGGGCACGGAGGAGACGGGGTGCCACGCGGGCTTGGGCGAGGCCTTGGCATCGCGCGCTCCTCTTGTGCCCCGGGTGGTCGGTCGGGGTGCGCTGGGCCGAGTGGGCGCGTTGACGGGTGCATCGGCTGCGAATTCCGAGGTATCGACATCCGGCTCGAGGTCGTCGCCGTAATCTATGTCGAAGTTCTGGTCGGCGCGGGCTGCCAACTGGGAAACCTGGGGCGCGGGTTCCTCGGGCACGTCCTGGCCGAAGTCAGTGTCAAAGCCGTATTCGGCGTAGGCGGCTGCCAGTCTGGCGCGGTCGTCGGTGTTGTCGAAGGCGCGGGTCTGATCGCTGTTCGCGGAGTTCGCGGAAACGGAATCCAGGGAGTCCCGGCGGTGCCACAGGCTGGCGCGCTGCGCGGAGCCGCTGTCCGTGAGTATGTTGGTGCCGGCGACGGGGGTTGGGATGGTGACGTCGCCCGCTGCGTCTTCGGTCGCCGCTTCAACGGGCGCGGGAGCTTCGGGTGTGAGGATTTCTGAGGCGAGGGGCGGTACCTCCTCGGCCACAAAGCCGCCAGCCACAGGCCCACCAGCCACAAAGCTGTCTGCCACAGCGTCGTCGGCGAGTGCGAACTCGCCCGCGACGGAGCCTGAGCCAGACTTGGGGCTGGCAAGTTCCTGGGTCTGCTCGGCCATAGGTGCAGGGAGCGCGGGGATGGCAGTGGCCTCGACGGCGGTTCCGGGAGCCATCGGAGGTTCGCCAGTGGGTGCACCAAGATCGGCGAGGTGGCTGATTTCGCCGGTCAGGTTTTCGAGGAGTTCGCGCATGTCGGCACTGGCCTGTTCGACGCGTTGGGCGATGAGCCGGTCGGAGTCGGACATGACGGCGGCGGGGTCTTCGAGCCAGTCGTCGACGGCGTCAATGATGCCTTCGCGGTCGGGCGCGACGGCGAGCAGGTCGCAGACGCGGCCGACGCCCTCGAGGACGGCATTGGCGTCGCACAGCAGCCAGGGAGCGAGAACGAAGGCACGTTCCTTGGCGCGCGGATGTGGCAGGGTGAGGGCGGGGTCGGAGGAAGCGAGGCCTTCGACCTGGATGATGTCGATGTCGATGGTGCGTGCGCCCCAGCGTTCGTGGCGTTCGCGGCCCAGCTCGCGTTCGATGCGGCTGGTCTGGGCGAAAAGTTCGTCGGGGGTGGCGATGGCAGAACCGACGACGACGGCGTTCCAGTAGTCGGGCTGGGGTGCTTGTCCGGGGGCGAGGACCGGCTTGGTGCGCATGATCGGGGAGACGTCCTCGATCTGGAAGCCTTCCATGTAGGACAGGGCCTCGACGGTGTGCATGAGGGTGACGGGCACGTCGCCAAGGTTGCCGCCGATGGACAGGATGACGCGGCGGGCACGCAGGTGTGCGGGACGCGAGGCATCCTCGGCGCGGGGCGCGGGCGCTGCGTGGTCGCCGCTGCGCTTGCGGGTGGGGGGCGCGTCCGTCTGTTGCGCGGGGCTGGGTGCCTGGGCGCGGCCGTATGCCTCGATCTCGCCTGTGAGCACGGAGCCGTCCTCGGCCTCGTAGATGCCCTTGAGGGACAGGGAGAGGGGCATGGTGTCGGTCTGGCCGCGGCGCACGGTGACGGACACGTCGGTGAAGGGGTGGTCGATGGGGGCGTCCGGCTTGTGGACGGTGACCTCGGTGCCGACTACGCCCTCGTGGCTCATGACGTTCGAGGCGATGGTTTCGGCCAGGGTCTCGATGAGGTCGACGGGTTTGCCGGTGAGGACCGCCATGGTCTCGTCGGCGATGTCAGCGTAGGAGACGGTGGCTGCGATATCGTCGGTGGCACCCGCGGTCTCGACCCACATAACGACGTCGGCGCTGAAGCGCTGCTCCTGGCTGCGCTCGAAATCGTAGACGCCGTGGTTTGCCAGCGCCCCCAGTCCTTTGAGGGCGATGATGACGCGTCTGCTGCTCAACGTCGTTCTCCTTTCAGGCGATGGTGGCCGCGGTGGCCGCTACGTCGTGGACCCGCACGGCCCACGCGCCGCTTGTGACGGCGTGGGCTGCGATGGCGGCGCTGTCGGTGTCGATGTTGCCTCCGAGAGTCTTGACGAAACGCTTGCGCGACGCTCCGATAAGTACAGGGTACCCATAGGTGGTCAGGCGCGGCAGTTCGGCGAGAATCTGCCAGCACTGGTCGGCCGTGAGCGAGAAGCCGAGGCCCGGGTCAATAACAATTTTATCAGCTGTCACACCCGCATCAAGAGCATCGCACACCTGGGTGTTGAGACGCTCAATGAGAGTCCCCACCAGGTCCTCGCCGTAGTCGAAATGCTCCCCCGGCATGCCCGGCAGCGCACGATAGTGTTGCACCACGTAGGCGCATCCCGACGCTGCTACGGCGGCGTTCATGTCGGGGTCCCAGCGCCCGCCGCTCACGTCGTTGATGATCGCCGCTCCGGCGTCCGCGGCCGCGCGGGCGGTTGAGGCGTGCAGCGTATCCACGGACACGACGATGCCGTCGCCCGCCAGCGCGGAGACGACGGCACCGATGCGTTCCCACTCCTCTTCGGGGGTGATGCGCGTGGAGTTGGGCCGCGTGGACTCCCCGCCCACGTCGATCAGGTCGGCACCGGCGGCTATCATCGCCCGGGCGTGCGCGAGCGCCAAGGTTACGTCCGCGTAGCGGCCCCCGTCGGAAAAGGAGTCGGGCGTGACGTTGAGGATGCCCATGATCGCCGCGCGCCCGGTCGGCAGGGCGAGGCCGCCCGGCAGCGCCGGAGGCACGGGAACCGGGGACGAGGCCGGGGCTGGGGGCAGGGGAAGCACGGACACGTCAGCGGCTCCCCGACAGGACGAGGGCCATCATCTCGGCGCGCGTGGCGCCGTCGCTCATGATGCCGCGTAGGGCGCTGGTCACGGTGGACGAGCCGGGCTTGGAGATACCGCGCATCGACATGCACATGTGCTCGGCTTCGATGACGACGATGACGCCCTGGGGATCCAGGACCTCGGCGATAGCGTCGGCGACCTGCGCGGTCAGACGTTCCTGGACCTGGGGGCGCCGCGCATAGCCCTCGACGAGGCGCGCGAGCTTCGACAAGCCGGTGACGACGCCGCCGCGCGGAATGTAGCCCACATGCGCGCGCCCGTAGAAGGGCAGGAGGTGGTGTTCGCACACCGAGTGGAAGGTGATGTCGCGCACGAGGACGAGTTCATCGTTGCCCGCGTGGAACTGCGTACGCAGATGCTCACGGGGGTCCTCGAACAGGCCGGAGCACATTTCGCGCCACGCGCGTGCCATGCGGTCGGGCGTGCCGATCAGGCCTTCACGCTCGGGGTCTTCGCCGATGGCGATGAGCAGGTCGCGCGAGGCCTTTTCCACGGCTGCGGGATCGTAGGTCACTCCTGCTCCTCTTCCACACCCGAGGCACCGATGACGTCAATCGGCGACACGTCGATTCCCTGCACGGGAACGGGCTTCCACTCGTCCTCGGCTTTGATACCGACCGGGTTGCCCAGGCGGGCACCGGGCACGGCCGCGTCGGCCTGGTAGTTCCACACGGGGCGCTCGGGGGCCTTGACGACGTCCTTGAAGATCTGCGCGAGCTGCGCCTCATCGAGGGTTTCTTCCTCCAGGAGGCGCGCCGCCAGGGTGTCGAGGATCGCGCGGTTGTTCGTCAGAATCTCCCAGGCCTCGCGCATCGCGTTGTCGAGGAGGCGGCGGACCTCCTCGTCGATGATCGCGGCGGTCTCGTCGGAGAAGGCGCGCGGGCCTTCGCCGGACCCGTGGCCGAAGGCCTCGGTATCGGCATCGCCGAGCTTGACCATGCCGATGCGGTCGCTCATGCCGTAGTCGGTGACCATCGCGCGGGCCGTCTTCGTGGCCTGCTGGATGTCGTTCGCGGGGCCGGTCGACGGATCGCGGAACACGATCTCTTCGGCGACGCGCCCACCCATGCCGTAGACCAGGTCGTCGAGGAGCTGGTTGCGGGTCTTGTTGAAGCGGTCCTCGGTGGGCATGACCATCGTGTAGCCCAGGGCGCGGCCGCGCGGCAGGATCGTCACCTTCGTGACCGGGTCCGTGTAGTTCAGGGCGGCGGCGGCCAGGGCGTGGCCGGCCTCGTGGTAGGCGGTCACGGCCTTGTCGTGGTCGTTCATGACGCGGGTGCGCTTCTGCGGGCCCGCGATCACGCGGTCGATGGCCTCGTCGATAGCGCGCTCGTCAATGAACTGCATGTTCGAGCGCGCGGTGAGCAGCGCAGCCTCGTTCAGGACGTTCGCCAGGTCCGCGCCCGTGAAGCCGGGGGTGCGCTTGGCGATCTGACGCAGGTCCACCTGCGCGGTGAGCGGCTTGCCCTGCGCGTGGACCTTGAGGATGGCCTCGCGGCCCTTCAGGTCGGGGGCCTCGACGGCGATCTGGCGGTCGAAACGCCCCGGGCGCAGCAGCGCCGGGTCGAGGATGTCGGGGCGGTTGGTCGCCGCGATCAGGATGATGTTGGCGCGCTCATCGAAGCCGTCCATCTCGACGAGGAGCTGGTTCAGGGTCTGCTCGCGCTCGTCGTTGCCGCCGCCGATGCCGCTGCCGCGGTGGCGACCCACGGCGTCGATCTCGTCGACGAAGATGATGGCCGGCGCGTTCTTCTTGGCGCGCTCGAAGAGCTCGCGCACGCGCGAGGCACCCACGCCCACGTAGAGTTCCATGAACTCCGAGCCGGAGATCGAGAAGAAGGGGGCCTTCGCCTCACCGGCAACGGCCTTGGCCAGCAGGGTCTTACCAGTTCCGGGAGGACCGTAGAGCAGAACGCCGCGCGGGATGCGCGCGCCCACCTTGTGGAACTTGTCGGGGGATGCCAGGAACTCGCGAATCTCCTCGAGTTCTTCCACGGCCTCGTCCTCACCGGCGACGTCCGCGAAGGTGACGTCCGGGCGTTCCTGGTTGAACTCCTTAGCGCGCGAGGCCGTGAAACCGCCCATCATCCGCGAACCCGACATGGAGCGCATGATGAAGTAGAACGCGCCCATGAGGACCAACAGCGGGACGATCAGCTGGAACATAGCACCCAGAGCGCTGGACTGGGGACGCACCGCGTTCCATCCCTTCGCGGGGGCCTGCTCGGCGACCGTGTCCAGGATGTCCTTCGTCTGAACGTAGGAATACGTGAAGTAGACGTTCTTGCCCATGTTCGTCGTCGGATCGCCCGCACCGGTGCTCTGATGCTGGTAATCCTCACTCAGCGTGAGGTTCACCTGCTGGGTGCCCTCGTTGAGGACGACCTTCTCGACCGTGGTTCCCGAGATGAGCGCCATGCCTTCGGACGTCGAAATCGACCGCGGTTGGAAGGCCTGCCAGAGGAACCACCCGCCCACGATGAGGATGACGAGGGGAAGCGTCACCCAAGTCCAGCTCGGGCGCTTAATCTTCGTCTTGTCGTTCACGTATGCCCCTTAGAGGTTCCGAAGTTGTCAGTTGGAGTAGACGTGCGGCTGCAGCGTGCCAACGAAGGGCAGGTTGCGGTACTTTTCCGCGTAATCCAGGCCGTAGCCGACGACGAATTCGTCGGGAATGTCGAAGCCCACGTACGCCACGTCGATGTCGACCTTCGCGGCGGCGGGTTTGCGCAGCGCGGTCGCGATGTTAACGGAGGCGGCACCGCGCCCCTGCAGGTTGGCCTGCAGCCAGGACAGCGTCAGACCGGAATCGATGATGTCTTCAACGATCAGAACATGGCGGCCCGCCACATCCTGGTCGAGGTCTTTGAGGATGCGCACGACGCCCGAACTCTTGGTGCCCGACCCGTAGGAGGAGACGGCCATCCAGTCCATTTCGATCGGGGTGTGTAACTTACGCGACAGGTCTGCCATAACCATGACGGCCCCTCGCAGGACGCCGACGATGAGCAGTTCCCGACCCGCGTAGTCGCGGTCAATCTGCTCGGCCATCTCGCCGAGCCTACGGTCCATGTCCTCGGCAGTGACGAGGATTTCCTTCAGATCGTTTCCCATGTCGGTGGCGTCCACCGTGTCCTCTTTTCCTATCGGCGCTCCGCGAGCGGTTGCACTATAAGCGTGCCATAAGAGCAGGTGTTTGTGCTCAAAAGGCATCTATTCTCACTGTCAGCGCAACACCGTGTGGTCACGCTTGCCCGCTCCGAGCGTCCGAGGGAGCCGGCATGCGTCCTGCGCACACCGCGACCTCCACTGACAAACTTCCGCACGCACGCGTGCGACCGAGCGGGTGGGATCGCAGCGACGAGGCCTCGGCAGGCCTGAGCATCATCCGCCGTCTCGGGTCGGCTCGGGAGAGCGCGCCTCGAAGAGGATACGGGCCTGCGTGCCGCGACCGACGCGCGTGGCCCTGCCGCCCGGCAGAGGGATCGGCCCCTGCCCCCTCCAAGCAACGATCAAGTCGTCGAGGGCGTCCACGTGAACCCCCGACAATAAGCGGATTCCTGCCCGACTAGCCACCTCGCGCAGCGCGCGGGCGCGCACGGCCCGGGGAGCGCCTGACACCTCGGACACCACCAGGGCGAGGCTCCCTTCCCCTGCCAGGGACGCGGCCTCGCAGCTCACAGCCAGGAGGCCACGCGTCCACTCGCTCAGGGCGTCGTCGTCGGCCGCGCACAGGGCGGCCGTGCGGGCGAGGGCCGGCACGGGGTCCACCCCCAGGGCCGAGGCCAGGGCAGGGATCGCGCTATGACGCACAGCGCTGCGACGCAGGGCACTGCCATCGGCGGCACGCCAGGGTCCGTCGATGGCGTTCGTCGGATCCTCGAGAGGCGTGAGGGCCGCCTGCGCGCAGGCACCCGCCGTGTCGGCGCGGCGCAGACCCAGCAGCGGGCGCAGCCACGTCACCCCGTCCTCGTCGCGGCGAACCGGCGCAATCGCGCGCAGCGACGAGGGGCCGGACCCGCGCGCGAGGCGCAGCAGCACGGTCTCCGCCTGATCGTCCATCGTGTGCCCCAGCAGCACGGGTGCCCCCTCGCGCAGCGCAAGAGAGCGCAAGGCGGCGAGACGAGCGTCACGGGCCGAGGCCTCGGGGCCTCCCCTCCCATCGACGCGGACAGTCTCCACGAGTGCGCGCGCCCCGAGGGATGCAGCGAGATCCGCGACGCGGCGCGCTTCGTGAGCGCTGCCCGCCCGCAGACCATGGTCGACCGTCAGCGTCACCACCTCAATGCCCGCACGCGACGCCACATCAATCACCGTCAGGGCAAGCGCCAGCGAATCCGCACCACCCGACAGGCCAACGATGACAGCGGGAGGGACCCCGGCCTCGTCAATAAACGAGCGCAAGCACGAGCGAACCGCAAGCGAGCAGGCACGCAGGCAACCCCGAGGGTTCGCTCCCACCAAGCGGGAGGCGTCAGCGCACACGCGCCAGCCACGCCGCTGGTTCGGCGTACTCGTGGGCGCTCGGCAGGGCCTCGACGCTGGACAACAGCGTCGCAATCGCACCCTCGCGCACGACCGTGCGCGCGAAGCCCTCGGTCTGGGCCTGCAAGAGTTCAACCCCCGACAGCGGCATGCCCGCCGCCGCGCACGCACGGACCAAAGCGACGCCACCCGCGTGCGCGCGATGCGTGCGCAGCCAATGAATCGACGGCAGATCGCGCGGAGTCAACACCTCCATCTCAGCCGTCGGCAACGCATCCAACAGCAACACGATGCGCACCAGCTCATCACTGCGCTCCGGCAGCGCGCGGACAAGATCAGCGACGTAAGTCACCAGGTGAGGCGCATGCGTCAGATGCACGCCGCGCAGCCCCGTGCACAGGGACACCCAGCGACACCAATCCGTCTGATCCAACGCATAGCGCTGCGCATCCGCCAGCACGTTCGGTGCCACGAGCACGCTACAGCCGGACGACACGTCCCAAATGCCGGTCGCACTCTTCGCGAGCGCGCGCAGGACCACGGCCTCGACCGCGAGAACCATCGGCGTGCGCGTGTCCTCGAAACGATCCAGGACCGCCCCCACCCTGCGAATCAGCCCTCGACGGTCCACGACGACAGTGCGGGATGCCGCCACGGTCGCCGAGGCCTCGGACAACGTGGACAGCTTCGCGAGCCTGCGACTCGACCAATCCGCCGAGCGGCGCAGGCGCGCCACCACCGCGGACGCGCCCACGCGCGAGGCCGACGGGCCAGCGTAGGACATCGAAGCGAGAACTCCCGCGACGTCGCGCGGTCCAAACGGCATTTCCATGGACTCAGTCTAGCTCGGCAAGACCTTCCTCAAACCTGTCCAAACGCCAGCGTGTGGGCAACGCGCCATCCTCGACCAGGTCGTGGCCAATGACCACCAGGAGAACGCGACCGCTCTGCGTCCTCACGCTGCCCGACAGCGTCGTCACACCCTGAAGCGCACCCGTCTTCGCCTGAACGTTACCAGCGGCGGGTTCGTCCGTCATACGATCCGAGAGCGTGCCAACCAGATCAGCCCAGGGCAGGAGGCGAATCAGGTCCCCCTGGCTCCCCTGCGCCTCGTACGAGGCCTTCAGGACACCGACGAGCGTGTTCGCACTGAGCTTGTCGTTCGTGGACAGACCCGAGCAATCCTCCAGGATCATACCTCTGGTGGGGATGCTGGCCTCCACCAGGTCAGCCTTCACCATGGCGACCGCGCCCGCGTACGTCGTGGGCTGGCCAGCAGCGCTCGCCGCGAGGCGGCAGTACTGATCCGCGAGCGTGTTATCAGAGTGCGCCAGCATCCAGCGCAGCTGCTCCCCCATCGTCGCCGAGGACACGGACGCAAGGGTCTCACCTCCGGTGGGCGCCTCCCCGTCCTTGCCGAGTTTCACTGCGACGCCCGACGACGTCAGGGCCTTCGCAAACACCTGCGCAACATAGCCGGGGGCATCCTCATGGAACGCATACGCGCCCGGGGCGGTACGCCCGGCGTCAATCGCCATCGGACCCACGTGCCCCTCGTAGCCGCCAACCTCCTGCGCGTCCCAGGCGGGCAGGTGCGAATCCCCCTCGAAGAGGGTCCCCCGCCAGTTCAAAGTGACGGATGTAATACCGCGCGAGGTGAGGGCCGCCGCCGTCTTGTCTGCAAGAGTCTGCAGGCCGGCGCGTCCCGACACCTCGGTCTCCTCAGACTCGCCCGCACCCAGGAGCAGATCGCCCTCAGAGTCGAGGAACAGGGTGCGATTGTCGCCGCTCAGAAGTGTGCTCGTCGTCAGCGTCGTCGTCGGATCCAGGTGCTTGAGAGCGCTGAAAGCGGCGAGAGTCTTCGTGGTGGACGCGGGCGTGTGGCCAATAGCCGCGTCCTCGTCGAGGAGGATGTCACCCGTCTGCGCATCCACAACAACGCCCCACGCGGTGTAATCGCCTTTATCCGCGCCAACAGCGACAGGCCGCCACAGCTGCGCGAGCTGCGTTTCACTCACCGGATTGCCCGAGGCCTGGGCGGGCACCGACGCGCTGGCCGGCTCAAGCGTGGCGGCAGTCGGTACTGCCTTGGGGGTGGGGACCGAGGAGGGTGTGCAGCCAGCGCTCAAAAAGGCGACTGCCGCCACAAGCGCTGCGCTAGCGCTTACAATTGGCCCCATAGACGTGCGATGCATGAATATCCCTTCGTGGTTACCTAGGCATCTTAGGTTACCCGCCCATGCTCGCACACAACCAATCGGACCCCCGAGTTTCGGGGCTAACAATGGAAGGTTCGACCATGGAGTTCGATGTCACCATCGAGATTCCCAAGGGGAATCGGAACAAGTACGAGATTGATCATGAAACCGGACGCATTCGTCTCGACCGCATGCTCTTCACGTCGACCCGCTACCCGGACGACTATGGGTTCATTGACGACACCCTGGGCGAAGACGGCGACCCCCTGGACGCACTGGTGCTCCTCGAAGAACCCACCTTCCCCGGCTGCGTGATCCGCTGCCGCGCACTCGGCATGTTCCGCATGCGCGACGAGAAGGGCGGCGACGACAAGGTCCTGTGTGTCCCCGCATCCGACCAGCGCGCATCGTGGCGCACTGAGATCGACGACGTCTCGGAATTCCACCGCCTTGAAATCCAGCACTTCTTCGAGGTCTACAAGGACCTCGAACCCGGCAAGAGCGTCGAGGGCGCACACTGGGTCGGCCGCGAGGAAGCGGAGGCCGAGATTCGTCGTTCCTACGAGCGCCTCAAGGAGCACGAGGGCGAGCACTGAGTATGTCAGACTTCACGGTGGGGCCGCGCGACGATTCGCGCGGCCCCACCGTTTACTCCCCTTGGCTTGCCAGGGGCACGCGGGTCAGGGGGAAGGGGGATTGCATGCAATTTTTTGGAGGAACGAGCGCTCAGTGCACCTGACCCGCCTGGTTCGTCCACGCCTCGGTAATGATGCCCGTGTGCTCATAGAGCACGATACTCAGCCCATCCTCCTCACCCTTGCAGGTGTAGTAGACGGACGCGTAAGGTTCCCGATCATCCTCAGCCTTCTCTTTCATAACTGATGCGCGAATGCGGTAGCTCCACTCGGTGCCGTTCTCGGCGACCAGGTCGAACACATATTCGCGATGCGACCTCTTGCCTGTGCTCAGTTCGGTATGGAAGTTCTGGCAGGCCACGTTCTCGTGCCGCACAGTCCCCCGATGCCAGTCCTCTATGTAGGGCCACTGGTACATGAACGAGATATGCCAGACCAACCACAGCACGCAACCAACGACCCCGAGTCCCAGGAGGGGCGCCACCACGCCCCCCGACGCCCGCCCACAGACCACTCGCACAAGACGTCGCAGCAACGCCCACACGAAGCGCAACGAGAAGAAGAGCACCAGGAGCGGGAGCCCCATCGCGGCGAAACCGCCATAGAACCTCCACTGCCCCCAATCGTCTATGAAGACGATGACGCCGACACACGCGTAACCCATCAGGACCCAGCAGCCGATAATGAGCCACCTGTAGAGCTTTTGTCGATACGCTAAATTCTTCGAGGTGAAGAGATAGCTCACAGACCCATCGGGGCCTGTCTCGGTCGTTCCCATGCGCCCACAATAGCCTGGTTATAGGACATGTCGTGTTGCTGGGGTTCATCCATCATGTGCCTTGGTGTCCTCTTCTTGCCGTCTGGGGCCTGCAGGAGTGCACTACGTGAGGGTGCATTGGGCTGACCACCTGAACCATGTCGCCGAAGCGCAAAGCCATTGCGCACAATCCGCTCACCATGCGCCTCCATCCCCGTGATACGCACGCGAACCCGCTATTCCGAACCCGGGCCATCTCATCCGCACGTGGACCCGCTATTCCGAACCCGGGCCATCTCATCCGCACGTGAACCCGCTATTCCGAGCCTGGGCGCCCCCGCCCACATGCAGAACAGCGGGTTAACATGCGGAACAGAGGGTCTACGCGCGGGACAGGGGGCACAGCCGTACACCAGACCCGCTACATCACACGCGAACCCGCTATTCCGAGCCTGGGCCATCTCATCCGCACGTGAACCCGCTATTCCGAGCCTGGGCGCCCCCGCCCACATGCAGAACAGCGGGTTAACATGCGGAACAGAGGGTCTACGCGCGGGACAGGGGGCACAGCCGTACACCAGACCCACTACATCACACGCGAACCCGCTATTCCGAACCTGGGCCATCTCATCCGCACGTGAACCCGCTATTCCGAGCCTGGGCGACCCCGCCCACATGCGGAACAGCGGGTTAACATGCGGAACAGGGGGTTTACGTGCGGGACGCGTTGGAGTCCAAGTCGTTGTCGCGCGCGGATGATCCGTCACGAATCATGGGGTAGCCGCACACGCCCACGATGCTTCAGTATTTACATAACCGAGGCATGCACAACCACCTGTAACCGTGACTTTCCCTCACCAGCAAGTCGACGAGTCACTACACCAGCAACACGTAGTGTCCTCAACACCAATAGCCGACGCGGCTTCGCCACCTCCGAGACGAGCTACCGCGCGGAGGAGATCATCGCCCAAGGGAAGCCAGAATCTGCGTGCGCGGGTAGACCTCGGCGCTCACGAACGTGCCCGGTGCCTCGCACAGCTTCATGAGACCGACGTACGGTTCATCTCCCTCCCCCAGTCGACGCTCCAACATGACCGAACTAACGCGCACATCCAGGTGCAGACCGTCGGGACTCGTCACCGTCATGTATGCGTACTCTTTGTCCGGCGACTCATCGTTGGTGCGCTCAACCGCACGCGAAACACCGCCGCAAGTCACCGCCTCGTAGCGCACAGGCCCTTGGCGCTGATCCGCGAGCGCGGGGGCTACGTAGGAATAGGAACGATACGACACAAAGCCGATGATTAGGACGACGATGAGTGCCGGAACACTGACAACGGCCAGGAGAAGCGACGCGTATCGGTCCATCGTCGCTAGGCGACACTCGCGGATGAAGGCCACGGGCCACTCGAGTGAACGTAGAAACAGGGGAACCCAGCCGATCAGGAAGATGATCGGGACCCACATGAAACGAACCCGCCCGTCAAGCGCAACCGCGCCGAGGTCTTGCTTCCACGCGAGCACCCACACGCAGACGTAAGCTACGACGACCACGGTCATCAAGACAGCCCACGCAGCCTCAGTTCCGCATCCTTTCGGCTTCCAGCCCTTCGGCGTGGACGCGCTCGGCGGCGGAGAGGTCGGCGGCTGTGGAGCATCGACACTCATGCCCAGATCGTATCCCCCGAGTTTCTGGCTACTTGCTCGCCCGGGCCTCGGAAATGACGCCCGTACGCGGATAAACGGACACACTCATGCGCGTCTCTGGTGACTCGCACGCGCCCAGGATCGTATTGAACGGGCTGCCCTGACGGTCGGTTTCTTTGTCGAGATCCACGCGCTTGAAGCGGAAGCTCTGCGAATAACCGTCATCCCCGACCAGCCTGAACTGGAGGTACTTCCAGGACCTGCTCTTCGGTGAGACGCTGCCGTTCCCATCGTTGAAGGCCTCGCACGCCACACGCTCGTGGCGCACAGGCCCTTCCCACAGGTCCTGCGCGAGCGTCAGGTGTTGATTCCACGACGGATACACGACGCTGGCGAGGATACCGGCGGATATCAGGAAACAAATGATGGCAAGCCGTGGCCGCGGCTTCTTCGCATGCTTTCCCCGCGTGAGCAAACGCCGAGCTCTGATGAGATCGCGGATCGCCCAACGCAGCGCCGCCCACATAATCGGCAGCCAGATAAGCACGAAGCCGACGGGCAGGACTGCCGCCCCGATCTTGCCTCGCATCGACCAGTCACCCCACGCCTCCCGCCAGTTGGAGGTCCAGATCAGCCAGTACACACCAAGCGCCATCAACCCCAGGATGAAACGTATGAAGCGCTTCGCCGAGTTATCGAGGACCGTGGGGGTGCTCTCGCCGCTCGCGCGCGAGTCCTTCCGAGGATCAGTACCGGTCGTTGAGTTCTGCATGCGTCCATGCTAGTCGAGGCCGCCGCAGGGTCGCCCCGCGCGGCGCAGATACCCGCACCCCGGGTGCCCGCCCCCACGTAGCCCCCGACGCCCACGCAACCCAGGACACCTCAGACGCAACAAACAGCCGACAAGACCATCAGCTCACGCAAGCACCCGACAACACGCACGACCACGGCAGCCATGGCAACACTCACATCAACATGCAAAACGGGGGGGGCCGCGCAGACTCAGTCTGCGCGGCCCCCGCAACGAGTAGGATCAGAGCCTCACGGCGTAAGGCATGAGTGAACCCCAGCTATACACGCCGGTCACGCGCACGGGCACACCGAAGGTGGGAGCCTCGATCATCTCGCCGTCGCCCAGGTACATGGCGACGTGGTAGATGCCGGACTGGGTGCCATCGGAGGACCAGAAGATCAGGTCGCCCGCCTCCATGTCACCGAGGGACACGTGCGTGCCGTAGCCGTACTGCGCGCGCGAGAGGTGTGGCAGGTCCACGCCGGCACTCTCCCATGCGAGCATCGTCAGGCCGGAGCAGTCGACGCCGCCGTAGGATTCGCCACCCCACACGTAGGGCACACCCAGGTAGGTCATGGCCGTGGCAATCGCAGTGGACGCGCCGCCGTAGGAGTAGCTGGGTTCCTCGTACACGGGTTCTTCGTACGCGGGTTCCTCGTCGTCAGGCTCCTCGTACGCGGGCGCGGGCTCCTCCTCAGCAGGAGCGGGCGCGGGCTCCTCCTCAGCAGGAGCGGGCGCGGGCGCTTCTTCAGCGGGTGCGGGAGCGGGCGCTTCTTCAGCGGGTGCGGGAGCGGGCGCTTCCTCAGCGGATGCAGCCGACGCGTCGGGGGCCGGGGACGAGGCAGGGGCCTCGGGAGTTGCATCGGCCGCGGGAGCAGGGGTGTCGGCACGGCGCTGGCTGTCGGCGGCGGCGACGGCTGCGGAGGCCTGCTCGGCGGCAGCACGTTCGGCGGCAGTCCGTTCAGCGGCGAGGCTGGCCTCGCGCTGGTTGATCAGGTCGACGGTGGTGTTCTGCTTGGTGGCCAGCTCCTTGACGTAGGCGTCGCGCTGGGCGGCAACGATATTGGCCTGAGTCTGCGCGTCGGTAGCGGCCTTGTTGGCGGCATCGGTGCGAGCCTGAACCTCGTCGGTGGCCTTCTTCTGGTTATCGAGCGCGGTGTTTGCTGCGTCGCGGGTAACCTTGGCGACTTGTTCGAGGGCGGCGACATTCTGCATCTTCGCCTCGGCGGACGAGGAGAAGGAGTTGATGCCGACCTTTTTGGTTTCGACGCCACGCAGGCCGTCGGCGTCCAGGTAGGGGGCGATGGCGTCGAGGGACCCACCGCCGTTACGGTAGGTGGCTTGGGCGACGGAGGCGATCTGCTGCTTGCCTTCCTGGAAGGCAGCTTCGGCAGCGTCGGCGTCGGCTGAGGCCTTGTTAGCTGTCGCGGTTGCCGCGTTCAGAGCGATCTGGGCTTCGTTGAGGTCTTCGCCGGCGATCTGCGCATTCTGGGTCGCAGTGGCTGCGGTCGCGTTGACTTCGGCCAGTTTGACCTCGATCTCGGCGACACTCATCGAAGCGGCTTCTTCGGCCGCCTTGGCGGCTGCGATTTCCTCCTCGGAGGGAGCCGCTTGTGCCATCTGCGGCAAGATCAGCAGAGCGCTGGCAGCAAAGACCGTCAGGGCCGTGCGGATTGTTCCGCGTTGTCTCATCGTCGTCTCATCTCGTACATGCGTGGGTGGACGCCCGTAGGCGAGTACTGAAAAGAAGCCTATCCACTTTCATCACGCTTGGCAACAAACACACCAAACTCCACACAGTTCACGTATGCACCAATCGCAACACCGGCAACACCAGCACCATAATTACCCCGCAATTACTGAGCAACCTACCCCGAGAGCAGCACTCATGTACGCCCTCTCACATTTATAGCTCCTTCTTGAATGCCAGCCAACCCGGTTACAAAAGTCCACCATCCGGGACCAACGCGCCATAGCCTCGTCCATGACAAAGAATGGGAACCATGAACCGTCGAATGTGCCGCTGACTGCGCGTCAGCACCAGCGACTGCCGCGC
>ERZ1674245.11-NODE-11-length-59212-cov-13.158899_pt1 | contig 59212 bp, 35 predicted proteins | sample MGYA00581205_ERZ1674245 | MGnify/ENA primary metagenome ERZ1674245 (study PRJEB41354, sample SAMEA4873314) | human saliva metagenome | biome: human-associated habitat [ENVO:00009003]; feature: mouth environment [ENVO:08000002]; material: saliva material... | reverse complement strand
CTCCTCATCGCAGGAGGCCTAGATGCCTCCAACCACACTCAACTCTGAAGAGCCGGTAATCCAGCCGAAGTAATCGGCGTAAACTGGGCAACCATTTCTCCGCCTTCGGGTGGGGACCTTCATTGAGGTGCGCGAATCCTTTTGATGTGGCTGACCACCTCTGCAAATTTCTCCGCTTTCGGGCGGGGACTTTCATTGAGGCATCCTGCACGTATGGATCATTGACCCCATGCCCGAAGATTTCCCCGCCTTCGGGTGGGGACTTTCATTGAGGCGCACACCGGCGCCGCCTGTGGATGAGCGCGACACAGATTTCCCGGCCTTCGGGCGGGGACTTTCATTGAGGCAAGGTCAGTGAGCTTGCTGATGATGTGGACGGCGCAGATTTTCCCGCCTTCGGGCGGGGACCTTCATTGAGGCAACAAGGTCGCGAGTACCGGCAAGGTTCAGAACGACGCTTTCCCCGCCTTCGGGTGACGATGCTGCGGTAGACACAGATACTGCGTGATGTACACTTTGGATACGTAATCTGCGAGAATCTCATGCCATAGCAGTCTCTGCTACGCCATCACATGCTAGTTTTTAGCTAGCTATTTCTCCACCTCTGGGTGGGGACTTTCATTGAGGCTGGGTGAAGCAGCGAGGCCAGGGTTTCCAGTCGCACAATTTCCCTGCCTTCGGGTGAGGATCTTCGTTGCGGTTCTGAACGCGAATCGGGAAGTCTCACGCGGGTTACGTAGCCCCGTTCTGGAACCTACTCTGGTTTTTAGAACGGGGCTCTTCTCTTTAAAACATGAATATGGGCTGATGCGTCACCTGCTACAGATTCCTCTTGCCAGCTAGCTGAGTCTGAAATGACCAAATCGGATGCGCGTAATCTGTAACAGCGCTATGGTGAAGCCATGAGCCGAGAAGAGAATCGATTGCACCACAGGGGAGAGACAGCGATAATAGGAGAACGCCTAACACCTTTGGCATTCTTCTGTTTATCCAATTTAAATCTCCTGCCGTGCCTCGCACGGTCTGAGCCTTCATTGAGGGATCAACGTTATATAGCGGAAGTTTCGGTCGCTGGCGCCTCTCCTGCAACTGACATTGTTGCGGGAGCTTTCTCTGAATTTTGGCCCTCTTGCAAGTACGATTTATGCAGGAGGGCCAAAAAGTTATATATCAAAGTTATTTAGCGGGAGTTGTGAGGGTTGTTTAGTTGAATACTTAATGCTAGAGTTGAGGCATCAACCGGTTTAGAGATTACTTCAGCAACCTGCCGAAGTGGCTCTAGCCCCGACCTTGGAGGTGAAGGATATGTTCCGGCTACTCACAAGAAATAAAAGCCGCCCGCTACGCGAGGCGCAACGGGCGGCTTTTGTTTATATAAGTATTTACCGCATCAAGCGGCGGTTATGCCTGTTGCCGCAGACATAACCTAATCAGTATACCGGCAGTACGGAGGGGCCTCCCAATCTGTCTGCATGCTGACCGCTTGTGTGGCCATATGCCTACCTTCCATACCTGTGCTGTCACTACCCAAAATACTGGGCGTGACAGCACAGGGGAGAAGGAAGCGGCATGCCGAATCAGCAGCGTGACGAAAACACGCGCACCATTCGGAAAACCGATGTAGCTTAAAGCTATACAAGCAAACGTGCATGTCCAACGCATCGAAGCAAACGTGCACCCAACATATAAGGAGACAACCATGTCCCAGAACACCATCACCCTCGCCGACCTCCTCGAAAACGTCGAGCTCGGCGGCGGCTCCGTCCTCACCTCCATCACCGAACTCGAACCCGCAGCAGGCCCCCACGCATCCGTGGCACCCGCCAAGTTTGTCGACGGCTCCAAGTCTGTCTTCGCCTACGAGAATCGCTACATCGAGGACGACGCTCAGAAGGTAGTCCTCATCGACAGCAAGCAGTCCGAACTCAATCGCGCAGAAGCCGCCATCGAACAGGGCTGCCAGTACGGCGACGAAGCGGCTGTAAAGATTCCCCGCGCCGTCGTCACCTACCAGACCGAAAACGGCCCCGTCGAATACACCGACATGGAACTCTCCCACCGCGTCTTCGACGGCCACTTCCGCGCCGGTTACGTCGACGGTAAGCCCATCACCGAAAACGACCAGTACCGTGCACTGCGCAACTGCACCCCCGCAGACATGAGCGCACTGCTCAACACCGCCCCTGCAGCGCTCCTCTTCGGCGCATGGGACTCCACCCGCAAGAGCAACCAGGTCCGCCTGCGTAGCGCCCTCGTCGGTGAAATTATCGGCGTCCTCGCAGACCAGGATCCTGGCGCTGAACACCGACAGGCACGCCGTGGCGGCGCCCGCGTCGACGCCGTAGCCGCCAGCGTAAAGCTTGGCGCCAAGGAACTTAACTCTCTCGTCGATGACCAGGAAGCTGAACTGAGCGCCAAGAATGTTGCCGCACGCCGCAAGGAAGTAAAGACCGCCAAGGCTGATGCTCGCATCTCCGCTTCCACTCTCGGCCTGGGTAGCATCCCGCCCTCGCTCGAAGAAACCGGTGCCGTTGCATGCCGCCGTATCATTCGCTCCTGGGTTCTGAGCCTCGCCACCCTGCGCCAGCTGCGCTTCGGTCAGGACGAGACCAAGAACGTTGCTGCCCGTGCACTCCTTGCCGCACTCGGCCTCAATGCTATTGCCCGTGCGGAGCGTGAACTCTACATCCGTGCTAACTGCGACCTGATTGAATCCTCCGCACCCGTTGTCACCCTCGACCAGCGTTTCGGTGAGAAGAGGACCTTCGCACCCCTGACCGTTGAACACACCGACCAGCTTCTCCTCGAAGCTATCGAGAACGCCAAGAAGGTGGGTGTGGCTGACTGGAACGGCCAGACTTTCAACGTTGACGGCAACCCCATCATCATCAAGAACGCCACCGCGGAGGACGCTGAATAATATGACGAACCTCGGAATTCTCGCGAGGTTCCCGCTCGGCGTATACCAGGGCCACAAGGCAGACGGAAGCCCCGACGCCTTCCCCGACCCTGCCCGCTTGCAGGCCGCGCTCCTCAGCGCGGCCGCGCAGGGACCTCACGCAATTATCGAAAACGGGCAGCTTGCCCCTTCGGAAGAATCTCTCAAGGCTCTCAAATGGCTTGAGGAGAACCCTCCGATTGGGTTGCAGCTTCCCGACATGTGCCCCGTGTACCGCTCACCCAACAAGATGAGCCGATTCATGTACCGCGAGGTAGCACGTTCCACCAAGGATGGGCGGCAGACCGAACGTCGCGCCGTATCCGACGGCTGGGCAGTATCCGACACCATCGGCTGGCAGTACGATAAGGTACCCGCAGACATCGCGGAAACCATCACCCAGCTCTGCGGAGAAGTACCCTCCCTCGGAGAAGCCAGCAGCTTCACCGCCCTCTACACCGGAGACGTGGAACCCACCCACACCATCGACACTAAATCGGGCCCCTTCGAAGCAGGCGGCATGCCCATCCGTGTGCCCGTACCCGGTCGAATCAACGCGCTCATGCGTGCCCATGCAGAAGCGTACCCCGCCAAGGTACCCACCAAGGCAGGCGACAAGACCGCTACGAGCGACACGATGCGCCCCTCCCCGGTACCCACCGCAGGCCTGGGATCCATCAAGTACCAGCCTGTGGAGGCTGAAACCTCCATCAGCCCATGGGAATACTTGTGGCTCCTCGAAGTAGACGGTGAAGAGCTGAAGCCCGAACAGTACGTCAAGGCAAGCTCCCTGCTGCACAAGGCTCTCGTAGCTGCCGCAGGATTCGGCGCACCCAGCCTCATCACCGGCAGGTACCCCAAGGGTCACAAGCCGGCCAACAGCCTGGCGCTGCAGTACCTGCCTGCCCGCTACCTGCCCGACTATCTGCGTCGTGAGGTGAAGTCTAAGGGAGTCCTGCTCGTCTTGGTCCCGGCAAGCGCCCCGACCGATGAAGCAGTAGAACTCGGTATCGCACTCAGGAGTGTAGAAACCCTCTACGCTCAGGACTTCCCCCGACTGACCGTGAAGCTTCGCCAGAAGCGCCTGCCCGCACAAAGTTTCTGGGATGCTCCCAAGACCGGGTACAAGCGTCTGTGGCGTACCCTCAGCGCGGCCGTGCCCGAATCGCGTGTGTTCAACCGCCCGAAGAAGGCAGAGACGAAGGCCTGGACCTTCGCTGACACCGCTCTGCTTTCCATGGCTTACGTGTGGCGTGACAGCTTCGAAGCGCCCGATGCTGAAACCTCACGCGAACGAATTCGCAGCTTGAGGGACCAGGTCGAGGAAACGGCTGAAGCCAAGGTTCTGGAAGCCCACCGTGTAACCCAGAACCCCGCTGCCTACGCCTACAAGCTGCCCCGCACTCTGCCCGCAGAGCCGTGGCGCGGCGTTGTAGACCTCGGCAACCTGGCAACGGACACGACCCTCGTAGCCATCGGCCAGTCCCGCCACATGGGCGGCGGCCTGCTGGTTCCGTTCGACGTGCCCACCGAAGAATACGACCGCCGCAAGAAGGAGGAAAAGCATGACTAGCCCCGCTACCAAGCTGCCCTCTATTACTCGTGATGAGTTCGGTGAGTTCTTTGCCGCGCTTGATGCTGCGCTTGATGCCGCACGTAACAACGCACCTAACGAAGCACCCAAGGAAAAGCAAAAGCGCTACCCCTTCAGCTGGCAGGAAGAAGTGCTCGACCACATTTGCGAGCACGGCGTATGGCCGGAACGTATTAACGCGCCGACCGGCTCCGGCAAGTCCTCCGTGGTTGATATCCATCTCTTCGCGAATGCGCTCGCCGCGGTTGGCGCCGCGCCGCGCGTTCCCCGTCGCCTCTGCGTGACCGTGGGACGCCGCGCGCTGGTCGACAGCCAGGCAACCCGTGCCGACAAGATTCTCGGCTGCCTGGAGGACGCGCTCGCTGATGGATCCGGTGAGCCCGATATTCTGCGTAGGGTTGCTGAAGCTCTCCAGAGCTTCCAGACCCGCAACGACGAGAAGGGGAGCAAACCCTTCGAGACTGGTCACATCCGTGGCGAACTCTCGAACCGCAACCTGCCGGTCACCGACATTTCGGCTTGCGCAATCATCGCCGCAACCCCGGATATGTACGGTTCGCGAGCGCTCTTCCGCGGCTACGGCAGCACCAAGGCTGCCCGCCCGCGTGAGACCGCTCTGCTGGCCATGGACACCGTCATGGTGCTCGATGAGGCACACATGAACCGTCAGCTGCTGCACACCACTCAGCGTATTGCCGAGCTGCAGAAGCGCGAGGCCAACCTGGGTGTTCCTACCCTGCAGGTGGTTGAGACGACCGCTACCCCCTCCACTGAGGACAGCGATTCAACCACGCTGGGCGTGGACATTGAGGCTCTCGACAGCCCGAATGATGAAGAGCTGCGCAAGCGTGTCCACTCGCATAAGGAACTGGTGCTCCGCCCCATCGATAAGTGGGATGGCAAGCCCGGTAACGCTGCGACCGTGAATGCTGCTGTGGACGCAATTAAGGATTTCCTTGCTCACCGTGAGGCGGGTGAAGGCTCCGATGAAGCCCACACTGTCGGTTGTATCGTCAACCATGTGCGGACGGCTATCTCCATCAAGGAGAAACTCACCAAGGACAAGGTGCTTGGAAAGGATGAGGTTGAGCTTCTCGTAGGACGCATGCGCCCGTACGACCTGAAAAAGTTGCAGAAGAAGCACAGCAAGCTCTTCACTACCGAAGGCGATGAGTCCGTGAAGGTTGTTGTTGCCACCCAGACTCTTGAAGTCGGTATTGACGTTGACTTTGCTGACCTGGTGACCGAGCTGGCTCCGGCTTCCTCCTTGGCGCAGCGCTTCGGCCGTGTTAACCGTCTGGGCCGCCGTAAGAATTCCAAGGTCGTCGTTATTGGGCCTACCAATGGTGACTCGGTCAAGAAGGACGCGCCTCCCTACAAGGCGGTCGACCTTAGCAATGCGTATGGTTGGCTCGAAGCGCTCAACGATGCTGAGAACCCGTCGGTGAACCCCGCTGCAATGGTGAAGAACCCGCCGGTACAGTCCTCCCCGGAGCGTCTGCTCTACCAGCGACCGGAATGGTCTGACCTGCTGGAATTCTCACGTACCGACGAGAACCCCTACGACGAGCCGGACCTTGACCTGTGGCTGCACGACTCCCTGGAGGCGGAAACCGCGATGGGCGGTGTTATCGTGCGCGATAACCTGCCGAGCAACACTTCTGCCGCCATGGAGATTCTCAAGACCGGCTACTTCGCACCGCGCGACGAGGAAACCTTCCCCGCGAATCTGAAGATTCTCAAGGAGATTCTGGACCACCAGGATGAGCACGGCGTGAAGCCGCGTAAGTTCCTTTACCGTCAGGGTGAAATTTCCCTGTGGCAGGATGCTGACCAGGGTGAAGAGAACAACCAGACGTTGGCTCCCGGTGACGTTCTGATTCTTGATACGGGGAGTATTCCGTTCACGAACCAAAACATTGCTGTGACTCAGCGTGAGTTGCCTTCTAAGAAGGACGAGCTGGAGGCTGTGCCCTTCCCCGAGGGCATCAAGCTCTACGTGTACGAGAAGTGCGTGGACCGTGAGGAAGACTTCAGGGAATATCTGGGTCTCTCTCCCGAAGAGGTAGCAGAACTGCTTGACAGCCAAGCTTCGGGCGGCCAGAAGAGGATTGCTTCTGAGCTTTCTACCGAGGCTGAGGACGGTCAGGAAGTTATTTCCTGGTACGCCGACGTGACCGACGACAAAAAGTCTATTGAAGGCTCCGATATCGCTCAGGAACTGGCGCTGACTGGCCCCGTTCTTCTGGACGACCACCAGAACGATGTTGCTGAGCGTACCCGTCAGCTTGCCGAGAACCTCGGCCTGGCACCGGAATTCTCAGAGGCCCTGGAACTGGCTGCAAAGTACCACGACGAGGGCAAACGCGACCTGCGCTTCCAGCAGATGCTAGGTGCAGACCCGGATGCCGAGGCGCTTGCAAAGAGCGGCCACCGTTCCGTGGCAGAGGCGTACCGCGCCCGTAGTCGTAGCGCCCTGCCGAGGGGCTGGCGTCACGAGCAGCTGTCTGCACTCATGGTTGCGGCCTCGCCCGAAAAGATGGGGGAGCACCGCGACCTGGTATTGCGCATCATTGGCTGCAGTCACGGTCACGGCCGGTTCTCCTTCGACCACGACGCAGGCTTCCTGCTCAAGGAAGGCTACCAGCCCGAGGGAACGGACTACGAAGCGCTCAAGGAACAGGCAACCCGACTCTTCAACGTCGGCTACTGGGATAACCTCATGGAGCAGACGAGCCGCACCTACGGCCCGTACGCTACCGCCTACCTTGAGGCTGTTGAACGCGCAGCAGACGCCCAGATTTCACGGGAGGGACACTAATGGCAACGCTGACTATTGCCGGTGACTACACCTCGGCATTGACCCATTTTGCCCTCTACGGGCTGTCCCTGATGGTTGAGCAGAAGCACCCCGGAACCGTCACTGTCGGTTGGTCTCAGGAAGGTCAGCCGCGCGCCCAGATGCATGCTGAAGGCGTGTCAGAAGAAGAAATTACCGAGTGCGTGCACTCCTACGTTTCTTCCCTGGCTGCTGATGGTAGCTGGGTGAACGTTGACCAGTCCTACGGTGCGGGTAAGGAAGCTGCTGTTTTCTCCCCGTTCTCCCCGCGTATTCGAGGAATCGACGCGGAGAAGTACCCGGACGACTGGGCTTCTCACCAGAAGACCCGACAGGCTCATCTGGATGCGCTGATGGAACGTGACGACCTACTGTCTCTGCTCTGGATCTCCGGCCTGGGCGAACCTGCCTACTGGCGTTTTGAAGCCAAGGCTCCTCGCCCCGACCACGGTGCATCCCGCTGGGAGATGAAGACCCGCAACAAGGGCCAGGAGTTCGTTAAGGACCGTCTGCGCCTGATGTGCGCGGACCTGGCCACCTGGGAACCTTCCGCGACGCTCAGCGGCATTACCGGGCAGACCCTGTACGACTCGCTGGATAATAAGCCGGAATCCCGAACCGGAACCGGTTTTACTGTCCCGCAGCCGACCGATACCGCGCTCGCCTTCTGTGCGCTGGTGGGTGTTGCGAATTTCCCGGTGATTCACCAGATCCACCGGATTGGTGTGACCCCCGGTGCGTACCCGTACAACGCTTTGCACCCGCGGCTCATGGTGCTTCCGGTATCCTCCGGAAGGGTTACGCCCGCCCGGCTGCGAACTGTGCTGCGCAGCCACCCCTACCGTAGGGCGGTTGACGAACTCGGTAAGGCGATGGAACGCGGCTCTTTGAGCTCTGACATTTTCGTGTCCGAGCTGGCGGATGAGAAGGCGATTCTTCGTGAGAAGGGCGTTCAGGCGTTTGTTGCTTTCCCCATCGCGAAGGTGGGTAGTGATTCGGCTCCTGAGCGTCAGGTTCTGAAGGGTAGCGCGATTCCGCTGGGTTAACCTAGCCGCTTATCGAAGCGGGCAAATATGCCCGCACAATGCAGAGGAGGGGCCCTCCGGTCGTATTGCCGGAGGGCCCCTCCCTACCTATTATGAGTGCCTACATATCGCTGGGTGGATATGCGGTAGCTGGTGCGCCAGGGAACCGCCCCTTACGCCACCGCCAGGGTGCCCTTGGCTGCGGTGCCGCTTCGGGTCCACAGCAGGAGCGCCGCCACGCTATTGATGATGTAGAAGATATACTTTCCGACGTTCGCAAAGTTGCCCTGAGTCAGCGCCTTCACGCACTGCACTGTGTTGTACAGGAACCAGAATTGCCACTGCATCGTGAGCTTGAGCGCGTTCAGAATGTTTGCTGACAGGGAGAGGCCAAACACTACGGTCGTGATCCAGAACAGGAACGAGGTCTTGCCGCCGTAGCCAATGTAGTTCGCGACCAGGGAGAACGCGAACGAGCCCACCACAATACCGCTAATAATCAGCTGACCCTTCGCGCCGGTCGGCGGTTCCATCGCCTTGCCGCGTTCGGAGTTCTGCCACCTACGAATCGCGAAGGTGTACACGATGAACGTTACCGGGTAGGTGATGATCGCTGCCTTGTTGCCCAGAATGTAGTCAATCGCGCCAGACAGCGCCGTGTTAATAATGCCGAGCACGTTGCCGATGTTTGAGAGGCGGCCGGTCAGGCGGGTAGACATCATTGAAATACCCACGTTAATCACGGAAATCACACCGAGGGGGATGAAGGGCGTAATCGGGCCCCAGTCGACGTATTTGTCGAGGCGGGTGCCCAGGTATCCTGATGCGACTGCGATGGCGATAACCAGTGCTACGCCGAAAAGGTCGGCGTACTTGGACTTGGCGAAAAAGAGGAGAGCCTTCTCAGAGAATTCCTTGGCCTCCATGGGTAACTCCTTTGTTGAGGATATAGAAACAGTGATAGGGTACCAATAACTATAACTCTTTGAAAAGGGTTCGAAACGGCGTGTCGCACATAAAACCTCAGAATCCCACATGTTCCACATCCCGGAACGCCTCGGTATAGAACAACCCGAAATCGCTCCATCAAAAACCCATACCAACTTCCGGCAAACACTGCCAGATAACGCCCCTACTTCGTTGAACGCCGAAAATGGGCGTAAAATCACCGTCGTTTCGTCTTCGCTTTAAAGGGGACCTTAAGGTACGCTAGATGACTGGGTCAGGGAACCGTGCCGGTCTCACTCACCGTGCATCCGCCCGACAGACACCCGCACCCCGGTATCCTGCGTCTCACTCACGCACACAGGGGAGGGAACCACCGTATCGGCCTCACTCACCGTTTACGCTGCTGTCCGTGCGTCCTGCCACCCGTAACTCACTCAACTCAAACAAGAACTGAATAGGACAATCATGCCCTTGATTAACCATCGACTCTCACGACGATTCTTTGTAAAGGGTGCTTCCGCCGCCGCCGCTGCAGGCGCACTGACCCTGCAGGCACAGGCCGCTCAGGCTGACGAAGCTCCCGCAAACCTTGCCCCGGCAACCGAGGAAACTAAAGGCCCGCGCCTCGTTATTCAGCGTGCCACCATCACTGAAACCGGTATGACCGTCAACTACACTGCACACGGTCTGCGCGAATTCCTCACCGAAGGCACCACCCTGACCGTACGCCACGGCTACGTTCGTAACGACTCTTTCGAAACTCTGCGCTCCTGGCCGCTCACCCCCGAATTTGACGGTGACGCTGACAGCTTCAGCGGTAGCGACCAGTTCCCCATCGAGCTGATGCAGGGTGAGGGTGTCGATCACGCCCTGCAGTTGGATATTTGCTCTGACCCGTGGGGCCAGGAGATTACCCACCAGATTGCTGCGCGCATCCCCGTGGCTGAGACTAAGATTCTGAAGACTTCTTTCGAGGATGTTCCGGATAACCACCCGTTCGCTGAGGATATCCGCATGGCGAACCAGAAGAAGTGGCTGATGCCGAACCCGCAGACTGGCGTGTTTGAGCCGGACCGCCCTGTGACCCGTGAGGAGCTTATTGCTCTGCTGAACCACGCTGCCGGTCACGCTGGCGTGAGCGAAAACTCTGAGGTTGCACCCTTCGCGGATGCGGCAGGCCGCCCGACCGCGAACGCCCTGCACTGGGCTCGTGACCGCAAGATTACTGAGCCGCTCACTGGCGGCGACAAGATTGACCCGACCGCACCGGTTTCTCACGAGGAGCTGGCGGCTGTGCTGTTCCAGTACAACGCGGAGGTTCAGCTGACCGAAATGAACGAGGCTGCTGGTTCTCGTTTCCGCGACGTGCTCGGTGCCGGTACTCTGCACCGTTACGTTGCGTGGGCTGGCGCGAACGACATTGTTCTGGACGCTTCGGGTGAGTTCAAGCCGACCGCGCCGACTACCCGCGCGGAGCTGGCTCGTTTCATTCGCCGCTACAAGCTGCAGAACCTGCTGTTCACTGACTTCTCGTATGTCTCCTAATCCTCGTACGTCTTCTAAATTTAGCTACCCCCGGCGTTGCGCGCTGGGTAGCATGAAACCCCCGTCTTCTGGCTTTTGCTGGAGGCGGGGGTTTCGCTATGCCCCGTTGTACGGCGCACCCTGTGGATCACCCTGCGGTGCGCTTTGGGATGAGCCATGTCGGGGTGCCATTTTGGTGCGCTATTTCGGGGGCGCCGAGTCGTGCCGTGCTGCTGTATCGCCGCACTTCGGGGAGTTTTAGTGACAGGCTGTGCCTGGCATATGAAATTTTGCGTCATATATACCTGAAATCTTGCAAAATCCTGTGCGCTAAGTAAGTATTACCTAGAAGGTAAGTTAAAGGTTGCCTTACTTAATACTGTGTGAAGACTAGTTTCCTTCCTCGTGGGCCCACGAAACCCACACCCAAAGAGCAGGAAAAAACGCGGCGCCTCACCACCCATCGGTGGGGGAGAGACGCACCTTCACACACCACCCACGAAAAAGGACATATACATGAACCTCGCTTCGAGCAAGGCATTCAAGGGCCTCGCCGTTGGATCGCTGGCACTGGCAATTTCAGGTGTTGCCACCATCCCCGCATCGTTCGCGGCAGACTCCACCCCGGCGGCAAGCCAGAGCACTGATGCTCGCACCATCACCGATAAGGCGATGGCAAAGATCACTCAGGGCCTGCCCGGTCAGTTCCAGGTCGCATACTCCAAGAAGACCAACAAGATTTGGGTTGCGGGCACCGCTGACCGCGACGAGCACGTTTCCACTATTGCTCGTATTGACGCGAACTCCCTGAAGATTGAGGCTGTCGCCGAGTTGCCCATCGTCAAGAACGACAAGGGCTACTCCTACGAGGGTGCGTACGGTATCACCGTCGATGACGAGGAAGGTACCGTGTGGGTGACCAGCACCCGCGATAACTCCGTTGCCGTGTACGATCAGGCGACCATGAAGCAGCTGTGGACCAATGCGGGTCTGAGCAAGGACGACCCGAACTGGATTGAGCACCCCCGCGAGGTGCGTGTCGATCACGAGTCGGGTAAGGCTTTCGTGACCGGTCGCTTCTTTGTCTCGGCTATCGATCTGAAGACCAAGCAGGTTGAGAAGATTCAGCTTGAGGGCGCACCCGATGGCGGTACCCGCTACATCAGCATGAACATTCTGGTGGACGGCGGCAAGCTGTACGTGCCCGAACGCACCGGCGGCAAACTCTTCGTGATCGACACCAAGACCTTCAAGGTCGAGAAGACCATCTCTGTGAAGGGCGATAAGGACGGCGAGGTTCGCCCCTCCGACGTGGCTATTGACCACTCGCAGAACGAAATTTACGTCTCTTCGCAAGGCGTGAAGGGCGAGAACTCCGGTGTATCCGTGTACGATGCGACCACCTACGAGTTCAAGAAGTTCATCCCCTTCGGCACCCAGGCGCTCTCGCTCGATAACGATGAGGCCAACGACCTGGTATACGTCTCTGACTTCGGCACCGGCAAGGTCGGCGTGATTGACGGCGGCGCAGCAGACAAGCTGATTGCCGAGGTCGCCATGAACGGCGGCAAGGCAAACGACCTGGTCGTACTGCCCAACGGCTCCGTTGTCGCTGTGGACAAGCAGGCTGGCGCAACCGCAACCGTGCCCTACGTCCTCGACGGCACCACCGGCACCGTCAGCACCTCAGATAAGGTCACCAGCAAGCCTTCTAAGGACAAGCAGGGCAACGAGGTTCCCGCCAAGACCTCCGAGATTCAGGCGAACTCCATCCTGAAGTTCAAGGTCACCGCAACCGCAGGCGACAACTCCGAGGTCAAGCAGGTCACCCCCGAAACCCGCGAGTTCCAGGGCTACCCGGCAACCGCCACCAAGACCAAGGCGGCCGACAACAACGCAACCACCCCCTCCACCGAGGCACACCGCACCGTGGATGCAAACGGTAGCGTTGCAAACATCATTCAGGGTCTGCCCGGCCAGTTCCAGGTTGGCTACTCCAAGAAGACCCACAAGCTGTTCGTACCCACCGTGGGTGCACGCGGCGGCCTCGCTTCCTCCCTGGCACGCGTGGATGCAGACACCCTGCAGACCGAGGCTTTCGCCGAGCTGCCCGTGAAGAAGAACGACAAGGGCCAGTACGGCTACACCTCCGCATACGGTGTGACCGTTGATGACGTGGACGGCACCGTCTGGGTCACCAACACCACCGACAACTCCGTGGCAGTGTACGACCAGCAGACCCTCAAGCTCATCTGGAGCAACGAGGGCGTGAAGAAGGACGACCCGAACTGGATTGAGCACCCTCGCTCCGTTCTGGTTGATCACGAGTCCGGCAAGGCGTTCGTGACCGGCCGTTACTTTGTCTCTGCTATTGACCTGAAGACTAAGCAGGTTGAGAAGATTCAGCTTGAGGGCGCACCCGACGGTGGCACCCGCTACATCAGCATGAACCTGTTCCTCGATGGCGGCAAGCTGTACGTGCCCGAGCGCACCGGCGGCAAGCTCTTCGTCGTGGACACCAAGACCTTCAAGGTTGAGAAGACCATCCAGACTCAGGGTGAGGATTCCACCGTTGAGGTTCGCCCCTCCGACGTTGCTGTGGACCACTCGCTGAATGAGATTTACGTTTCTTCTCAGGGCGTGAAGGGCGTCAACTCCGGTATCTCCGTGTACGACCTGACCACCGGCGAGTTCAAGAAGTTCGTCAAGTTCGGCACCCAGGCGCTTGCTCTGGAGCACGATGAGGACCGCGACCTGGTGTACGTGACCGACTTCGGTACCGGCAAGGTGGCTGTCTTCGACGGCCGTGCTGACGAGGTCATCGGCGAGGTTGAGATGAACGGTGCAGCCGCGAACGACGTGACCCTGCTCAAGGACGGCTCCGTGCTGGTTCTCGACAAGAAGGACCGCGACGAGAAGGTGACCCTGCCTTACGTGCTCAACGGCACCACCGGCGAGATTACCACCGCCAGCGAGTACACCACTCTGCCCGGCAAGGACCGCCAGGGTAACGACGTTCCCGCATCGGTTCAGCAGCTGAAGGCTAACTCGATTCTGAAGTTCAAGGTTGGCCTGAGGGACACCGACGCGAGCGCAGCTCCGGTGGGTATCACCCCGACTTCGCTTCAGTTTGCGGGTTACCCGACGGTGACCGGTGTGAAGGCTGAGGAGTCGAAGCCTGCTGATCCGAAGCCTGCAGATCCGAAGCCTGCAGATCCGAAGCCTGCTGACCCGAAGCCTGAGGATAAGAAGTCTGACGCTAAGTCTGAGAACACCGCAGAGGCTAAGGATCAGACCTCCAAGGACCAGACCTCCAAGGATCAGGCATCTCAGTCTGACTCCAAGCCCGCTCCGGATGCTGTGAAGGCTGATAAGTCCGGTTCGGCTGTGAAGAACGGCGGTTCCTCTGCTGGTGGCTCCGATAATTTGGGCGGTGGCTCCTCGGTAGTTAAGAGCGACGCTGGTTCCTCGCAGGCTGGCTCTTCGCGTGGCGCTTTGGCGAACACCGGTGCTGACGCTGTGATGCCGCTGGTTGCTTTCGCTTCTGTGGCTCTGATTGCGGGTGTTGCCCTGGTGATGCGCCGCCGCAAGGCATAAGCGTAGCGTTTAGTTTTCGGGCGTAAATGCTCGATGTAACGCGTGAGAAGGCGGGTATTTTCTCTTTCGGATTCTTCGAATCTGGGGGAGGGGTACCCGCCTTTTGTGTGCCCGCTTGGGCTAATGCTGGGTAGGTGGTTTTAGTACATATTTATATATGTGCACTTGCCTGTAAAAATATAGGTTTTGAATGTCGAGAAAATGTTTAACCCGTGGTGAATGTCGCTGGCGCGCCTCACCTAAACATTTACATTAATGTGTAAATATAAAAGCATCACAATACCCCTCGTGACCTGGGTTTTTGCCCGCAAGAGCAAGGAAAAACCGGGGAAGCGCCTCAACCTTCACGTGATACTGAAGGCGAATTAGGGGATCACTCACAAAAACACAAAACACGCCCACGTCGCTGCTTGTATTTTCCTGGGAAAACATTGAGGATTAGAAGGTAGGTAAATTTATGCGTTACCTGCATTTCTGCTTTTCGTGCCGTCGAATATGTCACCGCATATTCACGGGTGTCTCGTTAGCATTCGCATGCGGCATGTGAGCACTTCCGTTACACATTTAAAGGACACACATTGAACCTCACTCCCTCCTCGGGCAAAGCACTGAAGGGGCTCGCCGTCGGCTCCCTCGCGCTCGCAATCTCCGGCGCAGCCATGATTCCTGCCTCCTTCGCAGCACCGAACACCGCAAACCAGACCGCGACCCCCAGCGCATCGGCTCCTTCCACCGCATCGCTGAGCCGCGTTGTTGACACCTCCGCGTCCGTCGCGCAGATTACCCAGGGTCTGCCCGGCCAGTACCAGGTTGCATACTCTAAGGCGACCAACAAGATCTGGATGGTCGGTGTGGGTGCCCGCGGCGACCTCGCCTCCACCATTGCTCGTGTCAACGCAGACACTCTTCAGATTGAAGAAGTGGCGGCGCTTCCCTTCGAGCTGGATAAGAACGGCGAATTTGGCTACATTTCCGCGTACGGCATCACTGTTGATGACGTGTCCGGCACCGTGTGGGTTACTAACACCACCGATAACTCCCTGTCCGTGTTCGACCAGAACACCATGGAACAGATTTGGACTAACCACGGTATCGCTGAGAGCGACCCGAACTGGATTGAGCACCCCCGCTCTGTGCTGGTGGACCACAACTCCGGCAAGGTGTTCGTGACCGGCCGCTACTATGTGTCCGCAATCGACATGAAGACCTTCGAGGTCACCAAGCTGCAGCTGGAGGGCGCCCCCAACGGCGGTACCCGCTACATCGGCATGAACATGACCATTGATGGAGACAAGCTGTACGTGCCCGAGCGCACCGGCGGCAAGGTCTTCGTCATCAACACCAAGACCTTCAAGACCGAGCAGGTTATTCAGACCCGCGGCGAGAACTCCTCCGTTGAGGTTCGCCCCTCGGATGTCACTATTGACCACTCCGAGAACGAAATTTACGTCTCCTCGCAGGGTGTGGACGGCGTGAACTCCGGTATCTCTGTCTATGATCTGACCACCGGTGCGTTCAAGAAGTTCGTTAAGTTCGGTACCCAGGCGCTGTCCATGGAGAACGATGAGGGCCGCGATCTGGTGTACGTGACCGACTTCGGCACCGGCAAGATCGCCATCTTCGATGCTAAGACTGACCGCGTAATCGGTGAGGTTGAGATGAACGGCGGTAAGGCTAACGACCTGACCGTCACCGAGGACGGTTCCGTCATCGCAGTGGACAAGCAGGATATCGCCAACACCACCGCGGCGGTACCCTACGTGCTGAACGCGAAGACTGGCGACGGCTCCATGACCGACACCTACACCTCCAAGGCGACCGTGGACCGCAACGGCAAGGCTATTCCTTCCTCGCAGCAGAAGCTGGTTCCGAACTCTATCGTGAAGTTCCACGCTGAGGTTTCTGAGGGTGAGTTCACCTCCACCGCGACCATCAACCCCGCTAAGGTTCCCTTCCAGGGCTACCCGAAGCAGGCTACCGCAGTGCTGATTGACCCCACCCTGAACTTCGCTGAGGGTACCGTCGACATTACCCGCCCCTACACCTTCCACGTGTCCGGCTACGACTTTGAGAAGCCCCCGGCCGAAGGTATTCGCCTGTTCCTCGTCAAGGAAGGCGAATGGTCGATGGGATTCGACAAGCTGACCGATAGCGAACTGGCAAGCATCCAGAAGGTGTCCACCATTGTTCCGGCGAGCGCGTTTGTTTACAACGCACGCACCGGCAAGTACTCCTTCGATGCGACCCTGCGTGTTCCCGCGAATACCATGCAGTACAGCCAGGGCTACATGCTCGGTACCGTCACCGCTGGTTCTGACGTGGCTACCAACCGCAATTACGATTCGGCTGTTTCGCTGATCGTCAACGATGCGAAGGACGCCGGCAATGCAGATAACCGCGATGAGGCTGACGAGCCGGCATTCCCCGCCAACGCCTCGGCATCGCCTTCCGCACCTGCTGCAGTAGCAGAGAAGCCTGCGGCTGAGCAGTCTAAGGACGAACAGTCGAAGGCTGAGGAAGCTAACGACCAGCTGGAAACCACCGCGAAGACCGCGCCGCTGAAGAACTCTTCTTCGGTGAAGTCTGAGGATCAGTCTAAGGGCTCCGGTTCGGATTCTCAGGTGAGCGCTTCGGCTACCAAGTCTGTGCCTCAGAGCAAGGGCTCGCTGGCTAAGACCGGTGCTCAGAATGTTCTGAGCCTGGCTGCTGTCGGTGCGTTTGCATTGATTGCTGGTGCCGCTGTGATGGTGCTTCGCCGCCGTAAGGCATAGTTTCTTGCTCTAGTTTGAGCGGATGCGCCCCGTACACTGTGCGGGGCGCATTTTTGTGTCTATCTGCGGGGGGGGGCGCCTGGTGCTGCTGGAAAAGAGCCGGTGCTGAGGGTCTTGCACTCGGTGTAAAATATGTGACTCAATTCACTGCTTTTCGATTTGGTTGTTCCTGGGAAGCTCTGTATAGTTATATGTGTTGCCAGGGAGACCTGGTAAAAGAGATGTAAATCTCACGGCCCCATCGTATAGCGGCCTAGTACTCCGCCCTCTCACGGCGGCAACACCGGTTCAAATCCGGTTGGGGTCACACTAGGAAAAAGCCTTGATTCTTTGGAATCAAGGCTTTTTTGTTTATATCTGTCTTTATTCAAGAAAGAGTAAAAGCGAAAAGCCACATGTGTTTCGAAAAGCAACCATAATGGTGGCTTCTCGAAACACATGTGGCTTCTCAGCGGTATATGGGACCCGGAATCTACTGTGCCGACGCCTCAGCAGAAGCAGTAGTAGCCTCCGCCGAACCTGCAGCAGTCGCCTCTGCAGACGCAGTACCCTCAGCCGAAACGCTCGGGCTCAGCGACGGAACCGGCGAAGCAGACGCAGTACCCGGAGCGCGACGCACCATACGCCAAGTGCCGTCCTGGTAGTGCGCCACAATCTGACCAGCCACCGGCTTACCCGGGTACTTGAACACCTCGGTCAGCGGCTGCACACGATCATTAGTCTTGCTGTACACGCCAGCACCCTCAGCACCATCAATCACCATCTCGGTTGCCCAAGTGTAGTAGCCGGTGCGAGTATCCTTGGTCGGGCGGTCAGCAGTCAGCGACAGAATCATCGGACGCTCCGAACCAATAACCCAGCCGCTCTCCGAAGCGTACATGCTCTGGAAGAACTCAGCCACGGTCGAGTAGTCGCCGGTGTGGTCAATGTTCGTGAAGCGTACACCGTCACCGGTCAGCAACAGGTAGTTCAGGGTAGCCTGCCAGTACGCAATGAACGCGTGCAGACCCTCAACACTGTTCTCACGCAGCTTCGCCGGCTCAACCGGGATCGCGACGTTTACTGCCTTGTGCTCCTTGGTGCCGGGCTCAAAAGTGCCGGTGGAGGAGTAGTCGGCAAGAACGACCTCACCCTTCAGGCTGGGGCCGGGCTCAACGGTGGTGGTTGCCTCCGCGGTGGGGGAGACGGATGCGGTAGCGCTTGCGGTCGAAGACTCGGTAGCGGATGCGCTCGCGGTTGCCGAAGATTCGGAGGACTTTGAGGAACATGCGGCAAGAAGTGCGGCGGTGCCCAGGCCCAGTGCGGTCAGGGCGGTGCGGCGGGTGTACATGGTAGACATGGGGCTCTTTCTGAGGTGAATAAAGTATGTGCCGGTATTGAACTAATTCCAGAATATCGCAGGGGAGCGGTCAGCCCAATGTTGTGTGCGCCTCCAACGCCGTAAAAGCGGCGGTAGATGACGAAAAACACGGGACCCAGAGATTCTCGCAGGACTACGATATGGCCGGGGTTCTAAACGGAGACGCCGGAGCTGCTGCCGCTTGAGCCGGCTGAGCTTGATGCCAGCTTGGCGGGTTCATTCCGAACCGTCCAGGCGCCATTCTGATACTCCAGGATAAAGAAGAACTCATAATCACCGGGGCCGCTACTCAATGAGGCCATGGTGAGTTCCCTGCCATCTGTGTAGTGAATCTTTGCTTCCTTGTTATATCGGCCAACACCCAGCCAGCGGTACTGTTGTTCGTCAACCTTCTGCGGAGCGTCCTCGGTCAGCTCTGCCGAGAACGGCGCATCAGTGCCGTATATCCAGCCAGTGTTCTTCTCATAAAATTCGACGAAAGGTTCGGCCTTGTAGATATCGTTTCGGTTTATATCCACAGCCTTAAAGGGCTCAATATCGCCGGTAATCATAAGGTAATTGAAAGAAGCCAACCAGAAGCCTATGGCGGCGTACATTCCCTCCGTCGTTTTAGCTTTCATGTTTGCAGGGGGAATAGGCTTGGGTGGATTCTCCGCCTTCTTTGAGCTGGTCGCGGGAACGTAGGTGCCGCGTGATTCGTAGCTGTTAAACTTCAGCTCGCCCTTGTAGGAGCGTTGTTCCCCGGGCGTGCTCTGGTTGCTGAGCGGGCGAATATCGCTGGCGCAGGCGGTCAAGGAGGCGAGCGCGGCGGTGGCGGCGATGCCAAAGGCGGCGCGTCGGGTCACGAAGGTGGACATAAGGTACCCTTCAATAGATTATCGGTGTATCTATTTCAGGGTACCTTAGTGTATTTGGTTATGTTTATGATTTCTTCGTTGTCAAACCTTGGAAAATGCTATAAAAGCTACGTTAGCTAACGAAAAGTGCCGTTTACCAGGGGAAAGTGTCATCATCTTCTTATGCTGCCGCTTTCCTGTACTGGCATTTTCCTGAGCCGGTATTTTCCTGTGTCGCCGCTTTGCCGTGCTGCCGCATCCTAAACGTTGAGGCCAGAATCGCTTCCGCCCGAGGAGCCGGGGGAAGTCGTCGAGGAACTCTTCGTCTCAACGGTGACCATCCACGCATCGTTTCGGTATTTCAACACAAAAGTAATTTCATTGTCATTGGAGTCACCGCTCGCCCCAGCCAGACGAATGTCCCTGTCCTCGGGCACGTAATGGAGAACAGCATCCTTATGGCTGTGGACAATACCCTTCCAACGGTACTGCTCATCGTCGACCTTCTGCGGGGTCTCTTCGGTCAGATCAGCCACGAGCGGCGTCTCGGTGCCGTACATCCACCCCTCATTCTTCTTGTACAACTCTACGTATGCTTCCATCTTCCGCACGTAGATGACATCCATGTCCACGGCCTTGAACGGCGTGTCGTCGCCTGTAACCGTCAGATAATTCAGGGACGCAACCCAGTAGCCTATAGCTGCGTACATGCCCGAGGTCGTCTTCGATTTCATGTTCACGGGAGGGGTGGGCATAGGCGGGTTCTCCGCCTTCTTCGTGCTGCTTGCAGGGCGGTACGTTCCGGTGGACTTGTAGCTATTGAACTTCAGCTCGCCCTTGTAGGGGCGCATCGGGTCAACTACGCTCGGGTCCTCCAGCGGGCGGATATCGCTGGCGCAGGCAGTCAAGGAGGCGAGCGCGGCAGCGGCAACAATGCCCAGGGCAGCGCGTCGGGTAACGAAGGTAGGCATGAGAACCCCTCAATAGTTTGTTCTGTGCTCTTAAGCGTACCCGAGCAGGTTTGTTGACACATTCAAAGCCTGCACCTGCTCGTCTGCGGGAACAGTTCAACACGACCGTACGCAGGCCATGCAAACAAAAAGGGGAAGCTCCCGCACGCAGCCTCAACTGCATTCGAGAGCTTCCCTCATCGCTATAAATGACTAGGAACGCGGGTTAGGCACTAGCGCTACTCGCCTCTGAAGAGGGGGAATCAGCTTCTTCATCACTGAGTAAGAACCAGGCGCCATCCTTATAGTCAAACGGAAAATTGGTTGCCTCGCTCTTGGTCGATCCATCAACCAGAGGAACAGGGTCATGACCCTCAACGTGAGCCTTTGCATTGGGATCATAGATAATGCGTCCGAGCCAATCGTAACGGTTGGGACCGCCCTCAACTTTTTTGGGAGCATCAGTCAGCAGCTGAATGGTAACCGGCGCATCCGTGTCATACACCCAGCCCTTACCGGAAGAGTAGATAAGAACAGCATTGGCGTGATCGTTCGCATAGCGGCCTTCAGGGTCAGCCTTCTTGAGCGGTTCGAAATCGCCGGTCATGAACATGTAGTTGAAGCTTGCCACCCAGTAGCAGAGGAACTGGTACATGCCCTCAATGGTTGCCTCGTTCATCTTCTCCGGAACAACAGGCTTCGGCACGTTCTGCGCCTTCTTCTCAGCCGTGGCAGGAACGTACTCGCCGTTCTTCTCGTACTTGTCGAGCTTTACGGTACCCTTGTACGACTTCTTAGCGGAAGACGACGCAGATGCTGAGGCGGATGCGCTCGCAGACTCAGAAGCGCTAGCGCTCGCCGAATCCTCACCGGAGGCGGAGCTATCAGCCAGCGGGCGGATATCGCTAGCGCAAGCAGTCAACGCCGCAACTGCGCCGGCACCGGTAGCGGCAGCTAGTGCTGCACGTCGAGAAAGAAAAGTTGCCATGAAAAATCCTTAAGTAATGTGTGGGGTTATGAGACTAAATCCTAGAGCCTATGTGCGAGGTAAATCTCCGCCCATAAGATGAACTGAGCAAAGATGCTCTAAGCATTCTTAGCGTTAGCCTCATCGGATGCTTTGGTGCTCGGGCTCGCAGAGCCTTGTCCACGTACCTTGGTGGGGTAAGTAAACCACTTGCCGTCCTGATACGACAATTTCAGGTTGGAAAGCTCAGGCTCCATGGAAGTGTTCTGGTACATAGGCCTGTTGCCCTTACCCTCAACATGCATCATCGCATTAGGGTCCTTGGACAGCGTGATACGCCAGTAATAGAGAGGCTCGCTGCCTTCCACCTTCTCAGGTTGCGGGGTCATCATCTCAGCCTGAAGCGCATGCTCCGAACCGTAAAACCACCCCTCATTGGACTCATAAAAAGTCACGTAATCATGGAAAGACTTCACATCCCTGCCGGAGGGGTCAGCCTGCTTCAACGGCTCATCGTCACCGGTGAGCACCAGATAGTTGACGCTGGCAAGCCAAAAACTAAAGGCAGAGTAGGCACCATCAATGCTGTTCTCATGCATATTCGCAGGAGGGAGGGGCTTGGGCACGTTCTGCGCCTTGTGCGTCTCATCCGCGGGAACGTACTCGCCCTTCTTCTCGTAGTTGTCGAACTTTACCGGCCCCAGATAAGACTTCGCAGAAGAACCGCCCCCAGAGGAGGAGCTAGCGGAGGCAGAGGGGCTAGCAGAGGCGCTGGGATTTGCGGAAGAGGAAGCCTCCCCAGAAGCAGACGGGGAGCTATCCGCCAGCGGGCGGATATCACTGGAGCAGGCACTCAGCATCGTAATAGCGCCTGCACCGGCAGCTAGCAGGGCTGCACGTCGAGAAAGGAAAGTCGTCATCAGAAATCCTTAAGTAGTGCGTATCAGAAGATGAGGAAATTTAGCTGTTGTTATCCAGGAGCATGCGCCACATGCCCTCCTTGTACTCCATGATGAACTTCGTCGTGCGAGGAATCGTCTTTTCTTCCTCAACGATAGTCGCATCAGGCTCACCCTCAATGTGGTACTTAGCGGCAGCGTCATACGCGACGGTCACAAGCCACTCGTAACGGTCCGGCTTATTAGCAACCGGCTGAAGCTCATTCTCCGCAATCTCAATCTTGTACGGCTGATCCGAACCGTAAACCCAACCCAGACCCGACTCGTAGAGCTTAATCATGGTCTTAGAGCTCCTCAGAAAAGCCTTCGCCGGATCCGCCTTCATCAGCGGCTCAACGTCGCCGGTCAGAATCAGATAATTCTGGGAAGCAAGCCAATAACCCATCAGAGCGTAGGCGCCCTCGGGGCTGTTTTCCTTCATCTTCTCCGGGATCAGAGGCTTTGGCACGTTCTGCGCTGGCGCATCCGCATTCGCAGAAATGTAGGTGCCGTTCCGTTCGTAGTTATTGAACTTAATCGGGCCAACATACGAGCCGGGAGTGTGACCATCCGTCGGAGAAGGCGACGCCGAAGCGCTCGCAGAAGAGGACGCCGCACCAGAAGCCGCGCCAGACGCAGCATCAGAAGCTGAACCAGAGGAACCGCCGGAACCCTGCGACAGCGGGCGAATATCGGTAGCGCACGCAGCCAGCGCCGTAAGGATGCCGGTCGCACCCACGCCCAGGAGAGCACGTCGAGTGAAGAAGGTAGTCATCGGAAGCCCTTCGTTGGAGCCAATACAGAGCAAATCACGCCACACACCGTGGCGGGCATAGGCACCCCGTACAGACCTATCAGTACGTCAATGTATATATTTTTAAGGTTACCCGAGAGCCACCACATAGCCCCGCGACCACCTCAAGTGTTCAGAAAATTAAGACCCCACACCCAGCGTTTTACCAGGTGCGGAGTCTTATCACATAAGAAATCACTACGAGAGCGAACCCTCTGCAAGGCGGCAACTACGCGGCGCTAGACAGCTCCCACTTGCCGTCCTTGTACTCAAGGCGGAACCTCGCCACCCTCTTCTTCGACTCATCAGCGCTCGTTGCCTTCTCAGGCTGATTCCTATAATGCCGCATCATCTTCGGGTCCATGTAGGAATAGCCTTCCCAAATAAAGCGGGTATTGTCGCTACCCGGCACCTCACGAGGAGCATCCGTCAGCAGCTCAACAATATACGGAGTTTCCGTACCGTACACCCAACCAGCACCCGACGCATACAGCTTGATTGTGCTCTGATACTTCTCCCAGCCGTAGCCCTTGTAGTAAACCATCTCAATGGGCTCCGGGTTACCCGTCATCATCAAATAGTTCAAGCTAGCAAGCCAGAAACTCAAGAAAGCATACGCACCATCAACGCTGTGCTCCTTCATATTCGCCGGAGGAACAGGCTTCGGCATATTCTCAGCCGGATTCGTAGCGCTCGCCGGAACATACTCACCGGTCTTCTCGTAGCTATCGAACTTTATCGCACCCTTATAGGACTTACCCGAAGACGGAAGACCCGAAGCTGCAGAAGCACTCGCAGAAGCTGAAGGAGACGTAGCCGCAGAAGGAGATGCGCTCGCAGACGCAGTTTCGGAGGCGGTCTCGGAGGCGGTCGCCGCCTCCGACGGAGAAGCCGAGCCAGTGCCGCCAGCTAGCGGGCGAATATCGCTAGCGCACGCAGTCAACGCAGAAAGCGCGCCAGCAGCAGCAACACCCAGGGCAGTACGTCGAGTGAAGAAAGTAGTCATCGGAAGTCCTTCGTTGGATCCTTCACCCCCAAAGCCGTCAGCACGAAGCTCACAACCTGCAGGTAAAGACCACATGTAGTACGTCAATGTATATACGTTAAGCGTACCCGAGCGCCCCTCCTCCGACCCCGAACATCCGCTGGGTTTTCCCCTGGGTGTTCCCTGGGTTTCCTACCCTGGGGTTCCGCAGAGTTACGGCAGAATTTTCGCAGAGTTTCGGCACAAAGAAACCCCGCCCACGGTGCATTACCGCAGGCGGGGGAGAAGCCTACCTCAAACCGTTAGACCGGAACCGATATGGTGGGGCCTAGACAGAAGAAGAGCTAGAGGAAGAAGCGGAAGCCGACGAAGAAGAGCCTTCATCGCCGGTGAGCATAATCCACTTACCGTCCTTGTATTCCACGGCAACCTTCGCCAGCTTGCCATTCGGGCTAGAAGCGGTCTTAAAGGGCTGGTCAGACTTGCCCTCAATGTGAATCTTCGCATCGGCGCTGTAGTTCATGTATGCCGGCCAGTCGTAACGGGTACCCTTACCGGACGCCTTCTTCGGTGAACCACTAGTCAGCTCAAGAGTAACCGGGGTATCCGTACCGTACATCCAGCCCAGATCGTTCTCGTACATGATCGTAAGTTCCTGCAGACCATTCACATACACATCTGCAGGGTCAGCCTTCTTCATCGGCTCAGTATCACCGGTCATTAGCGCATAGTTAAAGCTTGCCAGCCAGTAGCCAATGAACGCATACATGCCATCAACGTTATCTTCGTTCATGTTCGCCGGGGCGAGGGGCTTGGGCACATTCTGCGCCTTCTTCTCGGCAGTGGCAGGAACGTATTCGCCGTTCTTCTCGAAGTTATCGAACTTCACAAAGCCCTTATAGGACTTGTCCGAAGAAGCAGATGCGGAAGCAGCGGCCGAGGCGCTTTCAGAAGCGGAGCTAGACGCCGAACCTTCAGCCGTCGGGCGAATATCGCTAGCGCACGCAGTCAATGCAGCCAGCACACCGGCACCGGTCGCACCCAGCGCCACGCGGCGGGACATACCAGCAGAAATGGGGGAAGGGCTCGTCATAATCAGCCTTTCATAGGAAGTCAACAAAGGAAATTGAGTGAGTTGACAACCCCATCATACCGGCAAACACGCAGATACCCGGCAGTAGCCGTCATCGAGTGCCGATGACAAAGCAACCTAATACCGCTGCAAAGCAACCTAAATACCGCAGCAAAGCATCACCGAGTTCCGGCATAAAGAAACCCCGCCCACGGTGCATTACCGCAGGCGGGGGAGAAGTCTATCTTAAGCCGTTAGACCTTACCTATAGGGTAGGTGCTTAGACAGAAGAAGACCCGCCGGCAGAGTCAGTCGCAGAAGAGCCATCCTCACTGCTGACCATAATCCACTTACCGTCCTTGTACTCCACACTAACCTTCGTCAGTTCCCGCGAACTATCCTCCATGAAAGGTTCATCAGGGCTGCCTTCAATGTGAATCTTCATATCGGCGCTGTAGTTCATGTACGCCAACCAGTCATAACGAGTTCTGCTACCGGAAATTTTCTGTGGTGAATCAGAAAGCAACTCAAGAGTCATAGGGCTATCCACACCGTAGAGCCAGCCCGCATTATTTTCATAGGCAACCGTCAAATTCTGGTAATTCTGCAGTGAATCCGCAGATTCAACCTTCTGCAGCGGCTCAGTATCGCCGGTCATCAGCAGATAGTTGGAACTCGCCAACCAATAACCAACGAACGCGTAAATACCGTCAACGTTCTGCTCGTTCATGTTCGCCGGAACGAGAGGCTTCGGCACATTCTGCGCCTTATGAGTGGCGGTTGCCGGAACGTACTCGCCGTTCTTCTCGAAGTTATCGAACTTCACGAGGCCCTTATAATGCTTGCCGGAAGAAGCAGAAGGCGAAGCGCTAGCCGAGGCACTGGGTGAGGCACTAGCTGAAGCGCTCGCGGATGCACTAGCAGAACCGGAAGTAGAGTTAGACGCCGAGCCATCAGCCAGCGGGCGAATATCGCTAGCGCACGCAGTCAATGCAGCCAGTACGCCGGCACCGGTTGCACCCAGTGCCACGCGGCGGGACATACCAACAGAGGTGGGGGAAGGGCTCGTCATAATCAGCCTTTCAAAAGAAGTCAACAAAGGAAATAGAGTGAGTTGACACCATCATTATACCCTAAGCACATGAATGGATATCAAATACCACTACCTATATCCTTTTGCGAAGAAAGGTCTAAAAAGCTGCAATTAGTGCACTAGGACGCTGAGGGGCTCGCAGACTCCGTGCTCTTATCAGCATCCTTATCTTTCTGAGTGCTCATAAACCAAGCACCCTCCTTATACTCCACAACAATCCTCATCGCCTGCCCCTGAGAATCTTCTGCCCTAGCCAGCGACTTATCGCGGTTGTCCCCCTCCGTCAGATGCCTCTTCGCATTCTGGTCAACCAGAGAACGAGCACGCCAGAAATAACGAATACGGTCGCCCTCAACCTGCGTGGGAGTGTCCGTCATCAGGTACACAGACATCGGCTCACTCGTATCGTAAATCCAGCCGCGCCCTGTCTCATAGAGCTTAACCATCGGCTCAAGCTCCTTATAGTATTCGCTACTCGGGTCCGTCTTCTTCAACGGCTCAATATCACCCGTCAACGCCAAATAATTAAAGCTAGAAATCCAATAGCCAATCAGCGCATAAATACCGTCAATGCTCAGCTCCTGCACCTTCTCCGGCATGAGCGGTTTGGGCACGTTCTGCGCCTTCTTCTCAGCCGTGGCAGGAACGTACTCGCCGTTCTTCTCAAAGTTATCGAACGTGACCTTACCCTTATACGACTTATTCGCAGACGGCAACGTCGACGAAGCAGAGGGGCTCGCGCTCGCTGACTCAGAGGTGGCAGCATCAACCGGCGGATGCACCGTACGCGCACACGCAGACAACACAGCGGCAAGACCAACACCGCCCGCACCCAACACGGCGCGGCGGCTCAAGGCGACGGGCTTAGAAGAGGGGCTAGTCATCAGCAGTCTTTCGGTGAGGTCAACGGATGTGGGGAGTGAGTCGACACCCCCATCATACCGGGCGCACCTTATAGCAACCGTAAAGCACCGGCGAATAACAAATAGTCGGGCGCATATGAAGACACCCCATAGCTGCCACACAACAAAAGACAGCTACGGGGTGAACAACGTAATACGCCTCGGCTGAACCGGGCCCACCGGCTAGCAGAGTAGTTAACGGAGCAGATGCGCAAAATTACGGCGCGCGTGAGCCACCTTCGGGCTCACCACAAATGCACAATAACCCTGCGCCGGATTCAACGCGTAATAATTCTGGTGATAATCCTCAGCCTCATAGAACACACCCAGAGGCTTAATCTCCGTAACAATGGGGGAGGGGTACAGCTGCTGAGCACGCGCCACCGCACGCTCAAATGCCTCACGCTGCTGCTCATCCGCGTAGAAAAGCACCGAACGGTACTGCGAACCGGTATCCGCACCCTGACGATCCCAGCTGGTCGGATCGTGGCTCGTGAAGAAAATATCCAGCACCGTGTCCAGGTCAATCACCTGCGGGTCAAAGCTGAGCTTCAGCGCTTCCTGGTGACCGGTCGTACCCGAACACACCGAACGATAATCAGGGTCGGGAGTCTCGCCGCCCGTATAGCCGCAGACGCTCGCCTCAACCCCGCGGAACTGGCGGTACACCGCATCCAGGCACCAGAAACAGCCGCCGGCAAGAACAACATCAGTCATGATTCCTCCTTGAACTATAAAACCACACTACCTGAAGAACACCGCCGAGCCGCATAATATTCCTGAGCTGCCGCCGCGCCACCTGCCACAATAGAGGTATGACTGAAAAACTAGAAACCCCCACCCTCGCAGAAGTCGTCGACGCCTTCCACACGCTCTTCCCGCCGCAGCTCGCCGCCGGATGGGACGCATCCGGCCTCGTCGCCGGACGTGGCGCCGCCAAAGTGAGCACCGTCCTCTTCGCAGTAGACGCCCTCACCGCCACCGCCGAAGAAGCCGTAGCCGAAGGCGCGCAGCTACTCATCACCCACCACCCGCTGCTGCTCCGCGGCGCAAAGTTCATCCCCGACAGCGACTACAAGGGCAACGTTCTGCACACCCTCATCGAAGGCGGATGCGGCCTGCTCGGCGCGCACACCAACGCCGATGCCGCCGTCGAAGGTGTGAACGAAGCACTCTGTGACGCTATCGGTCTGATTGACCGCGAACCGCTCACCGAAGCGCAAACCCAGGTGCTCGACGAGCAGGAACACGCGGTAGGCACCGGTCGCCTCGGCACCCTGCCCGAAGAAGTCACCCTCAAGGAGCTTGCAGAACGCCTCGCTGCGGCACTGCCCGCGACCGCCGGTGGCCTGCGCATCGCCGGACGCGCCGACCAGCCGATCCGCCGCGTCGCCCTCTGCGGTGGTGCCGGTGACTCTCTCTTCGACGCGGTACGCGCCACCGACGCGCAGGTGTACATTACCGCCGACCTGCGCCACCACCCCGCTAGCGAATTCCGCGAAACCGCACGAGTTGACGGTAGCAACATCGCCCTGATTGATTGCTCCCACGCCGCCAGCGAATCCCTCTGGCTGCAGTCGGCGGCAAACCGCCTGCGCGCCCTGCTCGCTGAGCGCGGCTTCACCATCGAAACGAAGCTGTCTGCACTCAACACCGACCCGTGGGACTTCACCGTCTCCACCGGCGTGGCAACCGGTCATGACGCGCACTCGGCAAGCACCGCCGCAGCCCCCGCGTGGGAACTCTAGGGCGAGAATTCTAGGGGTGAGAACTCTAGAAGAATCCGCGCGGATTCCCTCAGTGCGTAAGAGCCCGGGCACCCCGTCCGTTGTGACGAGGTGCCCGGGCTAGAACCGGCCTGGCCTACTTAGTTAGCAATGCGATACAGGCCAGTAGTGATAGGGTTCATCACGCGATGCCGGTAATAGAACAACATCCAGTCCAATTCAATGCGGGTCACAGCATGATTCGGTTCAAACATGCCAGTCTCGGGAGTAATAACATTCTGCTGGGTAGCCCACAGAATCTCACGGTAGAACGCGGAATCCGGCGTAACATCCGGGAAGGATGAAACACCCGATACTTCCGGTGAACCAGACGCACGGTAAATCATTGCGGCAACGGTTGCATTCGTGAGACCGTCCTCCGCGTGGAACTTTCCGTCAGGTCCGCCGAAGGTAACACCCTTTTCACGAGCCCAAATGTAGGCGGCGTAGTTCGGATCGTCCGTCTTCACATCCGGCCACGGGGAGACTTCAGGAAGGTCCACCTTGGGGCTGCCCTTCATCTCATAAAGGGAGGAAACCAGCTCACCGCGGGTGGCAGGCTGCTTCTGTTCCTCGTCGTTCAGCGATGTCGAAAAGTACATACGTTCCTCTACGGGTACGTAAGCATTCGTGAACCGCTGGACACCCTCAAACTTCAAATCCTGGTGCGCCAAAAGAACGCCGCGGTGCTCCGGGGCAAAACCCACCATCGGGGTAATGAGAGTCTTATCCGTCTTGCTGGGGTAACCGTAGTCGCTCCACGCCTCAATGACGTACTGCTTGGACGGATCCAGCGTGTTCGCGGGAATCTTGAGATTGACGAAAGCGAAGCCTCCCTCCAGGCCCGTCTCGTATTCATCATCACCGTGGACGTAACGCTTCATCTCGCTCATAACCAGGACGGGGGAACCCGTGCCCTTCTCGCGAATGACGTACATCATGCCCTCAACGCCGGGGATGTCAGTCCCTACGAAGCCCTGACCCTGAATCAGCAGCTCCTGATCCTTTGTGGTGTCCTTCAAAGCGTCGTATTTCAACTTAGGTGCGAAGGTGTCGAAGTGATAATCATTGGTGCTCAGACCGTGATGCGTCACAACGTTCTTGCGAGCCCAGATATCCTGAACGGTTGACTGCGGCTGGCCCTCGGACTCGGCGAGGATGCCAACCTCGTAACGTACCTTGTCCAGAGTCATATCCGGAAAATACTCCGTGAGGGTGTAGTAACTCGGCAAAGTATTAGCTTCAACCTTCAGCGGGGCGACAAAGGTGCCGTCATCGTCAATGGTGAAGTCCTTGCCCTCTTCAAACCGCAGAAGAGTGTCGGTAATCTGCAGAGCGTTATAGGGGACGTTCTCCTCGGGCGCGATGTAGATGACTACCTTGCCGTGCTGCTTGCGCCACTCCTTGGTGAAGCCGGTGCCCAGAACCGTAATTTTACTGTCCTCACCGGTGTACAGGCCGTCGCCCTCTTGCTCGAAGACGTCACGGCCGTCCTGGTAGTAGTAATCCTCATAGACAACGGTGAAAGACGGCTCATCCGCGACGTCCTGAGTTGCAGGGGTGGGGGTATTGGCAGTCGGTGCGTTAGCAACGGGCGCGTTTGCGGTGGGCGCTGCGTCCTGGGCTAACGCCGGGGTCAGCGGCAGGACCATCGCGCTCGCCAGTACGAGCGCGCTACAGTTGCGGGCCGCGTGGAAGAATGAAGACTTAGAGTTCGGAAGCGAGGACATGAGACATCCTTAAAGTTGTTTCTCCGGGGCTACGCGAGCTCGCCGGTAGGTAGGGAATCTACCGTTGAATCTGCGCACGCCCCATGAGAAAAGTGGTTGAAAATCCCCCTCGGTTTCGGGGATATTCTCACCCTATCAAAGCGTTGAACGATTGTCAGGAAACACTCAAGGAATACTTTAAGGTTTCGAGAAATCTCACACCGCGGTAGCTGTTAAAAGCTGAACCCCGCGCCCCCGAACAGAAAACCATTCGGGAACACGGGGGATTCAGAGAACTATCCGATGCGCCGCACTCGCCCTCAAGGTAAAACCCGAGGGGGACGCGGGCGGGCTAAACGACCTTACTTAGCGCGAGCCTGGAACGCCTCAATCAGAGTCTCCAGCTCACCATGAGTCACCATGTGCTGAGCGTCAAAAGCGCCGCTAGCGTTCAGCACCACCTTGTTCTGCTGAGCCCACAGAATCTCACGGTAGAACGCCGAACCGGGAGCCACATCACTGTACGGGGAGTCGCCCTTAACCGCGGGCGAACCAGCCGCACGGTAGGTGAACGCCGCAACGGTAGCGTTCGAAATGCCTGCATCAGCATGGAACTTGCCGTCCGACCAGCCGAAGGTAATACCCTTCTGACGAGCCCACACGTACGCCGGGAAGTTCGGGTCGTCGGTCTTCACATCCGGCCAGGGGGAAGTCTCAGGCAGCTTCACCTCGGGGGTGCCCGCCTGGATGTACAGGGCAGCCGCGAGCTCACCGCGAGTTGCGGGGGTCTTCAGCTTCTCATCAGAAGGAGCAGGCTTCTGATCGTCGTCCTTCTTGGGATCCTGAGCGTTGGGCAGGTTCGCATCCTTGTAACCGTTCGTGCCGTTCAGGTCCAGGTCCTGCCATGCGAGCAGGGTACCGCGGCCCTCGGTGGACTTGCCCACGACCGGTGCGAGCAGCTCGCCCGTCTCGCTGTAACCGTCATTAGCCCAAACCTCAATCACGTACTTCTTCGAAGCATTCAGAGTGTTCGCCGGAAGATGCACGTTACCGTACAGGTTGCCGTCACGGTACGCCGAAGACTCGGTGGGGTGGTCAAACTCGATGATGTTGCTGGTTGCCAGAACCGGGGTGTTCGAGCCCTTCTCACGAACCACGAACTGGACACCCTTAACGGAGTGGATATCGCCGTGGAAGCCCTGAGCGCCAACGTTCAAATCCTGCGATTTTGCGGGATCAGCCACACCGTTGTAACCCAGGCGCGGTGCGAACGGCGCCGGCTTCTCACCCATAGTATTCAGTACCTGGGTGCTCACCACGTTCTTGCTGACCCACAGCTCCTGAGCGGTCAGCGGCTTCTGGTCCTTCTGCTCAGCAACCACGTGAATCTCGTAGCGGACATCGTACTTGGTGCCGCCGGTCGGATCGTGGAAGTTGTCGTCATCAACGAAGTAGTAGGCGGCAAGATCGTACGCCTCAACCTTCAGGTCAGCCTCAAAAGTGCCGTCATCGGCAATGGTGAAGTCCTGACCCTCCACAAAACGCAGCATCTTCGAAGTCGGAATCTCGTAGCCGGACGGTGCGTAGTTCGCGGGGGCAATGTACAGTGCCACGGTGCCGTGCTGGGCACGCCACTCCTTGGTGTAGCCGGTACCCTTCACATGAACGGTACCGCCCTCGGTCGTGATGAGGAAGGGGTTCACGCCGTCGTACTTGTAACCGTCAGGGATGGATACATCCAGGGTCGGGGTAGCCGCAGCGACCTGGTGAGCAGCCTGAGGGGTAGCGGCGGCAACGGCTGCATCAGCGGCAGGAGCCGCATTCTGAGCCAGTGCCGGGGCCATCGGCAGAACCATAGCACTAGCCAACGCCAACGCGCCGCAGCTCTGAGCTGCGCGGAGGAAAGAGGACTTAGAGTTCGGAAGCGAGGACATAACACATCCTTAAAAGTTGTTTCTCGCAGGGTCCTGGGGGGGGGGTCAACGGCGGGTAGGGAATTCGCCGTTGAATCTGCGCGCCCTATGAGAAAAATGGTTGGAAGCCCCGTCGGTTTCGGGGACATTTTCACCCTATCAAACCCTCCAAATGATGTCAGGGAACACTCAAGGGAGGCTTGAAGGTTTTGAGACATTTCACAGGTTGATCAGCCGGTAAAAGCTGAACCCCGTGTTCCCGAATAGAAAAACCATTCGGGAACACGGGGTATTCAGCTTAGAACTAGTCCGTCTTACATAGCGCGGTTCTACCCTGCACCGTTCTACTTGGCGCGGTTCTGGAAGTTGAACAGCATCTGCTCCAACTGACCACGATTCACCAGATCCGTCGCATTAAAAGAGCCGAAATCCGGATTAATGACATACTGCTGAGTGGACCACAGAATCTCACGGTAGAACGCAGAACTCGGCTTCACATCGGTAAAGGAAGACACGCCCGATACAGCCGGGGAACCCGCTGCACGGTAAGTGAACGCTGCAACGGTGGCGTTCGAGATGCTTGCCTCCGCGTGGAACTTGCCATCAGACCAGCCGAAAGTAATGCCCTTCTGGCGAGCCCACACGTAGGCGGCGTAGTTCGGGTCGGTGGTCTTCACATCCGGCCAGGGGGAAGTCTTAGGCAGATTCACCTTGGGACTACCAGCCTGAGCGTACAGAGCCGCAGTCAACTCGCCGCGAGTAGCGCGCTGCTGCTGCTCCTGGTAGGTGAGCTTCGAAATCAGGCTCTTGTACTCTCCCTTAGGTACGGTAGCATCCGCGAAGTCCTGAACACCCTCAAACTTCAAATCCTGACGACCCATAAGAACACCGCGGTGCTCCGGCGCGTAACCCACAATCGGGGTGATGAGGGGCCTGTCCTTCCTGGTGAGGTCGTAGTCGTAGTCGCTCCACGCCTCAACGACGTACTGCTTAGAAGGATTCAGGGTGTTTGCGGGGAGCTTGATGGTGCGGTAAAGAGTGCCTCCCTCAAGGCGGGTTACGCCATCGGGACCTTCATAGTAGGACTTCATATCGCTCATCGCCAGGACGGGGGTGCCGGTGCCCTTCTCACGAATCACGTACATGGCACCCTCACGACCGGGCAGCTCCTCCCCAACGAAACCCTCACCCTGAATCAGCAGCTCCTGATCCTTCGTGGTGTCCTTCAGAGCATCGTACTTCCACTTAGGTGCCAGGACCTGCGGATGGTAAGCGCGGGTGTACATCGGGTGGTGGGCGATAACGTTCTTACGAGCCCAAATATCCTCAATGCTCGACTGCGGCTGGCCTTTAGCCTCGGTCAAAATACCCGTCTCGTAACGCACCTCGTCCAGGGTGATACCCGGGAAATAATCGATGGGAGTGTAGAAATTCTCCAGGGCATTAGCCTTGATGGTCAGCTTCGCCTCAAAAGTGCCATCATCGGCAATGGTGAAGTCCTTACCCTCTTCAAAGCGGAGCATCGACGTGGAAGGCTCAGCGTTACCGGGGCGGTCCTTCGTAGCAGCAATGTAGAAGATAACGGTGCCGTGCTGCTCACGCCACTGCTTAGTGAAACCAGTACCCTTCAGAGTCACGGTGCCACCCTCGCCGGTGTACAGAATGCCGTCATAATCAGTGGAGTACGTCGGCTGTGCCGCTGCGTCCTGAGCAGCCGGCTTGGGGGATGCAGTATTTGCCGCCGGTGCATTAGCCACAGGTGTCGCATCCTGGGCGAGTGCCGGAGTCATTGGCAGAACCATAGCGCCAGCCAGCACCAGTGCGCCGCAACCCTGCGCCGCACGGAGGAAAGAAGACTTAGAATTCGGAAGCGGGGACATACATCATCCTTACGGGTCGTACCCACCGGGATGATGCAGGTTCATAGGGTTTCTGGGGTGAGAAATCTCTGTCGAATCTGCGCCAACCCAATGAGAAGTGGTTGAGTATCCCCGTCGGTTTCGGGGACATTTTCACCCTATCAAAGGGGTGAACAGATGTCAGGGAACACTCAAGAGAGGCTTGAAGGTTCTGATGGTTTTCACAGGTTGACCAGCCGCTAAGAACTGAACCCAGCACGCTAAATTCAGCAAGCTAAACCCCGAAAACAGAACCCCGCGCTCCCGAATAGAAACACCACTCGGAAACACGGGGTTATTCGTGCGACTAGTCGATAAGCAGAGCCAGTTTAGCGAGCTAGCTTAGCGAGACTGGAAAGCAGTCAGAACAGTCTCCAGATGGCCGCGAGTCAGCAGCTGCTTAGGAAGGAAATAGTGACCACCGTACACAGTAGGCAAGTTCTGGCTCGCCCACAGAATCTCACGGTAGAACGGAGCACCAGGCTTAACATCCACATAGGGAGAATCGCCCTTCACCGCAGGAGAACCAGCCGCACGGTAGGTGAACGCCGCAACGGTAGCGTTCGAGATACCAGCGTCCGCATGGAACTTGCCGTCCGACCAACCGTAGCTGATGCCCTTCTCACGAACCCAGATGTACGCCGCGTAGTTCGGGTCGTCAGTCTTCACATCCGGCCAGGGCGACGTCTCAGGTAGCTTCACCTCGGGCGCGCCAGCCTGAAGGTACAGAGCCACCGCCAGCTCACCGCGGGTAGCGCGTTCCTTGCGCTGCTCATCGGTCAGGCTAGGCTTCTTATCATCAGTGTTGGACGCATCAGAACCCTTAAAATTCAGGTCCTGAGAAGCCAGCAGAGTACCGCGGCCCTCGGGTGCCTTACCCACCACGGGAGCGACAAACTCGCCGTCCTCGTAACCGTTGTTACCCCACACCTCCACGACGTACTTCTTCGCCGGATTCAGAGTATTCGCCGGGACCTTGACGCTGCCGGACAGCTCACCGTTCACGAACTCAAAGGCTCGGTCGTGGTGGTTGTACTCAATAAGATCACTGGTTGCCAGAACCGGGGTGTTCGAACCCTTCTCACGGATTACATACTGAACACCCTTGGGGGAAGCAATCTCACCGTAGAAGCCGGTACCCGAGAAGTAAATATCCTGATCCGCGGTGGTGTCGCCCAGAGCCTTGTACTCCACCTTGGGAGCAAACTTCTCAGGGCGGTACGCCTGAGTCTGCACCGCAATACGTTGCACCACGTTCTTACCAGCCCACAGATCCTTAAGGGTCAGCTGGGGCTGACCCTGCTGTTCAGCAACCAGGACAACCTCGTAACGCACCTCGTAACGCGGGATACCGGGGAAGTAGTTGCGAGGCTCATAGTAGCGCTGAAGCACGTCCGGCTTGACCGTCAGCTGAGCATCCAGGGTGCCATCCTCGGCAATGGTGAAGTCCTTACCCTCTTCATAGCGGAGCGGCGTATCATCAGCGGGCAGAACGCTACCATCGGGAACGCCCTGAGAAGCGGCCAGATAAACCGCCACCTTGCCGTGCTTCTCGCGCCACTCCTTGGTGAACCCCGAACCCTTCACGTGGACGGTACCGCCCTCGAAGGTGTACAGCAGCTGAGCCTTGCCGTCGTACAGAACCTCAAACGTCGGGGTAGCCTCCTGAATAGGCTTAGCTCCCGGAACATCCGCAGCCTGCGAACCATCAGAACCAATAAAGTTCAGCGCCTGGGAAGCAAGCAGAGTGCCGCGGCCCTCGGGTGCCTTACCTACGACAGGGGTAATGAACTCGTCGTCATCGTAGCCATTGTTACCCCACACCTCGACGGTGTACTGCTTAGCTGAATCCAGGGTGTTAGCGGGAATCTTAACGTTACCGTTGAGGAGCCCATGCTGATACTGGGACGAATACTCGGGGTCGTTGTACTCGATGATGTCGCTAATAGCCAGGACGGGGGTGCTCGAGCCCTTCTCACGCACAACAATCTGAACACCCTTCGGGGAGTTAATATCGCCGTTGAAGTCCCAACCTGAGAAGTTCAGAACCTGATCGTTACCGGTATCCTTCAAAGCGTTGTAGCTCCAATGAGGAGCGAACTCATCAGAAGTAGCAACAGGATTCTCGCGGACGCGATCATCCGGCAGGGAACCAGCAACAGCCGCCGCAGGAGTATCCGCGGCAACATTCTGAGCAAGCGCAGGAGACATCGGCAGAATCATCGCGCCAGCCAGCGCCAATGCACCGCAACCCCGTGCTGCACGGAAGAAGGACGAAGCCTTGAAATTCGGAAGAGCGGACATAATCATTCCTTATTGGTCGAACCCATCGCGCCAATGCAGTTTCTAAAAGGGGAGTGAGAAATCTTCGTCGAATCTGCGCCAACCCAATGAGAAGTGGTCGAATATCCCCGTCAGTTTCGGGGACAATTTCACCCTATCAAAGGGGTGAATAGAAGTCAGGAAACACTCAAGAGAGACTTGAAGGTTCTGAGGGTTTTCCCAGGTTGACCAACCGCTAAAAACTGAATCCAACACGCTAAGCCTGAAAACAGAACCCCGTGCTCCCGAACAGAAAAACCATTCGGGAACACGGGGTTATTCAGAGGGCTATCTTAGCGAACCTAGAAAGCCATCATCAGAACCTCCAGCTCACCGCGAGTCACCATATGCTTGGGATCGAACGTGCCGCTGGTGCTCAGCGCAACCCTGTTCTGACCAGCCCACACAATCTCACGGTAGAACGCAGAATCCGGGGCCAGATCAGTGTACGAGTGCCATTCATGATCAAGGGTAGGGGAACCCGCCGCACGGTAGGTGAACGCCGCAACCGTAGCGTTCGAAATACCTGCCTCCGCGTGGAACTTGCCGTCTGACCAGCCGAAAGTAATGCCCTTCTGGCGAGCCCATACGTAGGCGGCATAGTTCGGGTCGGTGGTCTTCACATCCGGCCAGGGGGGAGACTGCCGGGAGGTTCACCTTGGGGCTACCAGCCTGAGCGTACAGTGCTGCAGTCAACTCGCCGCGGGTAGCGCGTTCCTTGCGCTGCTCATCAGTCAGGCTGGGCTGCTTACCCTCATCAGCGTCAGACCCCTTGAAGTTCAGGTCCTGAGAAGCCAACAGCTCACTGCGACCCTCAGGTGCCTTGCCCACCACAGGGCCGGCATTCTCGCCGTTCTTGTAGCCGTTGTTAGTCCAAACCTCCACCACGTACTTTTTCGCCGGATCCAGAGTATTCGCCGGAACCTTCACGACGCCGCGTACCTTGCCGTTCTTGAACTCAGAAATATGGCTAGGGTGGTTATACTCAAAAATGTCGCTCGTCGCCAGAACCGGGGTGTTTGAGCCCTTCTCACGAATCACATACTGAACACCCCTGGAGAAGTTAAACTTGCCGTAGAAGCCGGTACCCAAGAAGTAAATGTTCTGATCAGCGGTAGTATCACCCAGAGCCTTGTACTCCACCTTGGGAGCAAACGGGCTGGGGCGGAATGCCTGAGTGTGCAGCGCACTATGAAACAGCACGTTCTTGCCAGCCCGCAGATCATCAAGGGTCAGCGGGGGCTGACCCTGTTTCTCGGTAAACATGCCAATCTCATAATTCACCTCGTAACGCTTCTCGTAACTCGGAGCACCGGGGAAGGGGACGCGAGGCTCGTAGTAGTTCTGCAGCTCACCGGGCTTAACCGTCAACTGAGCATTCAGGGTGCCGTTTTCAGCAATGGTGAAGTCCTTACCCTCCTCAAAACGGAGCAGCACATCCTTAGCGGGCAGGAAATCACCATCGTCAGGAACACCCCGAGAAGTAGCAATGTAAAACACTACTTTGCCGTGCTTCTCACGCCACTCCTTGGTGTAGCCCCAACCCTTCACATGGATGGTGCCACCCTCAGCGGTGTACAGGTACCAATCATCGCCGTCGTACTGATACCTGAACGTAACCTTCTGCGGGGTCTTACCCGGAATATCCGAAGCTGTCGTGCCGTCAGCGCCTTCGAAATTCAGCTCCTGGGTAGCAAGCAGGGTGCCGCGGCCCTCGGGTGCCTGACCCACGACGGGGGTAATGAACTCGTCGCCCTCGTAGCCGTTGTTACCCCACACCTCGATAACATAATCCTTTTCCTTATCCAGGGTGTTCGCCGGAATCTTCGCCGTACCGTGGATGTAGCCGCTCTGGTAAGCGAAAGCCAGATTCTCGTGGTTATATTCAACGATGTCGCTAACCACCAGAACCGGAGAGTTCAAACCCACCTCTCGCACAACAACCTGAACACCCTTCGGGGAGTTAAAAGCACCCTCAAAACCCCAACCCCAGAAGTCCAGAACCTGATCCTCATCAGTGTTCTTCAAGGCGTTGTAGCTCAAGTGGGGATCGAACTCATCAGAAGTAGCAACAGGGTTCTCATGGACGCGATCATTCGACTGGGAACCAGCCGCCGCAGGAGTATCTGCAGTAGCGTTCTGAGCAATCGCAGGAGACAGTGGCAGAATAATCGCACCCGCTAGTGCCAGTGCACTGCAGCTGCGGGTTGCATACAGGAGTGAAGCCTTAGAATTCGGAAGAGCGGACATACATCATCCTTAATGGTCGTACCCACCGGGATGATGCAGGTTCATAGGGTTTCTGGGGTGAGAAATCTCCGTGGAATCTGCACCAGCCCAACGAGAAGTGGTTGAGTGCCCCCGTCGGTTTCGGGGATACTCTCACCCTAACAAACCTTCAAGTAGAAATTAGTGCGTTGCTCACGAAAAACTTGAACCTTCCAAAATATTTCACTGCGTGCATGATGCCGCGCACGGATAACCCCAAACCCAGGCGGCCCCAACCCCCAGGCAACTCCGCGCACAGTCCTCAAAATACGAGCGGCCCCGCACTCCCAACAAGGAGCACAGGGCCGCCAAACACACTAACCAAACGCTAAAGCAAAGCGTCAAAAATACGAAGTGTAAAAACTACGAAGTGCGGAAGTATAGGTACATCATCATCGCAACACGACCACGAGAGGTCTGAGCCGTCGGCTCAAAAGCATTACCCTCAGACACCGTCGACACACCATGGCGAGACGCCCACACAATCTGACGGTAGAACGGAGTCGCAGACGAAACATCGCTAAACGGGGAAGTACCCGACATCTGAATCTTCTGCGCACCATCAGCACGGTACAGAAGCGCCGCAGCGGAAGCATTCGACAAGCGCGCCTCCGCATGGAACTTACCATCAACCCAACCGGACGTAATACGCTCCTGACGCGCCCACAGGTACGCATCATAGTTCGGGTCAGACTCATCAACATCCGCATACGGCGAATGCTCCGGACGGGCCACCGCCGGCGAACCCGCCAGCTTATAGAACATGGTGATTAACTCGCCACGAGTCACCGGATCCTCAGCACCAAAATGGTCCTCAGAAACCGGCTCCATAGTCTGGGTACGAACAGCCCAACGGATACCCGCATAGTACGCAGAATCCTCAGGGGCATCAGCAAAAATAGTATTCGCATCCGGCGCGGTCACGGACGGACGCAGAATCTTCGGGCCCTGCGTCGAAGAACTCGACACCAAGACAGGTGCAGAAGTTGCCGAAGCGGGCGCCGGCGCAGCAGTATCCGCCGAAGAAAGACGCGCCTCCGACGGATCATAAAAAGAGAAAAGAGGTGAGAACGGCAGATACAAAACACCCGCCAGCGCCACAGCGCCAACAGCCAGCTCAATACGGCGGCGCTTACGTTTCTTCGAATCAGCCTGAGAAGAAGCCTCGGGGGTGCCCTCCGGTGCCAGCAGAGGTGCAGAAGAATTATGGGCAGTATCAGTCGACTGCTTAAAATCCTGGGACATAAATCCTCAATGTGGTTGATGTGTCGGTGTGTAATGGGCTCCCTCTAGTTCTACGCACCCAGCCGGATAAGGGCGCGCACCAAGGGGGCGCAACAGTCCTAAGCATAAACCACAGCTTGAAAAATATTAATTTACACTCCACAGAACATTCTTAAAAAGGGGAGTGGAGCACCCCAAAAATCCGCCCAATAGCGGGTACCGCATGAGGTGCGCCCCACATGCGGTACAGCCCACATTAGCGTGTTAGCCGGCAAAAATACCTCGAAAAACCGCGGAACAGCACCGGGCGACAGTCCCGCACGCGCCCCTACAGATACCTTGCAGTCACCTCATAAACACCCCGCAATGGCACAGAAAAGCCGGGCCGGCGGGATAAAACCAACGTTTCATCGCCGCCAGCCCGGCATAATCCATAGACCCTAGAGACTAGTCCTAGCGAACCTTATAAAGCCCTAGTGAACCTTATAGAGCCCTAGCGGACCTTGTAGTTCATCAAGAAACCAGCCAGCTCACCACGGCTCACCAGCGCAGACGGGTGGTACTCAGAACCCGGGAAAACCTGCAGCTTCTGCTGCTTAGCCCAAGTAATCTCGCGGTAGAACGCAGAACCAACCTTCACATCGGTGTACGGCGCCTCAGTCACAGCAACCGGCTTCTTACCATCGAAACGGTACAGGAACGCCGCAACAGTAGCGTTAGAGACAGACGCATTCGCGTGGAACTTACCATCAGACCAGCCGAAAGTAATGCCCTTCTGACGAGCCCAAATGTACGCAGCGTAGTTCGGGTCATCAGTCTTCACATCCGCGTACGGGCTAGTAGCCGGCAGATCAACCTTCGGGGAACCAGCCAGGCGGTACAGCGCAACAGTCAGGTCGCCGCGGGTCGCGTCATTGTTAACGCCGAACCAATCCTTCTCGCGAGGATCAATCAGCTTCTGGTCATCAGCCCACAGAACAGCCTTGTGGTTCGCGTGAGCAGCCGGAACATCAGCGAAACGCTCATGAGCCTTCTTGTTCGCAGACTCACCGGTCAGAGTCAGGTAATCGGCAGCGATGCGCTCGCGCTGACCATCTGCGTAGTTAATGGTTACGAAAATAGCGTAGCGGCTATCCTCATCCAGCTTGGTGCCGTCAACGTTAACGGTGGTCTCAAATGCGCCAGTTGCCACACGGTCAGCGTTCAGAGTGATGCTATCCAGAGCCTCACCGGTCGGGTTGCCGTCAGCCTCAGCCTCAGAGAACAGAACGTTCACGGTAGCGCCAGCCGGAACCTTGAAATCCTTACCCTTCACACGGATAGTGGTCGAAGAGCTCAGATCCACCGTGTCAGTGCTCAGGGAAACCGAAGGCGAAGCAGTCTTAGCGTTCTCGCCGTTCACCGGAACAAACGCCTGAGTGCTCAGCGCCTGGCTGTTCGCCTCATCGTTATCTTCCGGAACGTTGAACTCGAAAGTCTGCACAACATAGGAGCTACCAGACTTCAGAGTGCCCGCCGGGATGTCCAGAACAGTCGAGAAACGGCCGTTGGTGTAACCCATGTACTGACCAAAGAAAGCAGAGTAGGAGGTGAACTTAGCCTCCGACTGAGCCAGCGCGGGGCCGGTCGCCTTGCCGGTCGCCGGATCAACCGCACGAACCGCAACAATCAGCGACTCGCTACCGTTGTACGAAATGTTCTGGAAGCCAGCACCGTTCACAGTGACCTTAGCGTTCTCAGAAGCATTCACTGACGAGGCGCTGTACGACAGGGTCGGGGAATCAACGGTGGGAACATCCGCAACCTTCAGTTCAGTACGAACCTCATCCGCGGGAATCCAGCCGTCTTCAGCGTCATCGCGGTAACCGAGCACAACATCGAAGGACGAGCCATTGGCCTCCAGATAGTTAGCGCCGATAGAAGCGGTCAGGTTCACGGTGCCGTCAGCCGCAAAGGCGGAGGCGGGAACATCCTGAACATAGAAGGGGTAATCACGCGGGTGGTGCGGCGGGAAAGCAACGCTTTCACCCTTCGGAACAACGTACAGGCGGAACGACTTGCCCTTAACGAAGTCCTTGGAGAAACCGGAGCCGCTAACGGTCACGTTGCCGCCCTTGAGAATGTCAAAAGTGCCGGAGGTAACCTGCAGACGCTGAGCACCCTGAGCCTCGCCCTGTTCAACAGCCTGGGTTGCTACCGGAGTAGCAGGTGCGGCAAACGCGGGGGAGAGAGGCAAGAGCATAGCGCCAGCCAGGGTGATGGCGCAGCTGCTCTTGGCCACATTTTTGGGTAGCGCAAAGCGCATGTGGTTGGGAAGTGAGGACATTGTTATCCAATCAGTTTTTATCGGTGTCACGCATCGAGTGTGGTGCGCATAAACACCGTAGCAAATAGTTAAGACGTGCTGGAACCTGAAAGGTCATCAGTGCGAAAAATGCCTGTGTGTTTTATCGCATGTCTTAAGGTGAAGTATAGCTTTAAAAAGTATGTGCATGACGTGGAAAATATGCCTAAATAGTGTGCTGATAAGCACAAACACTGGTCACTGTACAAAAAAGAAAGCGTAAAAAACCCACCGCATTCGAAAAATTCGCACCTATGCAACCTCTGCAGGTTGAGAATATTCACAATGCGGTGGGTAAGGCAACATAAAAGTCACCCACAATAAAAATGGCATATAAACAGAGCCATAAAGTCGCCTATTTGACGAAAGCCAACCAGAACGGCTAACACCATGGCGAGACACTATGTGAGACGGCTGCCGCCGTGCTCCATGCGGTACAGCATCGTAGCGAGTTCTGTGTGCCCAATAAACGACTGCCCATACGCCTCATAGATAGACTGTTCGCTGATATAACCCCAAATGTGCTGATCAATCGCCCACTGGGACTCCTTACGGAACGAGTAATGCCAGCCAAGAACAGTATTCCACCCGCGCTCAGAAGAACCATCCGGCAGACTACTCTTCTTTGATGCCGAAGAAACAGGACGAGGCTTCGCCGCAGGAACCTTACCCTGCGCCCTCTGATACCTATACAGGAACGCCACCGCCGAAGAATCGTAAACCTTCGCATCCGGGTGGAAACTACCATCAATCCAACCGAACGTAATGCCCTTCTGGCGAGCCCAAATATATGCGGCGTAGTCCGGGTCGTTGGGCTGAACATCCGGATACGGGCTGGTCTCCGGAAGCTCAACCTTCGGCGAACCCGCCAACATATAGAGAGCCACCGTCAGATCACGGCGCGTCATATTCTCAGAATAATAGAGCTCTGACTTGGGAAGCTGCTGAGCCTTGTACCACCTCTTCGCAGCCTCCCGCTCCTCAAACGCGTTCACCACCAAATCAATGTCAGTAGAAACAACCTGCTGTACAGAATCCGCGGCACCACCCTGACCGGGAAGAACCTTCTCCACCACCAGCTTGTAACCGCCCTGATAATTCAGCGCCTCACCGGGAACAGTGAGCGTCGCCTCCGTGTAACCGCTCTGGATGCGGTCAGCCGCAATATCCTGCTCCAGCGCCTTCTGGCCGGTCAGATTGCCAGAAGCATCCGTAGCCTGCATAGAGAAACGGTAATGGCCCTCAGTGAGCTTTGGCAGGTTCACGGCACGCACCTGCAACGTGTTCTTCTCCCAATAGGGGCTCACCTGCGGTGAATCAGAACGATATTGGTCCATCTGCTGCGGCTCAACGCGCAGAACCGGGGCGGCATCCTTCACCTCGGTGTTCGAGTTGGGCGAGCGCACCGGAATAAACGGGGCAACATCCGTCAAAAGGCTACCGGGTACCTTCTCCTCATCCGGATCCGGGAAGAGGCCGCTGTAGACACCAATCATGTACGCCTTACCCGGTCGCAGAGTACCCGCAGGAATTGTCACATCCGCAGAGAAATAGTTGTTCAGAAAACTCCAACAATAGTATTCACCGCAATCCGTATAACGAACTGCATGAGTGAAAACGGGCTTGCCCACCATCAAACCCGTGGCGGGGTCAACCTCATACAGCATCAGATATGCTGGGGCACTCCCCGGCTCAAGAAGCTGCTTAGAGAGAATATGGTAGCCCTCAATCGTCAGCTGCGTATCAACCCAGGGATTATCAATCGCCGGCATGCTGTACACATAAGTAGTATGATCCGGCTCAGGGTCCTGAGTCAGGCTGAGCGGAGTGCGGGCAGTAAGGCGGGGGTCCTCATACTCCTCGGCGTTCGGTTCGCGCTCGCCCGCCGGATAGTAGGTCAGCACCACGTCAAGGGCAGGCGAAGGGGTTGCCCGGATGGTCTGCTTCTTGACCTCGAAGGTGAAGGTGATGCTCCCGTCCGGGTTGTCGTGGACGATACCGTCTTCTCGAAGATGATCGCCCCTGCCGCTGTACAGGGGATTCTGGGTTGCCTCGCCGGTACGGGACCACTCGTAACCGGTACCACGGTTCACGAGGCCGAACTGGAAGAGCTTGTACTTCTTACGGAACTCGGGGGTCAACGGGGAAGTCGTCACGGACACCGTGCCGCCCTGAGAAATATTGAGAGTGCCGGTGGTGACCTTCAAATCAATCTTGTCAGCATCGCTCACGCCAGCGGCTGCGGCACCTGTACCTGAGGCGGCGGCGGGGGCAGCTACGGGGGTTGCCTGCAACGATGCGGCGGGGGAGGCAGGGCCTACCTGAACAGGGGCCGCTTGAGCAGTCTGTGCGGGTTTCGCCGGTGCCGCATCAGCATACACAGCAGGGGTGACCGCCAGCGCCGGGGTCATGCCCAGCAACAGGGAGAGGCTGATTGCCTTCTTGCCCCGGGTATTTTGAAGGCGGTTTTTCTGGGCAGGCGTCTTAGTGCCCTGAGTTGTGGTTGGTCGGAAGAAGGAAGACACGGTTATCCCATCTAATGTTCTGCACTGTGCTTTTTACATGGTTGCTTTCTGCACAGTGGTTTTCTGCACAGTGGTTTTCTGCGAGGTGATTGAAGCGAGTGAGGGAAAACGTTGAGTGGAAGGGGAGAAATGAATGGTGAAAAGGAACGAAAAGTTGAGTAGAAGGGGGGGCACAGTGCGTCTTAGCGAAAGTGCTGGCGGGCTGAAAAGCCGGGCGAATCAGCCCGAAAATTTCAGCCCGCCATCACCGATTGTAAAGCAACACAGTATCAGGCTGCGTGGCCGCGGGAGGCGACTCTCAAATAACTACTTCAGGGCAACTACTTGAGACGACTGCCGCCGTGCGTCATGCGGTAGAGCATCAGTGAGAACTGCCAAGAGGAAACAGTATCCGAGCTGAAATTCTCACCGTGGCCTCGATAATATTCTGCGTATCCCCAGATAATCTGCTGGGTAGCCCACAGCGATTCCCTCCAGAACGCAGTATCCATACGCTCATACTCGGGCCAGTGCACCCGCGAACGTGAATCCCGTGTGGGAGACTCCTCCGGTACATTACTGCTATCTGACGTATCGCTCTTCGGTACAGGCGAAGACGGCAAACTGCTCGACTCCGGCGAAGACGCAGGGGTTAGCGCTCGTTGGTACCTGTACAGGAACGCCACCGTCGAGGCAATCGAAAGGTTCGCCTCCGGGTGGAACTTACCATCGACCCAACCGAACGTAATACCCTTCTGACGAGCCCAAATGTACGCGGCGTAGTCCGGATCGTCCGGGGTTACATCCGCGTAAGGACTGGTTGCAGGCAGCTCAACATGAGGCGCACCCGCAAGACGGTACAGCGCCACCGTGACATCGCGGCGACTCAGCACAGCCTTATGCTCATCCAGAAGGGCCTGCTGCTTAACCCACTCAACAGCTGCTTCCCGCTCCGCAGTGTAGCTTACAAAGAGCTCAAGGCCCTCAGAAGTGACCTGCTCGACCGTATCTGCGGCACCGTTCTTGCCGGGGGTTACCTTCTCCAGAACAACCTTGTAAGACCCCTCATAATTCAGCGCGCTACCGGGAATATTCAGCTTCTCATCCGTAGAACCATTCTGAAGGTGCTCAGCAGGAATGACCTGTTCCAGGGCCTTCTCGCGGGTTGGCTCGCCAGAATCATCCGTTGCCTGAACCGAGAAACGGTAATGACCATCGGTAAGCTTCGGAAGATTCGAGACTCGGGCGGTGAGGGTATTCATCTCCTCGTACGGGCTGATGCGCTTATTCAGAATGTACAAGTCCGGACGCGCTACAGGCTGGTCAGGGTTAGGCTGCGTAGACCGCACGGGAAGGAACTCAGCGACACTGGTCAGTAGGCTACCGCTGTACTCCTCCTCGCCAGGACGAGGCAGATTAGAACCGTAGATGCCAATCATATAGAGCCTGCCCGGCTTCAACGTACCCGCCGGAATCGTCATCTCCGTGCTGAAGTAACGATTATGGAATCCGCCGCAAAGTTGTCCGCAACTTGTCAGCGGAATTATGTCGGAGAAAACAGGGCGTCCCATAATCTTTCCGGTGGCCGGGTCAGCCTCGTAGAGGGTGAGGTGCGCAACCGATTCATGACCACCTACCGCATGAGGATCGAGGATATGGTAGCCCTCAACCGTCAGAGTCGTATCCTGCCACGGCTTGTCAATTGCAGAGAGACTGTAACGGTACGTCGGCTGAACCGGCTCAGGGTCACGCACTACCGGCAGAGAAGCTCGTGCTGTAAGACGGCGGTCTGTCGACTCCCAACGCAAATCCGGCTCAGCTTCATCAGACGGGTAGAACGTCAACACGACATCGAAGAGCGTGCCCTCGGGGACGTCAAAGATTTGCTTGCGAACATCAAAGGTAAACGTAACGCTTCCATCAGGGTTTTCATGAACCTTCCCCTGATCTCGAAGGGTAGCGACTCTCTTACCGTACTGGGCCTCAGGTAGCTTACTGCCGTAGCTTGACCACTCGTAGTCCTTCCCTCGCTCCACAATGCCGAACTCGAAGAACGTGTACTTCTTGCGGAACTCAGCACTCAGCGGTGCAGTCGTCACAGAGACAGTGCCGCCCTCAGAAATATTGAGGGTACCTGAAGTGACACTCAAACGCACTTCATCAGATGCGGGAGGATTTATCGGGGTCGGAGGAGCAGCCAGCTGCACGGACGCAGTGACCGTAAAAATGTGATTACCCTTCTGATAAAGAGAATCTGAGAAAGCTACCCTCAGCTCTGCCTCAGAACCAAGGTACACATTCTGCAACTCCTTGATGACTGCAGAGTCAATTTCAAGTTCTACGGTGCGGGTACCGTCAGGGTTACGGACAACAATAATGTCATAATCAAAGTAAGGAATGTCAGTAATTCCGACGATAGTCTTTCGAGCGGTTTTACTATAAATGTCGACGGATTTGACGTAATACCCCAAATCAACTTCCGGGGAAATGTTAGAAATAGTAACTTTATATTTCCCCTCATGGTACGGGTCAACCGTCTGAGGAGACAACGAAACCTTCGGAAGAGTATTGCGGTACGTATTGCTCTGGTAAGGCATTTTCGCGGGGTTCTTACCCACAGGAATGAAGGGGAAATCGCGCGATATAGCGTTAATGCCGAAGGGAGAAGAATCAACCCCAGAGGGATAAGATCCAACCACGCTCAGATAATACCCCTTACCAGGCTTTAAAAAACCGGCAGGAATCGTAATCTTACGCTGAAAATGACCGTTAGGAATCAGACCATGAAAAACCCGCTTCAAGTACGGAGAATCTGCAGGAACTAAATCCTCGAAATCTGAATAACGATGATAACTTTCAGGATCATTCGGGTCGATTTCCACAAGGGTGAAACGCAGCTTATTCATCCCGTCAAAACCCGAACCCGTCATATTGATTTCAATTGGTTTTCCTGAATTAATCTGCTCCTCAGAAATAGAATCCACATCATAGGTAATAGAAGGCAAAGCAGACTGCGGGAAATTACTCGTCACGGCGAGTGCTGTGCGAATACGGTCTTCAGTGCTCCACTGATAGGGGTGTGCGTCATCTAGCGGGCGGTAGGTCAAGATAACTTCGTACTCCATGCCCGCAGGGATGCCGTTGGAGGATACTTCCAAGTCGGCGTTGAAAGTTCCGTCTGCTGAAAGCCTCGGAACATCAAAGCGCGGCCCTTGATACGCCGGTTCATGGTAAGGACCGACATAGGTTGAGGAACCTTTGGGCGCAATAATGATGCTACGCAGCTCATTGTGTGCCAAGAACTCGGGAGTGAAGCCGGTGCCTTCAACATGCACCGTGCCGCCAGTCTCAATTTTTAACGTGCCACTGGTGACACGCAGAGTCGGTAGCGAACTGGTCTGCTCGCCCTGAGCTGCAGGGGTGGCAGGAATCAATGGCGCGGGGGAGGCGGGGGTCGTCTGTGCTGGTTGCGCCTGCTGCTCAGGTGCCGCCTGGGTCGGTGTTGCAAGCGCCGCCGGAGTAATACCGGCAAGCGGGCTCAAACCCAGCAGCAATGACAGGCTGAGCGCGCGGGCGCTCGCCGGGTGGCGCGGGGTATCAGAATGGTGCGAGGCACCTCGTGGTGTGAAGAATGAAGACATCGTTATCCCATCTACAAAAAACTGTACGGTGAATGAAGCGGGCGAGTAGATGAAGCAAGTGAAGAAGTTGAGCGGATAAAGCCTGAGAAGACCCCCAAAAAACAGGGGAGAAGAAGCCCCGTAAAGCCTGGTGCTGGGCAAAAGAACTCGCAGAAGGCAGGGAAGAAAAACCGGGGTGGCACCGGCGGGCTGAAAAGTCGAACTACGTCGAGCATTCCAGCCCACCGGTCACTCCTCACTACAACCGGGCGCTACTTGAGGTGGCTGCCGCCGTGCTCCATGCGGTACAGCATCAACGCCAAGTCATAGACGGACGTTGTCTCCATGAAAAAGCGTTCGTGTTCCCAATCCCCGGTGTAGCCCCAAATGCGTTGCTGAACAGCCCACCGAGATTCACGCCAGAAAGCGCTACCCTCCTCCAAATCCAGAACCCATGGGTTAGCGCTCACCTCAGATTCATCCGACCCCGGCAGGCTACCGTTACGAGACTGCGGTGCGGCAGTCGGCAAGCCGGGAGACACCTTACCGCGCGAACGCTGATACCTATACAGGAACGCCGCCGTCGAATAATTGTGCATGTTCATCTCCGGGTGGAAATTCCCATCCGCCCAACCGAACGTAATGCCCTTCTGACGAGCCCAAATATACGCGGCGTAGTCCGGATCATCCGGAGCGATATCTCCATAAGGGCTCGTCGCCGGAAGCTCAACCTTCGGGGAACCCGCCAGGCGGTACAATGCCACCGTCACATCGCGGCGCGTCATATCGCGTCCCTCACTCAAAGAAGAAAACTCAGGAAGAACCTGACGGCGCTTAAACCATGCCCAGGCGGCGTTGACCTCCTTATTCTTCGTAAACTGCAGCTGTAGATCCTTCGAAGTAAGCTGCTCAACCGACTCAACCGTACCGTCCTTGCCGGCAGTCACCTTTTCCAAGAAGAGCCTGTACGAGCCGTCATAATTCAGCGGCGCACCGGGGACGTTCAGCTTCTCATCCACCGTGCCGTCATGGATGTTCTCAGCAGCAATCTCCTGCACCAGCGTTTTCTGACTGGCCAGAAGTCCCTGCGCGTCAACATGCTGCATCGAGAAACGGTAAGAGACCCCAGGCTGCTTCTTCAAGCCGACGGCGCGTACCTGAAGGATATTTTCCTCATCATAAGGGCTCACCGTCGTAGCCTTCAGAAACATCTCAGGGCTAGCCGATTCCTTATTAAGCGAACGTACCGGGATGAAATCTGCAACATCATTCAGCAACTCACCGGGGTAATTCTCATCCTCCGGACGGTCTTTACCGTAGAAACCAATCTTATAGACCTTACCCGGCTTAAGCGTTCCCCCAGGAATCGTAATAGACGTCTTAAAATGCCAATTCAGGAAATAAACGCGCTCTCCACTACGGGAAGCCGGGTACGGAATCCGAGTGGTGAATTCTGGTTCGCCTACAATCTTTCCGGTCTTCGGGTCGACTTCATAAAAAGCCAGAAGCGCGGGGCCATCCTTGCCCTCTCGACTACCGCTCGTAAGGATATGGAACCCCTCAATCGTCAGAGTCGTATCCTTCCACGGGTCATCAATTGCGGGCACACTGAAAATGTACGTCGTCTCAGTCGGCTTAGGGTCCTGCACAACATTAATAGGTGCACGCGCCACAAAACGGAATTCGGACGGCCAAAAATCCTCCCGGTGGCCCTTCTTGTGGTACGTCAAAATGACGTCGAAAAGAGTGCCTTCATTAGCCTCAATAATGTACGGCCCAATATTGAGGAAGAAGGTGTAGCTCCCGTCTGGGTTTTCTACCATCTGCTTCGGGTTGGGCTCACGGTCAAAGAGGTAGCCAAAGTAGGCATATCCGTCAATGCGGGCATGCGCGGCTTTGAAGTACGAAGAACCGCGATCAACCAGAGAAAATTCGTAGAATTCGTAATTCTGACGGAATTCAGCACTGAGCGGAGGCGTCGTCAGCGTGACGGTGCCTCCTCGAGTAATGTTGAGAGTCTCGGGAGAGACTGTAAACCCTTCCATTTCAGGATGGCGAGATTCATCTACCTCCGGAAGCGAATACGTGGGTTCGTCAGCATCTTCTTGAGTTGCAGCGGGGGAGGCGGGGGTCGCCTGCGCCGGCTGCGCCTGCTGCTCAGGTGTAGCCTGTGCCGGCGTTGCGAGTGCCGCCGGGGTGATACCGGCAAGCGGGCTCAAACCCAGCAGTAATGACAGGCTGAGCGCGCGGGCGCTCGCCGGGTGGCGCGGCGCAGTTGAGCGGCACCGGGCGCCTCGTGGTGTGAAGAATGAAGACATCATTATCCCATCTACAAAAAACTGTACGGTGAGTGAAGCGAGCGAGTAGACGAAGCAAGTGAAGAAGTTGAGCGGATAAAGCGTGAAAAGAATCCCCAGAATAGGGGAGAAGAAGCGTTCTGGAGAAACGAATAGGAGGGGCGGCACCGGCGGGCTGAAAAGTCGAACTACGTCGAGCATCCCAGCCCACCGGTTACCCCTCACCACGACCGGGCGCTACTTGAGGTGGCTGCCGCCGTGCTCCATGCGGTACAGCATCAACTTCAAATCACCAGAGGAAACGAAAGACCTATCAAAGTCCTCATAGACGTATTCCCCATCAACGCGGTAACCCCACATGTGGTGATCAACAGCCCACTGAGCCTCACGCCAGAAAGCGCTACCCTGACGAACCTTATGTTGCCAACCGCCAGCACTCCGAGGCGCGTCCTGGTTACCCGGCACAGACGAGCTACGCGGCAACGAGGCAGAGGTCGGCGCCTTCGGCGTGACCTTACCCATCGCCTTCTGGTACCTGTACATGAACGCCACCGTCGACGGGGTCGAAAGCTTCGCCTCCGGGTGGAACTTGCCATCCGCCCAGCCGAAGGTAATGCCCCTCTGACGAGCCCAAATGTACGCGGCGTAGTCCGGGTCGCTTGTTGCCACATCCGCGTACGGGCTAAAAGCAGGCAGCTCAACCTTCGGGGAACCCGCCAGACGGTACAGCGACACCGTCACATCGTGGCGCGTCATACCGCTATGCCAGGACATCGGCGAAGGATTAGGCAAAATATCACGCTCAGCAAACCACTGCTCAGCCGCCTGCAACTCATCCTCACGCGTCAGCTTCAGAGGAATATCCTCGACAGCAAGCTGCTCCACCGACTCGCCAGCACCATCCTTACCGGGGGTGACCTTCTCCAAGACCAGACGATAAGCGCCCGAATAGCTCAGCTGCTGATCAATCGTCAGATTCAGCTCCACCCTGCCATCCTGGATGCGATCAGCGGGAATCGCCTGCTGGAACACCGTCTGACCGGTCAAACGCCCCTGCTCATCAACATGCTGCACCGAGAGGCGGTACGATCCTTCACCCGGTGCAGAGAGCCCGGTAGTGCGCGCCGTAAACAAGTTCGTCCGCGCGTACGGGTTCAGCCCCACCGACCCAAGGTGCAGCGTGGGCCCCGCAGAGTCCTGCTCGGGAGAATGCACCGGAAGGAACTCCGCAACATCATTCAGCATAGAACCCGGAGAATCTTCCATGCCGGGGTAAGGCAACCCGTTCCCATACATACCAATAAAGTAGAGCTTGCCCGGCTTCAACGTACCCGCAGGAATCTTCAGCTCCGCACTGAAATAGTTATTGCGGAACCACCTGGTGTTAACCCCGTAGTACGTGTAGTCATCCCGCTGAGTGAACACAGGCTCACCCACCATCTTTCCCGTTGCAGGGTCAGCCTCATAGATAGCGATGACCGGCCAATCATTACCAACCATTTCACTAGCCTGGGAGAGGATATGGCGTCCCTCAACCCGCAGCGTCGTATCCTTCCACGGGTCATCGATAGCGGACTGACTGAAGGTGTAGGTTCCACGGGTCGGCTGCGTTTCCTGAACCACATCAATATGGGCGCGGGTATACAAACGGTTCGACCTACTCGAAGGTTCCGGCTCAAATTCATCCGACGGGTAGTACGTCATCACCACATCGAAGAGCTCACCGTCGGCAGCCTCAACGTACTGCGGGGGAACCTTAAACGTGTAGGTGAGGCTACCGTCCGGGTTCTCCCGCACCTGATGCTTCAAATCCTTGAGCATTCCGCCGTACTCCTCGAGAGGCGGATAACTATGGTGCTCCTCATACACGTACACCGATCCGTGCTTCACCAGAGCCAGCTCGTAGAAGGTGTACTTCTGACGGAATTCAGCGCTCAACGGGGAAGTCGTCACCGACACCGTGCCGCCCTGAGAAATATTGAGGGTCCCCGAATCAACCTTCAACTTAACATTCGCCGGGTTCTCCCAATCAACAGCATCCGCGGCAGGAGGGACCATCGGAAGCTGCGCGCTCACCGTGAACTTATGGCTACCGTACGAATACTTAGAGTCCGAGAACACCGCCCGCACTTCAGCCATCGAACCGCGAGAAGAAGGCCTATAGGAGGAATCACCGTGAACCTTATACTCAACCTCCACGGTCAGAGTGCCGTCAGCGTTGCGGGTTACCAGCTCGTCATGCTTATCGTACTGGCTCGCTACACCAGTCCTCGCAAAATATCCCTGCTCACCAGAGGTAGCGTTATAAATCGACACAGAGTCAAGGTAGTACCCCAGGTCAACCTCGGGTGAAATATTAGAAATAGTCACCTTATAGACGCGGTCCTGACCGGGATCAAAATTCTGCGCATCAACAGATACCTTCGGTAGGGTATTCCTGAACGAATTATTCTGATACGCCATGCGCGCAGGATTATTGCTCACAGGGACAAAGGGGAACTTACGCGTCACCTTAGGCCACCCGTGGGTTTCTACACCGGAAACACCCAGGGAATACCCCTTACCGGACTTCAGGACTCCCGCGGGGATCGTGATCTTCTTCTGGAAATAGCCGTTAGGAATCAGGCCTTTGAAAATGCGCTGATTCTCTTCCGTATCCGGTGCCTTCAGCTCACCAAGCGAAGCCACATTATCGTTCGTGACCTTTCCTTGCTCATCATGCTCGGACAAGGTGAATTTTACAGAGCTGACATCCTGAAAACCGGTACCCGTCAGTGTCACCTCAATCGGCTGACCTGAGGCAATCTGCTCCTCAGAAATAGCCGAAACATCATAGGTGATGGAGGGAAGGACAGCCTTCGGGAGGTTGAACTCCACCGGCAGCGCCGTACGGACGCGATCCTCAGTGTTCCACGCGTAAGGGTGCGCATCATCTACAGGGCGGTAGGTGAGAATGATCTCGTATTCCAGGTTTGCCGGTAGGCTATTCGCCGGAACCGTCAGGTCAGCGCTGAAACTGCCGTCAGCAGCCGGTTTCGGGGCGTCAAAGACAAGGCCGCGGTGATCAAGCTTCTGGTAGGGGTTAGCGTAGGTCGAAGAGCCCTTCGGGGCAATCGTGAGGCTACGCAGCTCATGATGCGCCAAGAACTCGGGGCTCAGCCCGGTACCCTCCACGTGCACGGTACCGCCGTGAAGAATGTCGAGGGAACCGCTGGACACGCGCAGGGTCGGCAGGGAAGCATCCTGCTTATCACCTTGCACGGGAGTGTTCTGCGCAGGTTCGTTCTGCGCAGGTTTGTTCTGGGCAGGCGCGTTCTGCGCGGGTGTTTCTTGAGGCGCTGCCAGCGCCGCAGGAGTAAGACCTGCAAGCGGGCTCAAACCCAGCAACAGCGACAGGCTGAGCGCGCGGGCGCTCGCCGGGTGGCGCGGGGTATCAGAATGGTGCGGGGCACCTCGTGGGGCGAAAAATGAAGACATCATAATCCCATCTACAAAATTTATACGGTGATTGAAGTGAGTGAGTAGATGAAGCGAGTGAAGAAGTTGAGCGGATAGAGCCTGAAAAGCCAGGCTAGGGGAGAAGAAGCCCCGTAAAGCCTGGCGTCAGGCAAGAGAGATCGCCGGGGAGGGGAAACAGAGGCGGCACCGGCGGGCTGAAAAGCCGAACTACGTCGAGCATCCCAGCCCACCGGTTACCCCCTCACCGCGACCGGGCGTTACCTGAGGTGGCTGCCTCCGTGCTCCATACGGTACAGCATCACAGCCACCTGACGGTACGACATCTTGAAGCCGTCAAAGCTCTCATAGAAGTAACCTTGATCAGGCATGTAACCCCAGATACGTTGCTCAATAGCCCAGCGAGACTCACGTGAAAAAGCAGTCTCCGGGCTGATCCAGAGCCGCCAATGAGAGCTAAGTGGGAAATGCTTCTGTTTCTTCGGGTTAGAGTCCGGTAGTGAAGGAGACGTCGGTAAGCTTGGCGACGCCTCCCCCTGGGATCGCTGATACCTGTAGAGGAACGCAGCCGTGGAACGGTCCGAAAGCGGCTCATTCGGGTGGAAGCGACCATCAACCCAGCCGAACGTAATACCCCGCTGACGAGCCCAAATAATCGCGGTATAGTCAGGGTCATCCGGCGTAATATCCGTGTAAGGGCTGACTGCAGGAAGCTCAACCTGCGGCGCACCCGCTAACCGGTACAGTGCCACCGTCACAGAACGGCGGTTCACTGATTCCCAATCGCGATCAGTGGGGTAGCCTGGCAGAATTTGACGGTTCACAATCCATTTCCTGGCAGCCTCCATTTCCCGTTCCTGACTGATATCCAAGTCCAGATCTTTGGAAGCAACCTGCTCAACCGAATCGACAGCGTCACCCTGATTTGGGGTTACCTTCTCCACAAAGAGCCTATAGGCCACCTCAAAATTCAGGGCATAGCCGGGAAGAGAAAGCGTCTGCGCCGTACGACCCTTCTGAATGCTCTCGGCAGGAATCACTTTCTCCCAAGACTTCTGCCCGGTCGGACGGCCATGATCATCAATCGGCTGCAAGGAGAAACGGTAGTAGCCCTTGGTCAGCGGCGGCAGACCCAAAACAGTCACCTTCAAAGTATTATTCTCGCGATAAGGGCTCATCTTATCTCCCGAGACGTAGATGCTGGTGGGAGCTGCATCTTGCTCCGGGGTACCTACCGGGATGAAATCTGCCACATCGGTCATCCATGCACCAGGGTATTCCTCGGAACCCGGGCCAGGATAACCACCGCCGTAGAAACCAATCCTGTACAGCCTGCCCGCTTTGAGAGTACCCCCGGGAATCGTGATAGCCGTACTGAAATGGTCGTTCAAGAAACTATCACAGTACTGATTGCACCTGGTGTAATTCAGATTCTGCATAAACACAGGCGAACCAATACCCTGCCCGGTCACCGGATCAACCTCATAGAGGGTCAGGACCGCCGGGCCTTCAGGACCCCAAAAGGTGCTTTTCGAGAGGATATGGAAACCCTCAACCGTCAGGGTTGTATCCTCTTCCGGGTGCTCGATAGAAGATGAACTGAAAAGGTAGGTGGTCTTCGTAGGTTTAGCGTCCTGCACCACATCGGTAGGAGTGCGGACTACCCGGCGATTCGACCACGTCAACGGATCCGGCGCATACTCATTCGACGGGTAATACGTCAGTACCGTATCGAAGAGAGTCCCCTCTTTAGCCTCAACAATATGGGCGGGAACAACGAGCGTGAAAGTGAGGCTGCCATCCGGGTTCTCTCGCACATTACCCTGCTGCTTGAGGTCCTCGACCATCCCACCGTACTGAGTGAGGGGAACATAATTATGATGCCCGACATGGACGTACGTGGAACCACGTTCCACCAACGCGAGCTCGTGGAACGTGTACTTCTGCCTAAACTCGGCGCTCAACGGAGAGGTTGTCACCGACACGATACCGCCCTGAGAAATGTTGAGGGGGCCTGTCGTGACCTTCAAATCAATGTTCTCCAGCTCAGAGGCGGGATCGCCACCCTGCACTTGAGGCATCTGACGGGCCGGTGTTTCTTGAGTAGTTGCCTGCTGCGTGTTCACAGGGGAGGCGGGCGCCGGCTGGGCCGCCACCGGCGTCAAAGCCAACAGCGGAGACACGCCCAACAGCTGAGTCAAACCCAACGCCAGGGAAGCGCCCGCAACTTTTCGGCGTGCGCCACGGGCAGGCTTAAAGAATGAGGACATCATTATCCAATCTGAATTTTCTGCATGAATGAGGGTGAATGAGAAAAGAAGTTGAGAGGATCAATGAGTGACAGTCCACCGCGCTGAGCCTACGCCAAATCCACATCGTGGAGGACCCGTAGCGGCGGCATGCTGAAGTGCAATTTCAGCCTACCAACCCGCGTCTTAGACATTCAATGAAAACACGAGAAAAACATTCCAATAAGAGTTATAAGACAAAAAATTCGAAAATTACGCCCCCGGTTTTATACAAAGCCCGACCCCCAAAAAGACCACACAATAGAGAGACAAAAATGGAAGCATCACCAGCACTAAAAACCGCACCCAGCAGCGCCTGCACCAGAAAACGGGCACACGAAAAAAAGGGGCATACAAAAAGGGGCGGTGAGAGAAAAACTCTCGCCGCCCCTTCTATAGGCCATAGGCCACTATCTTCAGCTGCTGTTCTCAGAGATCAACCCAAGCTAAAACATGTAGGTTAACCGCCCGGTTCACGGCACCTGCCAAATCTTAAGCATCGATATAAGGGCTACTGGGGATGTCAATCATGTCCAGCATTGACAGGACACGAGCCAGCTCCTCGCGGGTAGCAATCTTGGTCGGACGGAAATCCTTGCTCTTATTGTGAAAGCTCGTATCAATATTCACCGACGAGTGCAGCCACACCGACTCGGTGTAGAACGGGGCACCCGGCTTCATGTCCTGCGGGGTAGTGGGACGGAACCACGAAGGACGACGGCCGGGGGTAAGCATAAAGTAACGGTAGAAGAACGCTGCCATCGTAGCGCGGCTAGCCACCGCCTCCGGGTGCATCTTACCGTCAGACCAACCCGAGGTCAGACCATTCTGGTATGCCCAAATGTATGCCGAGTAACGCTCATCCTTCGGGGACACATCCGGGAACGGGGAACGCGCCGGAAGCTTAACCTTCGGCGAGCGGGCGCCTCGGTAGATTGCATCCATCAGATCGCTGCGGGTCACCGCACGCTTAGGGTAGAAGCAACGTTCCTTATCGAGCAGCAAAACCTTTGCCTTACATGACCTGTAGATATCGGGAGCGTACTCGCCATCCATATCAATATCCACAATGAAAGGTGCCCACGCAAACTCAGTGTTAATCGTCGGGCGAACCTCAATAGTACGCAGGATGGTGTACTGCTCACGGCGCGGACGAAGAGACAAGCGAATCCCGTAGTCCGCCTTCGGGCCACCAGTGACCTCGCGAGAAATGACGTGGTGCCTCACGTAGGGGTCATTCTCGATGCGCTTCTTCGGCTCAAGAGCGAAGAAGTAGAACTGCGTGAAGCCCTTCTCCTTGGTGTAGTAGCCAGCCTCAATGTATGGGGTGTACAGGCCAGTATCAAGCACAGCCTGCAGGCCTGTAATCTCGTAGCTGAGGTTGAAGCCGCTAATATCAAACGACGCCTCGGTAATCTTGAACGTCAGCGGGGTGGTCATAACGTCCAAGGTGGCAGCCTGGGCGCTCTGCTCGCCGGCATGGTGCGCACCCAAAGCGCCAGCGACTGTTAGTGCTGCCGCACCCTTAAAAAGGGCGCGACGAGAGGAAAAAGTAGACATATCATTGTCCCATCGATGTGTTTCTGAGTGGTTACTTCTACGCTAGCAAACCAATAACCATTGGTTAAGCCTCTAGTCGTTTGCTATGCGTACGCGGCGTGACGTGTTTCCATGTGTGCTGAGTTGAGAATGTGAATGCTAGTGAGTGATGTACCCGCCACCAATGGCGAGACGTTTAATACTATAAGCACTTCTGTGCACAAAAAGAAGGCGGATAGATAGACACTACCCGTCTTCTGCCCCGCAAAAACCTACCCGCTTAATGTGGGGAAATGTGGTTTTACAGGGGGAAATACAGACTTAAGCCCCTAGAAAAATAGTTAAAAAATTTTCAATATGATGCAAAAAATAGGCGAAAACAAATAGTTGGGCGACCTACTGCTCATGTACCAGCAACGTCAAAACGCCTGCCTTACGCGCCGTCGGCAGGGTGCACTCCACCGACCAGTCCGCGCTGATCGCCTCCAAAAATTCGGCAATACCAGCCGTAGAACCATCAATAGGACGAGCCGCCAAACCCGACTGAATCAGGTAGCGCGCAAACAAGCCACGATAATGCTTCGCCATATGCGAGACGACCTTACGCGACCCATCAGCCGCCACACGCTCCACGCGAACCGCCAGAGTCTGCGACGGGGGAGTCACCCACGACTTCGCGTACGCTGCAGAGCGGCAATCCAGAATCAGCTGGTCCTTCGCGGTTGCCTCCAGTGCGGTACCCAACGCACCCTTCCAGAAGGAGGCGAGCGCACCCACCGAACCCAGCTTCACGCCCATCGACAGGCGGTAGGCGGGAATTGCGTCCTCGGGGCGCAGAATACCCCACAGCGCCGAAGAAATCAGCAACGACCAGTGCGCGGCATCGCGTTCGGCGGGGGAGAAGCTCGCATAATCCAGCGCCTCAAAGAGCA
>ERZ1674245.10-NODE-10-length-60252-cov-9.919464_pt1 | contig 60252 bp, 48 predicted proteins | sample MGYA00581205_ERZ1674245 | MGnify/ENA primary metagenome ERZ1674245 (study PRJEB41354, sample SAMEA4873314) | human saliva metagenome | biome: human-associated habitat [ENVO:00009003]; feature: mouth environment [ENVO:08000002]; material: saliva material... | reverse complement strand
GAGTTCAGACGTGTGCTCTTCCGATCTGGTGTCAGCTTTGGAGTCTGAATCTGAAGAGTCTGCAGAGCCGTTGGCCCCCTTAGAGTCACTAGAGCCGTTTGCGCCGTTGGATCCATTAGAGCCGTTGTCGGTGGTGGTTACGGTTTCGGTTTTCTTGATGGTCAAGATGGGTTCACCGGAGGTAACCGCAGCGCCGTTGTCAAAGTAGAGGCGCGCTACGGTGCCCACGGAGGTGGCTGGCACTTGGGTGGGGGCGTCGGCAACTACTTGGCCGTCAATGTCGACGGCGGATTTAACGTCAGCTTTGGTGACGGTAACTAGCGGGGTGCTAACTGAAAAACCTGTTTGCGCTGCTGTAGGCGCGGTTTGCTCGCTGTCGGGAAAGAACGCGAGTTTTACTAGCGCTGCTGTCACAACCAGGGCCAGCAGAACTTTTAAACAAGTTAGTAAGTAACGCTTCACGATGGGCATCCTTACCTATTCGGGACGTAAGTACTAATGAGAATTTTACTTGATGAGTTGGGCATGGGGATGTATCCCCACCTCAGAATAGTCGTCAAAGTTTCCCAGGATCCATGCAGAAACCAACTTTAATCTCATTTCCATAACGCGGCGATCAAGTTTTCTGGTCGTTTTACGCCAAATGCCACGGACTGGTAGCCGTGGCTGGACAATGATGGAGATTTAAGTGAAGCAGAAGCGTGCGCTGCGCCGAGGTTGGCTGCGCAAGTTTGCAGCATTGACGGCACTGGTTACTGCTGCGGCTGGTCTGAACCTGGTGGGTCCCCAGGAAGCTCAGGCTGCCAACAGCCCCTATGTGCCTGCCCGGTACCGCCTGGTGTGGAGCGATGAGTTTGAAGGCAATGCGCTAAACCGTAATAACTGGACCCCTGCCAGTGGCGCCTGGGGTGACAATATGCAGATGGTTTACAAGGACCAGCCCCGCAACCTTTACGTTAAGGATGGCTCACTGCACCTGGTGGCTTACCGCGAGAAGAATGGTGTAAAGACTAATGTGTGTGGTGGTCAGAAGGTTAAGACCGGCAAAAACTGCATCCAGACCCGCCGTTACACCTCTGCCATGCTGCGCTCGCGCGACAAGCAGCACTTCAAGTACGGCTACTACGAGGCCCGTATCAAGCTGCCTAAGGGCCACTCTTCCTGGTCTAGCTTCTGGCTGCTGGCCCAGGACAAGACTTATGGGGACTGGCCGCACTCTGGTGAAATTGACGTCTTTGAATCCAAGGGCTACGACCCCCAGTTTGTGCAGTCCACTGCGCACTGGTTTAACAAGGACAAGGGTAAGCGCGACCAGTCCAACAACTGGAACAAGAAGCACTTTGGGATCAACACCCAAGATGGCTACCACACCTACGGTCTGCTGTGGGAACCCAATAAGCTTACCTACTACATTGATGGCGTAAAGACCCACGAGATCAAGAGTCCGCTGCGCGGCACTCACTCCAATGGTTTCATGCCCTTTGACAAGGAGTTCTACCTGCTGCTTAACCACGGTGTAGGCGGTAACTTCCTGGAGGGACGCTACAACCAGGCTGGTGGTTACATCGAGGGGCAGTATGCCAACGGTCAGGACATGAGTGTTGACTACGTGCGCGTATACCAGAAGAAGTGAGCGCCTGCTTAGCGCTACTTAACTGGATACAGCTACAAGCTAGCGCCGCTAGGCGGCGCCTGCAAAGCAGCTACACACAATAATGGTGGTGGCGCAGCCTAAGGGCTGCGCCACCACCATTTATTAACGTCTCTACCGGCGTATCCTGAGGTGAAGCGCTATTTGTGAGCTGGCGCTCAGAGAATTATTAGGAAGGCCAATCATGACGCGAGTCATTGGATACCGCCGTTTTGGAGGTGTGCAAGTCCTCGAAGAGGAGGAGTGTACGCTACCTCAACCGGGTAAGGGACAGGTAGTTGTACATATGCGAGCAGCCGGTATCAACCCTGTTGATTACAAGCTGTTTGGGGGAATAACTAAGCCCCTGGAAATTATCCGCACTATCACGCACCCCTCACGTTGGTTCGCTAAGGGACAGCAACGAAAGCTACGGGGTGTGGGGCAGGATTTTGCCGGGGTTGTGAGCGCCGTCGGCCCCGAGGTCAATAACGTGGCCGTTGGCGATGAAGTCCTGGGGCTGCTACGCGCCGCCCCCTGGCAGGTGCGTGAACGTGGCTCACTGGCAACGGAGATACTAACTTCAGTAGAAAATATCGTGCCCAAGCCAGCATCAGTCAGCTTTGAAGTCGCTGGAGGCCTGGGTGTGGCCGCCCAAGCCGCAATGGGGGCGCTGCGCTGCGTGGATGTACAAGCTGGCGACGTCGTCGTTGTTGCAGGAGCAGCCGGGGGAGTAGGAGGGCTCGTTACCCAACTGGCAATTTCCCAAGGCGCGAGCGTTATTGGTATCGCAAGTCCCGCTAACGCCGACTATCTGCGTTCTCTAGGCGCCACCCCAGTGGCTTATGGTGAGGGTCTAGAACAGCGCATACGTGAGGTAGCACCTTCAGTTACGGCTTTCGTGGACTGCTTTGGGGGATATGCGTCGCTGGCTCATCGCCTAGGTGTTGCGGGTAAGCGGGTGGGGACTTTAGTTCCGACGCCGGCAATCGCACTGCACCGCGCCCGCTTCACCGGGGGCCGCCACGGGACAATCGCTGACATCGCCACGGTGGCTGGCATGGTTGCTGATGGCAGCGTCACCTTGACTATTGCCGGCACCTACCCGCTTGAAGTGGAGCAGGTGCGGGCTGCTTACCAGGAGCTAATGGGTGGCCACGTGCGCGGCAAGATTGTCATCACCGCGCCGTAAATAACCGCGCAAACATACGGAATATATGTGCACGGATAGGGGTCCGTGCACCTATGAATCCGCACTGTTGCTTAGTCTAAGCCGCCGGCCCCCGGGCCGGGCTCAGCCTGCAAAAATGCCGGCTCACGGTAACCAGCCTTAGCGAAAGCCTGCGCAATAGCTTGGGACACCTGCTCCAACTCCTGGGTGCGCACCAAGGCAATGGCAGAGCCACCAAAACCACCACCAGTCATACGCGCCCCAATAGCCCCGGCGGCGCGGGCCGCCTCAACCGCCGTATCCAACTCGCCTACAGTCACTTCATAGTCATAGCGCAGCGAGTCATGCGAAGCATTCATCAACTGGCCCACCTCAGCTAGCGCGGATGCATCAGTTAAATCCTGAGTTTGCAGCAGCTCAATGAGCTTTTCAGTGCGCTCAATCTCGCTAACCACATGGCGCGTGCGGCGCACCAAAGTATCCACCTGCTGCTCCTGCAGGCCCTGCTCGCGAGCGCTTTGCGCCAGCAGCTCCAGGTTGTAGTCAAGCTGCTCGGGATCCAAATCAGCCAAAAGCTCCACTTCCAACAGCTTTGCAGCCTGCTCGCAGCTACTGCGCCGCGCCGCATACTGGCCATCAACCAGCGCGTGCGGGGCGCGGGTATCAATCACCAGCAGGCTCAAACCCGACTCAGCCAAGTTAAAAGGCACCTGCTCAGCTGAAAAATCAGTGCAATCTAGCGCTAAAGCATGTCCGGTGCGGCACCGTAGCGACGCCGCCTGATCCAGCCCGCCAGTAGGGGCGCCAGCAATCTTATTTTCAGCCAGGCAGCACAGTCGGGCCAGGCGCTCGCGGCCCACATCCGAGGGGTTATCAGCTGGACCAGCCAGAGCCAGCCCGGCGACGTCGTCGAGAGCTACCGCTACCGCGCATTCCAAAGCGGCAGAAGAAGATAAACCCGCCCCCAGCGGCACGCAAGACTCTAGCGCAATATCGAAGCCTGGCAGCGGGCCCAAGCCGTCTTGCTCCAGGGCCCAAGCCACCCCCACCAGGTAAGCAGCCCAGCCGCTAACCTCGCCGCTTTGGCCTTTAGGGGCCACCTGGTCCAAATCCAAGCTCACCACGTCGCTAGGGTCGGCTGAAGAAACCAGGCGTACCAGGCGGTCTGGGCGCCGGCTCAAAGCCACAAAAGCGCGGTGCGGTAAGGCAATTGGGAAGGCCAGGCCGCCGTTGTAGTCAGTGTGTTCGCCAATAACATTGACGCGCCCGGGGGCTTGCCACACGCCCTCAGGCTGGCTGCCAAAGGTAGCTACAAATAAATCTGTGGCACCCTTAGCGCCTTGACTAAAGCTTAAAGCGGGCAGGTTTAGCATCTTTGCTCCTTATATATGGTCAGTCCACGCTAGTAGTTAGTCTGCACTTGTACTTAGTCTGCGTTAAGTTAGTCCGCGATGGTTAGCGTGATGCCGTGATCTTCCAGGTGGGCCACGGTCTGCGGCTCAGGTGAGCGGTCGGTGATCAAAACATCCAGGTCATCGAGGGAGCAGAAGCATTGCAGTCCGAGCGCGTCCCACTTAGACACATCCATAACCGCCACCGTGGTGCGCGCGCAACGCACCAGAGCCCGGTTAGTGGCAGCCTCAGACAGGTTCGGGGTCATCAAACCTACACGCGCATCAAAAGCGTGAGTGCCCATAAACGACCATTCCACGCGTAGCGAAGAAAGCGCATCAATCCCGGTCAGCCCCACCAAGGCGGCAGAAGGGGTGCGCTCACCACCAATCAAAATCACACTAGGGGCGGGGCGACCCTGCTCGCGGGCCGCATCGGCGGCGTCGAACAGCAAATTAGCTGCTGGCAGCGAGTTAGTAATGATGGTCAAAGTTGGAAAATGTTCCAACTCAGTTAGGGCGCGCGCCACTGCCAAAGTGGTGGTGCCTCCCGATAGTGCCAAAGAATCCTGGGGGCGCACAAGCTTAGCGGCGGCCAGCGCAATCTGGCGTTTTTCGTTGGTATGCTGCTCAGACTTAGTGGCAAAACGCGGCTCCATAGAGCTGGGACCAGCAGCTACCGCGCCGCCGTGAACGCGCTCTACTAGGCCGGCACTAACCAGCTCAGTAATATCGCGGCGCACGGTCATCTCAGAGATGCCCAGCGCCTCAACTACTTCTGCCACGCGCACGCCACCGTTGCGCGTAACTAAATCCATGATGAAATCCTGGCGTTGGCGGGCCAGCATGGGGGTTCCGGTATTGTCGCTCACGGTAGATATTTTGCCATATTGTTGCTTCTTGTTGGCTTTATAAGTGCAAATAGTTTGACTTAGTTGGGCTCTTGGTTAGGGTCGAAGTAGCAACATATAATGCCCTAGGAATGCGGCCTTAATGCATGTGTCGAAGCCTCGTTAACGTGCAAACAGTGACGAGCTGAGCGTATCTATGGGCACAGTCAAATCCCGAGGAGTGATGCAAATGGCTCTAGCTGTTGAGTCGGAAATTGGTCGCCTAGAACAAGTTATCTTGCACCGCCCTGGTGACGAGATGAAGCGCCTGACCCCACAAAACAAAGACGATCTGCTCTTTGACGACATTTTGTGGCTAGCCGAAGCGCAAGAAGAACACGATAAATTCGCAAACGTACTGCGCTCGCGCGGCGTCGAAGTACTTTATATGCAAGATCTGCTGGCCCAATCGCTAGACAACAGCGAAGCCCGCACCCACGTACTAGAAAACACTTTCACCCCGGCCACATTCGGCCCGCTAGCTGTAGACAATATCCGCAGCCACTTCAGCACCCTGCCCAGCGAGGAGCTCGCCCGCATTTTGGTGGCCGGCCTAACTAAGAACGAGCTGCTAGAAAACACTAGCGTCCCCTCCTCAGTAGTAATTGCTGGCATGGATGGTGACGACCTGATCCTAGAGCCGCTGGTAAACCACCTCTTTACCCGCGACACCTCCTGCTGGATCTATAACGGCGTATCCATTAACTCCATGCGTCTGCAGGCTCGACGTCGTGAAACCGTTAACTACCAGGCAATTTACCGTTGGCACCCGCTGTTTGCTAACGAAGAATTCCCCGTATTTAACTTTGGTTCCATGAACGGCACTGGTGCTGTTGAAGGTGGAGACGTACTAGTTATTGGCAACGGCGCAGTACTAATTGGTCTAGGTGAACGCTCCACCACCCAAGGTGTAGAAATCCTAGCCAGCAAACTGTTTGCCTCAGGCAAGGTAAACCGAATCGTGGCCCTAGACATGCCCAAGGTGCGCTCACAGATGCACCTAGACACGGTTATGACCATGATCAACCAGGGCACCTTCACTAAATATGCGGGGCTGGGCATGCGCCCCTCGCTGGTGATCACTCCTGGAGTTGACCCCCAGCACCCGGCTATCGTCTCCCACCCGGCTGAAGACATGCACCATGTCATCGCCCGTGCCCTGGGTCTAGCCGACATTGAGGTACTAACCACCCCGCAAGACTCCCTAGCTGCCGCTCGTGAGCAGTGGGATGACGCAAACAACTGTCTAACCATTTCCCCCGGCACCGTAGTCACCTACGAACGTAACGTGGCCACCAACACCTACCTACAAAGTCGCGGCCTGGAGGTGCTCACCGTACCTGGCAGTGAGCTTGGCCGTGGTCGTGGTGGCCCGCGCTGCATGAGCTGCCCGACCCTGCGTCAGCCGGTCTAAGTCCAGTTGGTGGCCCGCCAATCGGGCCACCGCTTGGGCATACCAGGCTAATTGGACATACCCGGCTAACCACCCGCTTGGGCGTTAAGGGCCAAGCCCGGCGGCGTCGTCGTAAAAAACTGGCCACAATCCACCCCCTAGACCAATCCAAACCCTCTAAAGCCAAAGAAACGGAGAAGCCACTCATGGCATACCCCCTGCACGGTCGTTCCTTCCTGCGCGAACTAGACTTCACCCCCGAAGAGTGGCGTGGCCTGCTAAACCTGGCCGCTGAGCTCAAGGCTGCTAAGAAGGAAGGCCGCGAGGTCCAGCACCTCAAGGGCAAGAACATCGCCCTGATCTTCGAAAAGACCTCCACTCGTACCCGCTGCTCCTTCGAGGTTGGCGCTTACGACCAGGGCGCAAACGTAACCTACCTGGAGCCCACCGGTTCCCAGATCGGTCACAAGGAATCCGTAGCCGACACCGCCCGCGTACTAGGCCGCTTCTATGACGGCATCGAATACCGTGGCGACAAGCAGTCCAACGTAGAGCAGCTAGCCCAGCTCTCTGGCGTGCCCGTATGGAACGGTCTAACCGACGACTGGCACCCCACCCAGATGCTGGCCGACCAGCTGACCATGATCGAGCACTCTGACAAGCCCCTGCACGAGGTAGCTTTCGCCTTCCTAGGTGACGCCCGCAACAACGTAGGTAACTCGCTGCTAGTTTCCGGCGCCATGATGGGCATGGACGTGCGCATGGTGGCCCCCGCCGAGCTACAGAACTCTGACGAGGTAGTTGAGGCCGCCCGCGAAATCGCCAAGACCACCGGCGCCCGCATCACCATCACCGACAACGTAGAAGAAGGCGTTAAGGGCGTTGACTTCCTCTACACCGACGTGTGGGTATCCATGGGTGAGCCCAAGGAGGTTTGGGACGAGCGCATCAAGCTGCTACTGCCCTACCAGGTTAACGCGCAGCTGGTAGCCAAGACCGGCAACCCCAACGTGAAGTTCCTGCACTGCCTGCCCGCCTTCCACGACCTGAACACCACCGTGGGCCGCGACATCTACGAAAAGACCGGTCTGGACGCCCTTGAGGTTACCAACGACGTGTTCGAAAGCGACGTGAACATCGCCTTTGACCAGGCCGAAAACCGTATGCACACCATCAAGGCCGTTATGGTGGCCACCCTAGGGGAGTGACCTTTGCGCATTGTGGTTGCCCTGGGCGGTAACGCCCTGCTGCGTCGCGGCGACAAGCCCGACGCCGACATCCAGATTGCTAATGTGCAGCTAGCTGCGGCCCAACTGGCCAAGCTAGCTAACGAGCACGAGCTGATCATCACCCACGGTAACGGCCCCCAGGTGGGTGTCTTGGCCCTGGAAAGTGCCAATGACGAGCGCCTTAGCCGCGCCTACCCGCTAGACACGCTGGGCGCTGAAACCCAGGGCATGATCGGCTACTGGCTGCTGCAAGCCATGCAAAACGCCCTGCCCGGGCGCCAGGTGGCCACCATGGTGTGCCAAACCCTGGTGCTCTCTGGAGACCCCGCCTTTGCCAACCCCACCAAGTTCGTGGGCGAGGTTTATGACGAGGAAACCGCCAAGCGCATTGCCCGCGAGCGCGGCTGGGTAGTTAAGGCCGACGGCGAGCACTTCCGCCGTGTGGTGGGTAGCCCCGCCCCGCAGCGAGTGATTGAAACCCGCCTGATCCGCAACCTGGTTAACTCTGGGGCAGTGGTGATTTGTGCTGGTGGCGGCGGTGTGCCTGTGATCCGTAACGAGAAGGGACAGCTGCAAGGCGCCGAGGCGGTTATTGACAAGGATCTAACCGCTGCGGTGCTAGCTGAGGACCTGGAAGCTGATGCGCTGATCATCCTCACCGACGTAGACGGTGTCTACGAAGGCTATGGCACTGCCCATGCCCGTATGGTTAAGCGCGCCACCCCGATGCGTCTGCGCGAAATGGGTCTGCCTGCTGGCTCTATGGGGCCCAAGGTGGAGGCGGCTTGCCGTTTCGTGGAGCTGACCGGGGATATGGCTGCAATTGGCCGCCTGGAAGATGCGGTAGATATCATCGCTGGTCACAGCGGCACGATTGTTACCCCTGGCGGTAACTATGGGGGCCCTGGGGATTTGCGTCCCCCGGGTATGGGCCGTATCTAGTGTTAACTATCCGTAAAATTGTGGTGGCCTGTAAAGCGGTTTATGCCCGCTGGCAGGCCACCACGTTTGGACGAGCCTATGCGCGTTTTAAGGCTGAACGCGGGGCGATTTTGGCGGCCGGTATTGCCTATACCGGCTTGGTCAGCCTGTTTGCGGCGCTGACGCTTGTGGTTTCCTCGCTGCTGCAGCTTTCGGATATGTTTCCGGCTTGGCGCGCGGCCATGGTTAAAACGCTTAGCCATGCCCTGCCGGGGGTTATTTCTGATGGCTCTAGCTCGGGGTTGGTGCGTTTGGATCAACTGGAGCTAAATCAGGGTATTGGGATAGCTGCCTTTATTGGCACGGTGACGCTGGTGGCCACGGCCCTGGAAATTCCGGCGGTTTTGCGCGGCGGGGTGCGGGCAATGTTTTCAGCCCCGGTTTTGCGCGCAAATTTTGTGGCTTTGCGTTTGCGTGACGCCGCCATGGTGCTGGTGGTGGTTATTGGGGTGAGTGTGAGCTCAGCGGCCTTGGCTTTGGCGGTGGCGCTGCACTCCCAGCTTGATAGCTACTTGCATATTCCTGGCTCCACTTTGCTGTTGCAGCTGTTTGCTTATGGGCTGGGTTTTATTGTCGACGGCGGCGTGTTAACTGCAATAGTTATACTCGCCAAGGTTGAGGTGCGCCGGCGAGTATTACTAATTGGCTCTTTTGCCGGAGCCGGCGTGATGACAGTGCTGCGCCTGGTGGGCAGTCAGGGATTGGCCTCTGGCACTGTAAATCCGCTGCTAGGGCCGTTTTCGACGGTTGTGGTGCTGCTTATTTGGATGCACGCAGCGGCCATGGTGCTGCTTTACACCAGTGCCTGGATGGCGATTGCTACTAAAGAGAAAAGCACAGCTGAAACTGCCCCGGGTGGCGCGGCTTTAACTGGCAGCTAAACCCGCTAGGCTTGGTCTATGACCCAAATCCACGCCATCATCCCTGCCGGTGGAGCCGGCACCCGCTTGTGGCCGCTTTCGCGTCGTGAGCGCCCGAAGTTTCTTCTCGACCTGACCGGCGCGGGTCGTTCCCTGCTACAGGGGACTGTGGCCCGCCTGGCTCCGGTATCTGATTCGATCACCGTGGTAACCGGTATTGCCCATGTGGCTGCGGTGGCTGACCAGCTGCCCCAGCTTGACCGCGAGCAGCTAATTGCTGAGCCGGCCCCGCGTGACTCTATGGCCGCTATTGGCCTGGCGGCGGCAGTGATCGCTAACCGTAATGGTCGCGACGCTGTGGTGGGTTCTTTTGCTGCCGACCAAACTATCGCTGATGAGGCGGCTTTCCACGCGGCTGTGCGTGAGGCTGCTGAGCTGGCCTTGGCCGGATACGTGGTCACTATTGGGATTGAAGCTAGCGGTCCTTCTACTGCTTTTGGTTACATTCACTGCGCTGAGCCCATCACTGTGCCCGGCGCTCCCAGTGGCCGCGCGGTGGCTGGCTTTACGGAAAAGCCGGATGCTGAGACTGCCGCCGCTTACCTAGCTAGCGGCGACTACCGCTGGAATGCGGGCATGTTTGTGGTTAAGGCTGGGGTTTTGCTAGACCACCTGGCCAACACCAAGCCGGCTCTGGCTGCAGGTATTGAGACTATCGCTAAGGCTTGGGACACGCCCGAGCGTGAAGAGGTACTGGCTGCCACCTGGCCGGGCCTGGAAAAGATCGCCATTGACCACGCGATTGCGGAGCCAGTGGCAGCTGCTGGTGGCGTGGCCGTGGTGCCGGCCGCTATGGGCTGGGATGACGTAGGTGGCTTTGACGCCCTCATTGAGCTGATCCCGGCCGCCGAGCAGGGCACTGGCGCCGGGGTTAAGCAGCTGGATCTTTCTGGCACTACCCAGGTGCGTAACGTAGATTCCGACGGCGCCCTGGTGGCTAGCTCTGCCGGGCGTCTAGTGGCGCTACTGGGCGTACCCAACCTGGTGGTTGTGGACACCCCTGACGCCCTACTGGTGGCAGACCCGGCACACGCGCAGCAGGTTAAGGCAATTGTTGACAGCCTCAAGGCAGACGGCCAAGAGAAGCTGGTGTAACACAAGTGCGAGGCAGAAAGTGCCGCCGCCCCGGTTGCGGGCGTAATGCGGTAGCTACGTTGACCTCCAACTATGCGGACTCAACTATTGTGATTGGGCCGCTGTCGGTGGAGGCAGATCCACAGGCCTATGACCTGTGCGAGGTGCACGTGGATTCTTTCACGGCTCCGCGCCAGTGGCAGGTGGTGCGCCTGGTGACCGAGTTTGAGCCGGCCCCGCCCACCCCAGATGATCTAGACGCGCTAGCTGAGGCAGTGCGGGCGGCGTCGCGGCGTTCACCTAAACGCTCTGAGGCAGTAGACCGCGCCCGCAGCTCTATGCCGGCAGATTTTCGCAATCCTCGCCCGGCCGCCACTGAGGTCACTCGCCGGTCACACCTGCGCCTGTTAAAGGGTGAAAAGGAGGGCTGATGAGCCAGATTGCCCCTTGGCTGCGTGAATTGCTGCGTGACCCGGTGGATGTTTCACCGCTAACCGACGCCGAGCACATGCCCCCCACAGTGCTGCTGGTGCCCGGGCTTGGCTCGCTACAGGCAGCCCCTGAATCTGGCAGCGTGCAGGTACAGGCCCCTGGCGCCGACTACTACCTGGTTAACCGCGAAGCTACGCGAGCCTACCCGGTACGTGACGGGGTGGCCATGCTGCTGCCGCGCTAAAAGCGCCTATAGAGTGCCTAAACCGTAAGGAAGCTGCGCCGCCGCTGACTGTTGCTGTTGGTGGCGGCGTTCGCGTTGCAAATTCAAGAAATACTCCCTGTCACGCCGCTCCACCAAAACCGCAGCTAGTAGCCGTTCCGGATGCGTGTGTGGCGGGGGCGGAGGAGAAACCAAACCAGAGACCTGATCAGCTAAAGCCTGCCCCAGGGAGGCCCGGTGGCGCAGATCCAAGCTGGAGGCGCGCTGCAAGAAGGTGTAGGCCGAAAGCGACAGGTGGGTGGGTAGCTCGCGAATATCCGCCCCACGCGCCCAATAACGCAGCTCAGGGGGCATGATCAGTACCGGGGGGGAGGTAATAATGTTGTCCTCCTGGGCGGCATAGGTGCCCGCCAGCATGTCACCAACACGCTTGGAACGCTTAGAAAACAACATCACTACCACGGCTACTATCCCGGTGGTGAACAGCACTTCAAAGGGAGCACAGATAGCCCGTACAAAGCTTTGATAAGGGTGAGCCGGACCGCCGTCGTCGCGCACAATCCGCAAGCCCATAACTAACCGGCCTAAACTACGCCCCCGGCTTAACACTTCCACCAGCCACGGCATGAAAATCAGCCAAAAAGCCAGCATCAGCGCCACGCTGGTTGCCAAAACCGCCGCAGACACAGTCGATTGGTTAACAGCGGTGTACAAAAGCCGCAGAGAGAACGATAAACCCAGGAAATATACGGCATAGTCAATCACTGCTGAGCCCATGCGGGTAGGCAAAGGCGCCGGGGCGATATCAACCACCACGCCTTCACCAGTGATAACCTGCTCAGGGACGATCATTCTTTCCGATGAGCTGTTCAAAGTCTCCACAAGAAAAGAGTACCCGGGTGGATATAGATGCGCTGCGCCAATCTCATAAAGACCAGTGGGAACGTCTGGGCAAGCTAGCTAGCAAACGTATTCTCAGCGCCAAAGAAACCGATGAGCTGATCTCACTCTACGGTCAGGTAGGCCAGCAGCTTTCCGCTGTGCGAAGCCAAGCCCCCGACCCTGACGCAATTGTGGAGCTCAGCCGCCTGCTGTCGCGAGCACGCGGACGCATTGGCTACCACCAAAATGCGCGGGCCACCAATGTGCGTCGCTTCGTTACCGTCACCATGCCTATGGGGCTATATAAGGCGCGCTGGTTCTCAATTGGGGTGATGGTGGCGTCCCTGGCAGTGTCGCTGATCTGTGCGCTGTACCTGCTCAACAATATGACGGTTTTTGACCTCCTGGTGCCTCCAGCTACGCGCCGCTCTATTGCCCAAAGTCAATTCGTGGGTTACTACTCTCAATACGCCCATTCAGAGTTTGCCTCCCAAGTGTGGACCAACAATGCCCGCGTGGCCGCCATCAGCATCATTAGCGGCCTGACCGGTTTTTTCCCGATCTTGGTGCAATGGCAAAATGCTTTAAATGTTGGGCTAATGGGCGCGGTGATGAGTGAGCAGGGCGAAATCGGTAAATTCTTTGCCTACATAAGCCCCCACGGCCTGCTAGAACTTAGCTGCGTATTTATGAGCGGCGGGGTGGGGCTGCGCCTGTTTTGGACCATGCTGGTGCCCGGCAGGCGCACTCGCGGCCAAGCCTTAGCCCAGGAAGGGCGCGTGCTGGTTTCAGCGGTTATCTCCCTAACTGCCGCCTTGGCTGTGGCCGGGGCTTTGGAAGGCTTTGTTACCCCCTCGGATCTGCCGCTATGGATCAAGATTACGCTGGGGGCCAGTGCGGCTGTGGGCTTGTGGGCTTATACCTTCATTTTGGGGCGCCGTGCGGCTTTGCAAGGCGACGACGGCGACCTAGACCCAAGCCAAATCGGCGCCTACGCCGCCCAGGCCTAACCCCCGGGCCTAAACCTGTAGCCTAACCCCCAGGCCTAAAACATTCAGGCCCGCCCCAAACATTCAGGCCCGCCCCATCAGGGGCGGGCCATGTCTGCGGCCGCGCAGAGCGGCGGATGCGCTCTAGCGGATGCGCGGTGGGGCTTGCGCTTGACTAAGTGGAGCTCACGCTTGGCTAACTGCGCCGCTCTAGAGGCGGCCAGCGGCCTTAAGAGCCAGGTAAGTGTCAGCCAAAGCCGGCGCCAAAGTGGCCGGAGCTGACTCCACCACCTCAATGCCCAGACGCTTTAGCTGGCTGCGTGCCTGGTTAGTTTCTAGCAGTGTGCGCTCAGCGGCGGCGGCCTGATAAGCCAGGTCAGCGTTGTCACGCTCATGGCTCATCTGCTCAATTTGCGGGTTTAGCGCGCTAGCAAAAATAAGCGTGTGCTTATGGGCAATCATGGCCAGCACGTCAGTTAGGGCCTGATCGTGGCTTACCGCCTCAAGGCTGCTAAGCAAAATCACCAGGGCATGTTGGCTTAGACGCTGGGAGGCCGCCAAGTTAAGGGCCGGCGCCGACAGCTCACCTAGATACGGCTCCACATCAGCTAGCTCATTAGCCATGGTGGCAATCAACTCACCTGACTTCTTACCGGCAATCCAGGCCCGGCGCCTAGTGTCTAGGGCCATTACTTCCACCCGGTCGCCAGCCGCGCTAGCTAGGGCAGAGAGCAAAAATGAGCTATCAATGCCCACGTCTAGACGTGTGCCCTCCTCCATACGGGTGGCGCTGTGACGGGCACTGTCAATAATGATCAGTACATGCCTATCACGCTCAGGGCGCCAGGTACGCACCACCACTTCGCCGCGCCGCGCCGTCGAACGCCAGTCAATGGAGCGCACGTCGTCGCCGGAAACATACTGACGCAAAGAATCAAATTCCGTGCCCGCCCCACGTACCATAACCGCGCTGCGCCCATCCATTTCACGCAGCAAATTAAGGCGTGAAGGCAAATGCTTACGCGAATTAAACGGCGGCAGCACCTGCACATGTGCCGGCGCTACCAGGGAACGCTGGCGCCCAGCCAAACCCAGCGGCCCAAGCGAACGCACAGTGGCGTAGTCAGCCCGGCGCTTACCTCGGCGTTTAGGTTGCAGCGGGGTAGTGAAACGTCGCTTCTGGCCAGGGCCCAAATTGAACTGGTAAAAATTATCGCTAGCTCCGGCGCTAGGCACCCAGGCATCACGCAGGCTTCCGCGCATAGTGCGTTTGGCAGTGTTAGTGATCGTAATGCGCGCAGAACTGGGTTGTCCTAAACGCACGGTGGTGCCATTTTCGCGCTCAACCCTAAGCTCCAGGGGTTTTGGCGCCAAAAAGGCATCTAACAGGGCCAGGCAGATCACCGCCAGATCCCAGATCAGGGCTGCGCGCGTGGAAACAAAAACCAGCAGCAAACATGGGGCCAGTAGCAAAGCCAGCCGTTTGGAGGCAAACATGCATTTACCTCAGCGCGGGACCGCAACCATACGCAGTACGCCGTCGATAACCGAAGCGGCACTGACCCCTTCAAGCTCAGCTTCAGGACGCAACTTAATACGGTGACGCAAGGTAGGCAGCGCAAAGTTTTTGACGTCGTCGGGAGTGACAAAAGAGCGCCCGTTAAGCCAAGCCCAAGCCCGCGAAGTAGCCAGCAGAGCGGTGGCTCCACGCGGGGAGACCCCCAGTGACAGCGACGGCGAAACCCGCGTAGCTCGCACCAAATCCACAATATAGGCGGTCACCTCCGGGCCAACGCCCACCTTGGCCACCTCACTGCGGGCCAGGCGCAGATCCTGGGCGTTAGTAACCGCTTGCAACCCGGCGCTAACCAGGTCACGCGGGTTAAAACCGTTAGCGTGGCGGGTGAGCACCTCAATTTCAGTGTCGCGCTCAGGCAGCGGCAGTACCAGTTTCATTAGGAAACGGTCCAGCTGCGCCTCAGGCAGGGGATAGGTGCCCTCATACTCAACCGGGTTCTGGGTGGCGATCACCATGAAAGGCTCAGGCAAAGCCCGAGGCGTGCCGTCAATAGAAACCTGGCGTTCCTCCATGGCCTCAAGCAAAGCTGCCTGAGTTTTGGGGGGAGTACGGTTAATTTCGTCAGCCAGCAGCAAGTTGGTGAATACCGGGCCCGGGCGCAAAGAAAACTCGGCGGTACGCGAGTCATAAATCAGCGAACCGGTTACGTCACCGGGCATCAGGTCCGGGGTGAACTGGATACGTTTAGTATCCAGCTCCAACGACGCCGCCAAAGCCCTAACCAGCAGGGTTTTAGCCACCCCGGGCACACCCTCAAGCAGTACGTGGCCGCCCGCTAGCAGGGCTACCACTAGGCCGGTGACGGCTGCGTCCTGACCCACCACAGCTTTAGCGACTTCGCTGCGCACCGCTGCCAGGCGGGCCTGGGTGGGGACGCTATAGTCTAGGTTTTCAGCGCTCATAGTGCTTTACCTCTTCTTCTAATTGTTCAAGGGCTTGGCTTAGCTGGGTCAGTTCTACTGCACTTGCTGGCGCGGGCCCGTAGAGTATGTATTCAATTTCTTTAGCTGTGCGGTTGCAGGCCATGGATACCATTTGCACTACCAAAGTGGCGTCAGCATTTGGGGCAATCCCCAGGCGCCGGCCGAGCCTAATAATGGTGGCTATGCGCAAAATACGGCCACTGTGCTCACTGGCTCCAGCGCGCTGATACAGGCCAGCGCGTCCCACCGTGGTTTCGGTGCCTTGCGCTACTACCGGCAGTGGCTCGTTAACGATCCGGCCTTGGCGCCGGCCCACAATAAATGCCCATACCAATGCCAACAGCCCAAACTGCCACATTAATGGCACCAGCCAGGACGGGTAGGGCTTAGGTGCCTGCGCTGCATAAACTGACTCATTAGTTTCAGCGTTATAAAAAACTACTTCACTGCCCCGCCCGGTAGCGTAAAGTGCCAGGGCTGCGTTGTCATCTTTGTCTAGGTACTTGTTGGTAACTAGCTCTGGATTAGTGATGATGCGCAGGGTTTTGCCAGATTTTAAGGGCAGCTCTAGGTAACCGTAGCCGTCGGCATAAGCGAAACACAGCTGAGCGGGGCCACGGCCTAGGTACTGGCTGTCGGCCAGCGCCTGCGGGTTACGCACTATGATGGCGTTTCCGGTTGCGCTGATGGTTTGGGCTTTGGTGGGTATAGAGCAGGTGCCGCGAGAGACAGGTTTATCGTTATAACCTTGCGGTTCCAAGCCGCTTTCAGTCAGGGCCTCAGGCAGGTAATACTCGAAGCCAACCAAGGTGATATCAGCATTTGAGGTGGTTAGTAGAGTCTCAAAATCATAATTTCGTAGCTGGCCAGCATTAAAGATGGTTACCGGTTTGCCCTGCTGGGCAGCCTCGATAGCCTTTGCAGGTGAACGCACCTGGTCCACTGAGACGTCATAGTGGTCGCCAAGTACCTGAGTTAAAGCCCGCACCCCCTTAGAGCCAACGCTGTGGATGTCGTAGGGCTCTTTAGTGATTTCCTCTTTCATGGAGGCGTAGATAACCATGCCTGCCAGCAGCAAGCTAAGCGTGATTGCCAGCAGTTTCCAGCCTTTAAAGCCGCTCTTTTTAGAGTTGGCAGTGGCTTGTGCGGGGGCTGTTTGTACACTCATCGCCGCCTACCTTCAGTGGCGTAGGGGTTAGACGCATACGGATTAACGTCCAGTGGGCCAGCTGAGCCGTGAGTTAGCTCCGGGGTCAGGTTGTGGGCGCTTTGCTGGGTTATGCCTGGGGTGTTGGTGACGGTGACGGCGAAATCGCGCATCCACTGATCATCGCTAGGGCCGGTTTCTTCGTGGCCATAGCGAGCCCGGTCAAACAGGTTAGCGGCGTAGGCAAATCCCTCACTTAGCGTTGGCATTACCTGGGTGCCAAGATAACCGGCCTCCTGTGCAGTCATGCCCGGATAATCTTCCAGCAAGGCGCGCTCGTCTAGAGAGCGGATAATGGCACGGAAACGGTCTACGACGGCGCTGACCCAGTCGCCTGCAGCCGCCGCCTTATTGGCACTAAGCGTGAGCATACTGGCGTCACGTTTATCTTCAAAAAGCGCTTTTGATTTGCGTTTACGGCGCGCCAAAGTGATTTTCGTGGTCAAGTAGAGCAGCAAAGCTATCAGCGCCACAAAGATCAAAAAGGAAAGCAGCTCCCCAATAAATTCGGGCAAACCTAAATCCAGCTTAGTTTTACTTAGTGTAGAGTCTAGCCATTTAAACAGCTTTTCTAAGAAATTTTCTTTAGGCTTATAAGCTACTTTACTGAGCTCATGGTGGGCTTGTTGGCGTGCCTCATCTGGGCTTGGAGTGGGTTGACTCCAAGCCGGCAGAAGGACGAACTTCCACATTAAATTCATTGCGCCTGTTGTTCTGCTACAGCGTTACGTAGCTCCACATCCAGGCCCTCTTTGCGCATACGCAGATCGATATATAGCAGCGCGTTGACCGAGGAGCTGAAAGGCAGAGTAATTAGTAGGCTAATGGCGGTCATAACCATATATATTATGAAGGTGATGCTTAGTGCTCCCATAAAGTCATTAGTAGATGACGATGCAACGACAGTAGAGAATGCACCAATTACGCTGGTGATACTGACAAAGACACCGCCCACCATAGAGATGATTATATTGGTTAGGATATTAATGCCGAACAGACGCCAGAAGTTTCCGCGAGTCAGGCTCCAAGAGCGGCCAATAGCGGCAAATACTCCCAGGTTTTCAAGCACCATGGCTGGTGGGGCGACACTGAATTTAATGGATAAGTAGGAGCCTACTATTGCGCCGGCCACCACCAGTATTAATATGCCGACTAGGGTGATGCCCAGGTCTTGGAATAGTTCAGTTTCTGTTTCAGCTGAAGCGGCTACGCCAGCTAACAGAACGAAAAATAGAATGATCCCAATTATAATCATCAGGCCGCTAATAATGCTGGTGATTATATTCAATCCGATTAATGGCAGGAACTTTGATCTAGTGCGTTCCCATACTTCGTTACTGGAAGCTACTCGTCCAAGTACAGAGCGCGATACTGCTACAACAATTAAACCTGAAAGTAAAACCGTAGCTAAATTCTGTAAGAAAGTGCCACCTAGCTGAGAAAATGCACCAAACGCGCCTCCTAAAGCACTAGCATATTGAGAATCAGCGTTTATGTAGCTAGGTAATGCTAGGTTGATAATTGCGTAATTTATGCCAACACTAATTACTAGCGCCACCCCTAGCAGGGCGGCAGTAAAACCAAACATGGTGCGCGCATTAGTTTTAATTGCCGCAAACGCACCCTGGTAGATGTCGCCAATAGACAGGGGGCGCAGAGGAATAATGCCGGGCTTGTAGACATAGAAGTTTGCGGCGCCATTAGATCCTGGCCCATAGCCAGCGCCCGGATAAGCGCCGCCGCTCGGGTAGCTACCCGCGCCGGGATAACTAGCCGCCCCCGGGTAACCGCCAGGGTAACCAGGGGTGGCGCCAGGGTAACTACCAGCCCCGGAGGTGGCAGAACCGTCTGCCCCGGGGTAACCAGGAGTGGCTCCGGAATAACCAGCCCCAGCAGCACTAGCCGCACCGACACCAGGCACGCCAGCGCCGCCGTCGTAACCAGCACCCGGGTAGGAACCCTGCCCAGGGTAGGGGTTGGCATAGCCGCCAGAGCTGCTTGCAGATCCAGCCGGCTGCCCAGATGAGTGTTCACCCGCGCTTTCGTCGAAATTAGGCGTTTGCCAAGTTTCGCTCACCGTTACCTCCTCGGGAATATGCTACATACCTAATCCTGCCAGGTTTGGGTAACTTGCACCTACGCCTTGAGGAGGAGGTTTAGCTACTTCCTGTATAACCATGCAAAAATATGCTTTAAGTGTCACAATGTAGTTATGAGCACGCGTATCTTACTGGTAGATGATGATACTGCCCTGTCTGAAATGGTTGGCATGACCCTCGAAAGCGGAGGTTATGACGTGGTTTATTGCGCAGACGGTACGCATGCTTTGCAAGCTTTTACTATTAACCAGCCAGAGCTAGTGCTGCTGGACCTGATGCTGCCGGGCATGGATGGCATTGAAATCTGCCGCCGCATTAGGGCTATTTCTGACGTGCCCATCATTATGCTCACCGCCCGCAGTGACACCCAGGATGTGGTGGCAGGGCTGGAGGCCGGGGCTGACGACTATGTAGCTAAGCCCTTCAAAAACCGTGAGCTTATGGCCCGGGTACGTACCCGCCTGCGCCGCGTCAGCGACGTCGCCGCCAACGCTGAGCCACCCAAGGACAAACTGCGCATTGGCGATATTGACATTGATGTGCTTGCCCATGAGGCTCGCCGCGCCGGTCAAGTAGTGCCACTGACCCCGCTGGAATTTGACCTGGTAGTGACCCTGGCGCGTGAACCCTGGAAGGTGTTTACCCGTGAGGAACTGCTAGAGCGCGTGTGGGGTTACCAGCACAGCGCCGACAACCGCCTAGTCAACGTGCATGTGCAGCGCCTACGGGCCAAAGTGGAACTAGACCCCGAGCACCCCAAGGTGGTTATCACTGTGCGCGGCGTAGGTTACCGCGCCGGTAGTGCCCAGGGCTGATGCGTGGCCTAGACGCTATACGCCAGTGGTTGGCGCGTAGCCCCCTAAAATACTTTCGCCTAGCCCTAGCACGTTCACTAGTGCTGCGCGTAGCCGTGCAGGTCATGGTGGTGGGGATGGTGTCAGTGCTAGCCCTGATCATCTTCGCCACCTCCTGGGTGCGCTCAGACCTGCTGCGTGAACGCCTAGATGCAGTAATTGCCGACGCCGATACGCGCGTGGCTACGGCCCAAAGCCAAATGGATGCCACCGCCGTCAACACCACGGCGGAAGTCTCAGCCCTGGCTCAAAGCCAAGTTACCTCCCTGAAAGACGCCATTAGCGGCGCCAACGGGGTGGGTGTGGTGCTGATGCGTTCACGTAACTCAAACTCTGCGATTGTTATTAATGACCTGTCTTCCACCTCCGGATTACGCCAGGCTATTTCTAATGATCTGATCACCCAGTTGGAATCTAACCCCCACCGCCAATACTGGCAGTACACCAAGGTGACCGACAACGGCAAGACCGTGCCCGGCATTGTGGTGGCCAGCCAACTGACTTTGCCTTTAGCCGGCACTTACAACGTTTTTTTGGTGTATTCGCTAAAAAATGAGCAGCACCTGCTTGATATCGCTACCCGCGCCTTAGTGTGGGGTGGATCGGTGCTGGTGGTAGCCATGGGAGTAGTGGTTGCATTACTTACTTGGCGTGTGCTGCTGCCAGTTAGACGCACCTCGCTAGCTGCCCAGCGCCTAGCCGCCGGTAACTTTGGCGAGCGCCTAGAAATTAAAAGCCAGGACGAGGCCGCCTCCCTAGCCCTGTCCTTTAACAACATGGCTGATTCAATTGAAGCCCAAATTGATCGTCTAAGTGAGCTTTCACGTCTGCAACAGCGTTTTGTTTCTGACGTCTCCCATGAGCTGCGCACGCCCATGACCACCATTTTGTTGGCTGGTGAAGCCCTCTTTGACGCCCGCGATAAGTTCAGTGATCCGCGCCTAAAACGCAGCACCGAGCTGCTATATGGGCAAATTGAGCGCTTCGACAAGATGCTAGCTGACCTACTAGAGATCTCGCGTTTCGACGCCGGCTCAGCGGCCCTATCTTTGCAGGAATGGGATGTGGGTGAAATTGCCCGCGACGTCATTGATTTTGCCCAGCCACTAGCTCAAGCTAACGGCTGCCAAATCCGCCTGCACATTGAAGGCAATAAGGTGACCGCCGTCGTCGACCACACCCGAATTGAGCGAATCCTGCGCAACCTGGTGGTTAACGCAACCGAACACGGCGAAGGCAAGCCCATCGATATCAACGTGGTGGGCGACGACACGGCCGTGGCGGTGCGGGTGCGTGACCACGGCATTGGCATGAGCGAAGAGGTGGCCGAGCACGTCTTTGACCGCTTCTACCGGGCCGATCCTTCGCGGGCGCGCAAAAGTGGGGGCACCGGGCTGGGCCTGTCGATTTCGCGTGAGGATGCTGCCTTACACAATGGCACCCTCAGCGCTTGGGGCTGGCCTGGTGACGGCGCCGCTTTCTTACTGCTTATTCCCCGCAAGCAGGATGTTCCTGCAGGTAGAGGCCCGCTGGACGTGATTCCGCCCGACGCCCCGCTTGAGGCTTTGGTTAAGGATGTGGCCGGGCATATGGGGCCAAACCCCGAGCCGGTGCCCACGCCGTCGCTGGGCTTGCCGCTACTGATTCCGGCTACGCGCTGGGCTGATGAGGAGGAGGAAAACGATGCCTCCTAACTCTGCTAAGCGCCTTCCTGACGCCAACTTTGCTTCAGGTCTTGGCGCCAACTTTGCCTCACGCCCTGCCGTAAGTTTTGCCTCACGTCCTGGCGCCAACTTTGCCTCACGTCGCGCCCTGCTCAAAGCCTCACTGCTGGCGGGGGCAGGGTTGGGGCTAGGAGCCTGCGCCACGCTGCCCACTAGCGGGCCGGTGCGAGTGGCTGATCACGGCGTGCGCCAAGCCGATCTGGTGCTGCAATACGCCCAGGGGCCGGTTAAAGGTGCTAGCCCCACCCAGATCGTGGAGGGTTTCTTGCTGGCTTGCGCGGCCGGCTACTCTGACGAATTTGCTACCGCCCGCAGCTTCTTGCTGGGTCAGGCAGCTAGCTCCTGGCGTCCGGATGCCCAGGTGTGGATTTATGATTCTGCCGGCAATGCGCGGGTGACTGACGCCAGTGACGGCTCTATAAACGTCTCGGCCCCGGCCCTGGCCACGCTGGATGCTAAAGGTATCTACTCGGTGGCTTTTGGGGGAGCAAACCATGAGCTGACCTTGTCGCTGGCCACCGACGGGTCCGGACAGTGGCGTATTGCGGCGCTTCCCGACGGCGTTTTGCTTTCTGCTACTTCTTTCCAGAACGCTTTCGCGGCGCAAAACCTGTACTTTTTCAACCGTTCCCGCACTGCTTTGGTGGCCGATAGGCGCTGGGTGCTGCGCCGCAGGCTAACTGCTCACGTGGTTAGTGCGCTGCTGACCGGCCCGGCACCCTGGCTTAACCAGACTCTTTCTAGTGCCATTCCCGACGGCGTCACCCTGGGCAGTGGGGGAGTTGAGGTGAGTCAGGCTGTGGCCACCGTGGATTTATCCAGCGAGGTGGCTAACGCTTCGGCTAACGATAAGCAGGCGATTGTGCGTCAATTGGCCACTACTTTGGGACAGTTGGGCTCAGTTAACCAGGTGATAGTTGACTGTGGTGGCACAGTTATTGGCTCTAGTGCCACCATCCGCCAGGGCCATCGTTCGCCTGGTGCGGTGGTGGCCGCTAGCGCGGCAGGCCTGGTGCGCCTGGAGGGTAATAACACGAAGGTGCTGCTAGATGCCGGCGCCCTAGGTGAAGGTATCAATGGGGTGGCGGTAGCCGACGCCAACACCATTTACCTGCAACGTAATAATGCTTTGGAGCGGCTGAGCGTAGCGACTAAAACCCTTACGCAAGTAAATGGTGACACTGATTTAGGTCCGGTATGCGCCGATAATTCAGGCTGGGTGTGGCTCTACCAGGGCGCTAATGTGCTGGTTTACTCGCCTCAGGGGACACGCTACACACTTGCTGTGCCCTCAAACCTGCCTATTGCGGCTTTTGATGTGGCTAGCGATGGCAACCGCCTGGCCTATGCGGTGGCCGTGGGTGAATCTATGCGAGTTTCAGTATGTGCGGTGGTGCGTGACGATAAGGGCGTGCCCACTGGGCTTGGCGAATCGTATTCGATTTACCAAACTGATGTGGCGGCGCTGAGCTGGGTTGATGAGGTGACCGTGGCAGTGCTGGCTACAGCTAATACTGCTGGGGTGGCGCAGCTGACCTACGCCCCAGTGGGTGGGATGGTAACCGATACGACTCAGGTCACTAACGCTGTGCGCCTAGTTTCAGGTAAGCATGGTGGGCAGGTATCGGTGCTGACCACCCAAGGACAGTTGATGGTTTCTTCTGGCGCCACCTGGGTGCCCAGCTATTCGGGTCTGAGAGCGGCCACCTACAGCCGCGTCTAGCCTGCATATGTGTCACAGGCACAAATGAGGGTACAGACAAATACAGGCAAACACAGGTAGGTACAGGTAAACACAGACAAATACAGGCAAAATCGTCCCTTCCCTATAATTTAAACGCGTATTTTCATAGGCGACGGACGATTTTGGGTGTAAATGTGGACCGCTGCTTTTGATCACTGACAGCGCCGGGCGCTTTACCTGTTTGTGCTGCTGTCGACGGCGCCAGTGCAGGTATCTGAACTGCCTGCCCCCGGCTTTACCTGCTTGCACTGCCGACGCCGCAGGGCTGGGTACCTGCGTTGCTAGCGTCGGGTGCAGCGCAGATATCTGCTACCAACGACGCCGGCCCAGGCGTAAATCAGCCCGAGCGTAAAAGAGCCGGGATATAAAAAGGGTGGCTGGGTTTCCCCAGCCACCCGTGCTGCATTAGCAGCTGTGGGCAGGCGTTTTAAAACGCTCGATGCCCCGCTTTAGGTGTCTACACCGTCTCTAGACGCAGTAGACCGTAGGTCCAACCTTTGCGGTGGTAGATCACGCAAGGCTGGCCGGAGGATGCTTCAACAAATAGGTAGAAGGAGTGGCCCACCAGTTCCATCTCGTAAAGCGCCTCTTCAATGGTCAAAGGCGTGGACTGGTGTAGTTTCTGGCGCACAATCACCGGGGAGTCGCCGATCTGGGATTCAACTACCTCACCGGGCTTGGTGGGCGGCAGTACGATTTCCTCAACCTCGGCCTCGGGGGCTACTTCGATACCCTGCTCAACTAGGGCCTGTTCGACCTCAGCGGTGATCATCGGGTAGCGGCGGTGGTCCTTCTTGCGATCACGTGCACGACGTAGGCGCTCGAATAGCTTGTCGATAGCCAAGTCAAAAGCTGCGTAGCGGTCGCTGGAGCTGGCCTCTGCGCGGATAACCGGGCCCTTGGAGATTACCGTGAGCTCAACTCGCTCAGAAGTGTCTGCCAAACGGGGGTTGCGCTCGTGGCTGACTTCGATTTCTACTCGCTGTGCGCGCGGGTCGTACTGGGTTACCTTGCTGATCTTCTCTTCTGCGTAGCTGCGGAAGCGGGAGCTAATCTCAGCGTGGCGGCCTACAACCGTGATTTCCATAGTTGAATCAACCCTCCTTGGTTGTTTCCGAAACATACCAACGATTGGGATGGTGTGTTGTAAGACACAGTATAGTACATGATCGTGTTCTGTGTCACCATTATTTTAGCTAGTACTCTGTAGGCGAAATCGTGTTTTGTGTTGAATTTAAGGCCGTGCTGTGCGTTTTTTGGTAGGGGCTGCAGCCAGTGTCCAGGCGCAAACGACGACGCCGCCTGCCGCCTCTATGGCTTTGGCGCTGGCTTCCAGCGTGGCTCCGGTAGTGACGACGTCGTCCACCAGCACTACCTGCCAGCCGGTAGCTTCAGCTAGGCACTTCACCTGGCGTTGAGCGCGTTGACGCGAGTTTTTACCAATCTGCTTGCCTGAGCGCAGGCGCAGTGGATCGGCGCTGACCACAGCTATATCTAGCTGTGGAGCTAAATAATCGGTTAGACCTTGGGCTAATTGCCGAGCCACTAGGTTGGCGTGCCAACGCCGCGAAAGCTTAGAAGGGGCGTTAATGATTGCCAGGGGTTTGTCTCTAGCGAGCTGGCAGGTAAGCCAGGGGACCATGGCGGCGGCGCCGTCGTTAATCCCAGCTAATATGGCACCGGTGATAGCGCGGTGGCGACCGCTTTTAAAGCTGAGCACAATTTGGCGTAAAGCTCCCGCGTAGGTGCCTTGACTCCAGATGGCCAGATCTGTGGCTGGTAGTAAATCGCTGTTGAGCAAGGTGGCGCTGCGGCTTAGTAATTGCTGACACTGTGGGCATAGGTCTGTATCCCACAGGCCGCAACCAGCGCATTGGCGCGGCAAAACCAGCTGGCCGGTGGTTCTGAATGGGACGCACTTGAGGGTGGCGGCCTTAAGGGCGGCGGTTCTGAATGGGACGCACTTGAGGGCGATGGCCTTGAGGGCAGGGGGCCTGGAGGTAACGCCGGCGCGGCCTTCATCGCTAGAAGTAGCGTTGACTTTCGAAGTAGGAGGGCGAGCAAGAGGTGTAAAAGCGTTAAACATAAATCAAATATCTCTAACATGACCTGCCGGTGCCAATAGCTAAAATAAATCTGTGGAAAACTCGCTCAAGCCCTGGTCAAGCCGGTAAGGCTGATGTGCGGCAGGTGCATGAAACATGAAGCTGGGGCTGTGAGAGCGCCTTAAAGGCGAAGCTGAGGCGCGTGAATTGGGAGGCGGTCGCCTGGCTGGCAAGCGCCAGAGTGGTGAGCCCAAGCCCATAGTTTGATTTAGCGATGAGGCCAGGTGCACGAAAAGCAAATAGCGAATAGATTCAAAGCCTTAGCCGGGCGATAGTACGATAGACAAGGTTGAATATATTCAAATGGCTGCCCGTAACAGGCTTAAGCCAGCAAGGAGCTTGTAAGCGTGTCTATTGTTGACCGGATCCTACGCATCGGTGAAGGCCGGACCTTGCGAAAGCTAAGTGCTATCGCGGACCAGGTTGATGCTCTTGAAGATGACTACCGCAAATTCACTGACGAAGAACTGCGTGATCAGACCAAAGAGTTTCGCCAGCGCCTAGAAGAAGGCGAAACCCTCGACGATATCTTGCCTGAAGCTTTTGCAACTGTGCGCGAAGCTGCTGACCGCGTACTAGGCCAGCGCCCCTACCGGGTGCAGCTAATGGGTGGCGCGGCCCTGCACCTGGGCAACATTGCTGAGATGAAGACCGGTGAAGGTAAAACCTTGGTGGCCGCTTTGCCTTCCTACCTGCGCGCACTAACTGGCAAGGGTGTGCACGTGGTTACCGTCAACGACTTCTTGGCTGAGTACCAGTCTGACCTGATGGGGCGTGTGCACCGCTTCCTGGGGCTGACCACCGGTTGTGTACTTGCTGGTCAGGACCCTTCTGAGCGCCGCAAGCAGTATGACTGCGACATCACTTACGGCACCAACAACGAGATGGGCTTCGACTACCTGCGCGACAATATGGCCCAGCGCCCTGAGGACATGGTTCAGCGCGGGCACAACTTCGTGATTGTTGACGAGGTTGACTCCATTCTTATTGACGAGGCCCGTACCCCGCTGATTATTTCTGGCCCTGCCGACGGCGACAACAACAAGTGGTACCGCGAGTTCGCTGAGATCGCTAACTTGCTAAAGCCCGTCAAGGACTATGAGGTAGACGAGAAGAAGCGCACCGTGGGTATTTTGGCCCCCGGTATTGAGAAGATCGAGGATCGTCTAGGTATCGACAACCTCTACGAAGCCGGCAACACGGCCCTGATCGGTTTCCTCAACAACGCCATCCGCGCCAAGGAGCTGTTCAAACGCGACCGTGACTACATTGTTGCCGACGGCGAAGTGCTGATTGTCGATGAGCACACCGGTCGCGTTTTGGCTGGGCGCCGCTACAACGAAGGTCTACACCAGGCTATTGAGGCCAAGGAAGGTGTAGAGATTAAGAGTGAAAACCAGACTCTAGCTACCATCACCTTGCAGAACTACTTCCGTTTGTATCCGGAAGGTTCACGCTCAGGCATGACCGGTACAGCCGAAACTGAGGCCGCAGAATTCGCTGGTACCTACAAGATCGGCGTCGTGCCTATCCCCACCAACAAGCCCATGATCCGCAAGGACCAGCCGGACCTGGTGTACAAGTCCGTCAAGGCTAAGTTGAATGCGGTAGTTGACGACATTGAAGAGCGTCACGACGCCGGGCAGCCGGTTTTGGTGGGTACCACCAGTGTGGAAAAGAGCGAAGAGCTCTCGGCTCTACTGCGTGAGCGTCGCATCCCCCACGAGGTGCTAAACGCTAAGCAGCACGCCCGCGAAGCCGCCGTCGTCGCCATGGCCGGACGTAAGGGTGCGGTAACCGTGGCCACCAACATGGCTGGTCGTGGTACTGACATCATGCTGGGTGGTAACGCTGAGTTCATTGCCGTGGCCTCCCTGAAGGAAGCCGGCCTGGACCCCATCGACACCCCCGACGAGTACGAAAAGGCCTGGCCGGCCGCCCTGAAGGCAGCCAAGGAAGCCGTCTCGGTGGAGCACGACGAGGTGGTGGAGCTTGGTGGTCTGTACGTGCTGGGCACCGAACGCCACGAGTCACGCCGTATCGACAACCAGCTGCGTGGTCGTAGTGGCCGTCAGGGTGACCCCGGTGAGAGCCGCTTCTACCTGTCCATGCAGGACGATCTGATGCGCACCTACGCCACCGGCCTGGCACAGCAGATCATCTCCTCGGACCGTTACCCCGACGACGTGCCGCTGGAATCTAAGATGATCACCCGCAACATCGCCTCCTACCAGCGTCAGCTAGAAGCACGTAACTTTGAGATCCGTAAAAACGTGCTTAAGTACGACGACGTGCTCACCGAGCAGCGTCAAAAGGTTTACGACGAGCGCCGCATTGTGCTGCAGGGTGAGGACCTAGAGCCCCACATCAAGGCTTTCCGTGAGCGCGTGATTGCCAACGTGGTGGCGCAGCGCACCGCCGAGGGCCGCAGCGACCAGTGGGACCTGGACCAGCTGTGGAAGGACCTGTCCACTGTCTACCCGATGGGTTTGACTGTGGATGAGGTGGTCGACGGCGTAGGTGGCCTGGATGCTCTGACCAGCGAGCGCCTAACTGAAGAGCTCATCGAGGACATGGCGGTGGCCTATGAGGACGCTGAAGCTAACTTGTCCGCTAACGAGCTAGCTTTAGCGCAGCTGGGTGAAGAGCCCATGCGTACCCTGGAGCGTCGCCTGCTGCTGGCCGTGGTGGACCAGCACTGGCGCGAGCACCTGTACGAAATGGACTACCTCAAGGAAGGTATTGGCCTGCGGGCCATGGCCCAGCGCGACCCGTTGGTTGAATACGCCAACGAGGGTGCCCACATGTTCAAGGCCATGATGGACGCTATTCGTGAAGACACGATTGAGCAGATCTTCGCTTACTGCGCCCGCTTTGAGGCCCAGGCTAAGCAGGTTGCCCGTGAAGCCGCCCAGGCCCGCGAGCAGGCCTCGATTATGGGGGACACCGGCCGTAAGGCCCTGTCCACCGGGGTGACCTACTCCGACGCCGACACTCAAGGCAGCGACAATCAGGGCAACCGCGCTGAGCGCCGTCGTCGCTCCAACAAGAAGCGTCGTCGCCGCTGAGCAAGTCTGGGGTACAGGGCCTGGGGTAGCTGAGCGGGTGCTTGGGGCAGCTGAGCAGGCCGCGCAGCCACAAAGCACCCAATACATAAAGCACCCAAGAATCCATTAGCCCATGTGCAGGTAGGTCATCACCCAGTGCCCGTGGCGCGACTGGATCTGGCAGGCACAGGCGTGGATACGCCCATCGTGGGAGAGCAGCACGCTAACCTCCCAACCACTGGCACTGGCCTGGGCCCGTACCGCATATAGGTAGGGGATCCGGGCCGGTTTGCCGACCTGGCAACGCACGGCCACCTGCGCGCGGCGGCTGAGCGCATCGTACAGTTCCGGGGTGAGCCAGCGGGCTAAATGCTGCGGCTGGCGCATTCCGTGCATGATTTCCCAGGCATAAACGGCTACCGTCCCCGCCCAGCGCCCTGGATCGGGCAGTTGCTGGTTTTGGGGCTGGTGGCTTTGCTGCACACTGGGCGCGGTGGGTCCATAGCCGACGGCGCCGCTTGCCTGGCGCTGCGGGCTGCGGGCGGTGGGCATGGTGGGTGCGTAAAGCGTGCTCATGGCTAGCCCTTAGTGGGAATCGTCAGCGTCAAGCCGGGACGAATCAAATCAGGATTAGAGCCAATTAACGCCGCATTGGCCGCAAAAATTTGCTTTGATAGCTGCGCTATCTGCCCGTTCGTGGGGGAGAGTACCCCATTTTGCCGCAGCCACTGGACGGAAATTGACCACAAGCTTTCGCCGGCTAAAACCAGGTGCTGGCGAATAACCGGGGCTGGTTTAGCTGCGGGAGCTGGGACGCAAGTGCCTGAGCGCTGCGCTCCGCTCGGCTTAGGGATAGCGCTTTTAGCGCTGGCCTTGCTGCCCGCTTTAGTGTCGGGGGCGGCTTTAACGGCGCCTGACTTGCCAGCTCCCGACTTAACGCCGCCCGACTTGCCGCCTGTCTTAGGGGCGGCTTTGGCTCCTGGCGCTTTGCCCGGGGCCTTAACGCCAGGTGTTTTAGCGCCCGGCCCACCGGTGCGCGGGTGAGCACCAGTGCGTGGGTGAGCACTAGAGCGACTAGGGCTAGCTGAGGCCCGCGTGCTGGGCCGGTTTGAGGCGCTGGGAGCTGCTGTAGCTCTGGCGCTGGCCCGGCTGGTGGGTGAAGCGCTGGCCCGGCTAGAAGGCGAAGTACTAGCCCGGCTGGTGGGCCGGGTACTAGGCGAAGCGCTGGCGTGACTAGTAGGTGAAGCAGTAGCCGAGGCGCTCGCGGTAGGCCTGGGCCCTGGACCATGCGCACCCCAGCCCAGATTGTCGTCATTAGCGCTGGCCGGGGCGCAGCTAAGGGCAATAATGGTGGCCCCAGTGGCCAGTTTGCGCACCAAAGGCGCGCTGTGACGCAAATTCAAAGTGCGGTGGGTGCAAGCACTTAGCAACACCCATATGGCCCCAAGCGCGTGCCAAGCTACCAGTACGGCGCCGGCCCCAGCAGCCAGGCCAGCTAGAGCAGTGCTGACATCCGCCATCGACCATAGCGACAAATACTGCAAAGACAAGGGCCTGAGCAAAGCCACGGCGGCTGCTATCAGCAAGACGCTCAGCGCTGTGCCGAGCCAGGCAACTAGGTGAAGACCTAGCCAACATTTTAGGCTCTTAGACATCGGTACACCTTCTTTGGTGAGGAGTAATGATGTTTAATTATGTTTTGCCGAAAGTGCCCTGTCAATAGTAAATGTGACTTTGGTTATGGCAATCTTGAATCATGCATTTAGAGAGCCTGCTAGCGGATCTAGATAGCCAGTTTGAGCAGTACGAACGCTCTGCCCGGGCAGCTCAGGCGTGGGAGCTGGCAGAGGCTGAAGCCGGTAGAACTGCGCTGGTAGATCGCCTGCGGGCGGTGGAAGGCGGTGCGCTTAGCGTGACCACCCGCACTGGGCGGGTAGTTAGCGGAAAGCTGCTGCAAGCGCGCCAAGAATTTTTGCTACTGCGCGCCGCCGACGCCAGTCAGATGCTGGTGCCAATGGGGGCAGTGGTTAGTGTGCGGGGCGTAGGGCGCCAGTTGGAGACGACGTCGTCGCAGCGGGTTAGCTACACGGTTGCGGCAGTTTTGCGCCAGATCATGCGAACTAAGCGACCGGCCAGATTCAACACGGCGGCGGGTGACATCACGGGAAGGATCATCCGCGTCGGTGCGGATCATGTGGACGTGCTGAGCATGGATAAGCGTGACTTATCGGATAGAGTCACGCTTATCCTGTCAGCAATCGAAATTGTGACCAGTATTTAGCCGCAAGCGGCTAATATTTAGGTCGTGCGGCCACTATCGCTACCCGAAATTGGGTGCTAGCGATAGTGCTTAGAGGTCTAGTCCGCCTTCGGATACGGCCTCGCGGGTGTGCGCATACTGCTTGTCGATGTAGTCTTCGAGTGCAGCTACTTCAATGCGCCATAGACCGCGAGCGCCAACCTGAATGGCGGGTAGCTCTCCGGTGCGGATAAGTGAACGGACGGCCTGGGCGGAAATCGATAACTGCTCGGCGACGTCGGCGATAGATAAAAATCGAGGTGCCATGACCTAATAATGTCACGGGTCAGCCCAGATGCAAACTGGCTAGGTGAGATTGTGAAAACTTCGTGGCTGCTCAGAATTTCTCTTAGGATAGGCAGTTAGCTGGACGACCTGGGGATTTTTACCAAGGGGTGCGCATATGTCTGAATTGAATCAACCAAATAGATATGAGGCTCGACAGCATCAAAGTGATGCTGCTGCGAGCATTGACGCTTGGCGTTGGAGGCGCCCAACTTGGCGTGATCCTAGGCTTTTTATTGGAATAGTGCTGGTCATCGTGTCTATGGTAGCTGGTTCCGTACTAATCGATAGAGCCACTAGTACGCAGCAAGTATGGGCTTTGAGTCAGGATGTAGCCCCAGGAACTGCTCTAAAAGCTGGAAAAAACCTGAAATTAGTCTCAGTGAATCTTGGGAGTGCAAGTAGCGCTTATGTGCAACAAAAGCAACTTAAAGCTGACACATATGCGCAACGTTCATTACACTCAGGAGAGTTATTGCCAGCCGATGCCACCAGCCAGCAAAGCAAATTGAATATGCGCTCAATTGTGGTGCAAAGCAGTGGCCAGCTTTTAAATAGCATCCGGGTTGGCGATACCGTGGAGCTGTGGCAGTTGCCTTCTAGAAACGTAGCGGCTGTAGCACCCACGCCGTCGGCAACTAAAGCAGCTAGCACCAATGGGGCTAGGCGCGTGGCCCAAGGACTGATAGTGGACGCAATCGGAGGCGATCAAAACGCCATCGTCGCAGATAAAAGCACCAGCGTGCGCGTGCTGGTACCGGCCGAACAAGTTGAGCCCGTGCTCACCGCAGTCGGCTCCGGTGCCGGCTTGGTGCTGGTGAACACGGGGTCTGAGCAATGAGAACAGCCGTATTACTAGCTCTGTGGGATGATGATTCCACACTGTTACGACAAATTGACGCTGAGCGTGACCTGTATGTTTCACGCCGCTGTGCGGATATAAGTGAGCTTTTGGCCGACGCCGCCGTGGGACTAGGGCAGCTGGCTATTATTGATGAGCAGCTTGACGGCCTAGACCGCACGGTTATCGCCACTTTGAATTCTTATGGTGTGCCCGCGATTGTGTTGACCCGCAATGACGGGGTGCGCTGGCATGATTTGGGTGCTTGGGTGGCTCCCTGGCCAGGTTCGCCTCAGCGCGTGGTTGCTGAAATTTCACGGGTTTTAGTTGCCGGCACGGTTTCGCCCCAGCCCACTGCTGCCGCCAGTTTGGGTGATGAGCTGTTTGGGCTGTCACCTACGGCAGTTGACGACGGCGCCTTGGGCCTGTCTGCTCCGCGTCCTGCGGCTTTTAATCCTTTAGATGTCCCCTTACCGACGACGACGGATGGGGCCAGTTCTCCTTTGTTCGACGCCGTCGCGCAAAGTCAGGCTTCAGCCTCAAGCCCGCCTCCCGCGCCGCCAGGGCAGTTGCCGCCCCCGCCACTTGCGCCAGAACAAACGGCGTTTACCGGGGCAGCTGAGCTTCCGACACCTAGTGGGCAGCTTGATCCGGCTTTGGCATTGCCGTTGCCGCCGGCTCCAAGCTTTGCGGCGCCGGCAAGCGTCGATTTGCCTGTGGCGCAGGCTGAGTCTTCGGCGGCAAGCTCTGACTTGTTTTCGGCTAGTTCAGCTTTTTCGGCCGCAGAATCTACGGCTGCTTCGCAAAGCCCGGCGGATATCACCGCTGCGCAGCCAACCACCCGCATGGGGCGCCGTCGGGCCCGCCGTGCTAGCCATGCCGCCAGCCCGGCTACTCCAAGCCAAGGCAGCGCGGCCAGCTACTTCACTACAGCTGGTCAGGGGCAAGGCGGTGAGGCTCAAGCTAGCGCTGCGGGAGCTGAAGCTAGCGCTGCGGGAGCTCAGACCAGCGTTGCGCAGGCCGGGCAGGCGCAGCTAAGTGACTTGAATGTAGACGCTGTCAACTCGCCTGTTTCAGGTGAGCAGGCCAGTGTTGATTCGCCGCCACTGCCTGAAGGGGCGTTAGCTGCCCGCGTGCTACCGCAGTCGGTTCAACCAGTTACGCGCCGCAGTGTGCGTCGCTCCCAAGCGGTCCGCCCCGCCGCGCCGGCTGGGCCTGCCGCAGGCGCTCAAACTGGGCTGGCTGGCCCAAACGGAGCAGTGCCGCAAGCTGGAATGGCACCCCAGGTTGGAATGGCTCCCCAGACTGGAATGGCAGCTTTAGGTGAAGCGGGCCAGATGGCAGGCGGCGGGATAGAAACCTCGCCTTTTGCTCCGCCGCAGCAGCGCGGCGCGGCTAGCTCAGATTTGGCAGCTTCTGGTTTCTCGGCTGGCACTGGCATGTCTGCTGCTTCAGCTGGGCCGCTGGCCTCGGCCGCCTCCTTTGCTTCAGCAGCCTCAGCTGCGCCTTATGGCTCGGCTGCCTCTGCCGCACCCTATGGCTCGGCGGCGTCGGCTGCTCCTTATGCTTCAGCAGCCTCAGCTGCAATGCCCTCTGCGGCCTCAGCGGCCGGCGGGCCCTGGTCGGCGATGTCAGCTGCGGGCACTGGCTGGTCGGCGACTTCAGCGCCTTTCGCGGCTTCAGCAGCGGCACCTGGCGGTCCTATGCCGGCACAGACTCTGTTGGCTCCTGGCCAAATTAACGGCTATCAAAATCCACCTGGCGCTAATAATGGGGCTGCTCAGCCTCCGCGTCGTAAAGGTTTACGAGCCTTTTTGGCACGTAAAACCGGCGCAAACACACCTAGTGCAGGTGGCCCGGTAGTTGCAGGTGGCCCGGTAGTTGCAGGCGGCCCGGTAGTTGCTGGCCCAGCTGGTGTGCCTGGTGCTGTCCCTGGTGGCGCACCCGGTGGTGTACGCGGTGTGCCCGGCGCCATTGCCGGCGGTGGAGTTGTTGGCGCTGGCGTAACCGGTATGCCCGCTCCCGCTATGGTCACGCCTCCGGCTGTAGCTCCGGGCGTAGCTGCTATGACCCCGGCTATGCCCGGCGCTGTAGGTGCGCCCGGTGCTGCGCCGATTGCCGCAGCGGCTCCTGGCTCTGTGGCGCCTGGCGCTATGCCGGGTGCTGGCAGGCCTGCAATGCCGGGCGCTGTTCCCGGCGCTGGCCCACTTGCCGGGGCAACTTCCGGTGCTGGCGCTGTTCCCGGCGCTGGTCCGCTTGCCGGTGGACCGGCTATGCCTGGTGTGCCTGGCGCTGTGATGCCTGGCGCTACGCCTGGTGGTCAGGGGGCTTATGCTCCCAATGGCCAGCGCGGCGCTAATACCCCAGCTGGAGGTACAGGAGCCCCCACGCGCCGCTCCAAGCGGGCCGCTTTTTCAGCAGCCAGCGCAGCTGGGGCTGGGGCGGCCGGGGCTGGAGTAGCCGGGGCTGCAGGACCCTTAGCTGCGGCGTCGTCGCGCAATAATGCAGCCCCACTAAACGCGGCTGCAACCACTCACTCAGCGCAGCCTGAAGTAAAGCTCGGCTGGCCGGTCACCGCCGGAACCCCCTCAAGCCCGGCCACAAGTGCTTTTGCGCCAGCTTCACACCGCGAAGAAATTGACGCTGTTGCTAAGCCTCAAATCGGCAAAATTATTGCGGTTTGGGGTACTCACGGGGCTCCGGGACGCTCCACCTTGGCGCTGGCATTGGCTGCCTACCTAAACGAGCAGGGCAGCACCATTTTGGTTGACTGCGATATCAATGCTCCCTCCCAGGTACAGCTGCTGGGACTGCCTGAAGACTCCTCTGGACTGGCCAGCGCCGCGCGCCTAGCCACCCACGGCGAGCTTGACTCCACCCGTCTGGTACAAACCCTGCTCAGCGCCAAAGCTGACTTGCAGGTACTAACCGGTCTGGGGCGCTCGGGGCGCTGGCGCGAACTGCCGGTAGCCTCCATGAACAAGGTCTGGGAAGTTTGCCGCCACACCGCCGAATACACGGTGGTGGACCTAAGCGGTGGGCTGGAAGAAGAGCGGGTAGAAGACTTCGCCATGGAACCCGACCATGACGCCGTCGCCGCCGCCCTACTTGAGCAGGCAGACCTGACTTTGATTGTGGGTGCGGCTGACCCGGTAGGTATTAGGCGCCTAATCCAGCTGCTCAACTCCAACCGGCAAGCAGTTGGTGGACGCAGTCAAGTGGTGGTTAACCGAGTACGCTCAAGCACCGCTGGGGCCGACCCCAACAGTGCTATCGGCAGCGTACTTGTCCGCTACACCAGCGCTTCAGACATTGTCTACGTGCCCGCAGACTACCGTTTGTTTGATAAGGCCCTGATGCAAGCCCAGCCGGTGGCAGTGGTGGAAAGCCGCAGCGCGGCCGCCAAATCCATTGCCAAACTGGCCAAACTAGTGATGACCCAGCTGGCTTAAGCTGCCTGTGGGCTTAGGCGGTGGCCTAAAGCCCTGCAGCTTTATTAGGCAGTGGCGGCGTGTAACCAGCCAGCTTTGGCGAGGCGCTAGCGCTTTAGTTTCGGCTAGGCCGTTAAACTAAACGTTATGCGCGTATATCTACCTGCCACAGTGGCGGACCTTTCCGCCCCGGCCATCACCTCCCGTCAGGCTCACGCCGCCACCGCCTCACTGGCTGCGGCGCTACCTGATGAAGACGAGGAAGGCCTGGAAGTGTCGGCCTGCCTGTGCGCAGCCGACTCCTCAGTAATTGCCATCTCTGAGCAAGACGAGGCGCAAAAACGCTACCGTCGCGTAGTAATTGCTGCTGACGTGGACCGCGAGAACCTGCGTGAATTAGAGGTCGACGACGAAACCCTACCTGGCACTGTCCAGGTGCTGGTGGATGTGCCCTGGGATGACGTGGCCGCAGTACTGGCAGACGAAGATCAAGCCAGTGCGGATGTAAAACTAGCAGCCGAAGGCGACGAGGAAGCTTTCGAGCGCAGCGCTGACGCCGATCTGCTCTGGTTCGACGTGTGCGAAGTGGCGGTACTGGCTAAAAACTGGTCCTAAAACTGCGCGCAGGCCCTAAACTCGCGTGCAAGCTTGGGGCCGCGCCAGACTTGCACGCGGCGAGGGCGCGCACCTAAACCCGTGTGCGCAGGGTAGAGCCACCGCCAAGCAATGGACGCACCTCAATGGCGGCGGGGATAGCGCGCTTTAGCTCGCTGACGTGAGACACAATCCCCACTACGCGCCCGCCTGAATGCAAAGCGCTAAGCACATCCATGACCTCAGCTAGTGTGCCTTCGTCAAGGGAGCCAAAACCCTCATCAATAAACAGGGTGTTCATCTCGATGCCCCCATTTTGGGTGGCAACCACATCAGCCAACGCCAGGGCTAAAGCCAAAGACACATAGAAACTCTCGCCCCCCGAAAGCGTACGTGGCGAGCGCGTAGTGCCACTTAAATGGTCAACCACCGCCAGGCCCAAGCCCTGCTTTTGCTGGCGCGTATCTTCCTCGCTATCAACATTAATCAGCTCATAGCGACCCGCCCCAATCACCCCCAGGCGTTCATTGGCGAACACTAACACTTGGCGGAAATGGGCCTGCAATACCCAAGCAGACAGTGTCAAGCGGGCATGGTTGTCACCATTGGCAGCGCTAGCCAACGCCAACAGCTGGGCATCTGTAGCGCTAGCTTGGCTGCGGCGGGCCAGAAGCTTATTGAGCTTAGCTAGCTGCGCGTTTACCTGCCCAGCAAAAGCCTGCCAGGTACTGGCATAGGTTTGGCACGCTTGTGTCTTAGCTTGAGCCTGCTCTAGCTGGGCCTGGGTTTGCTCCAGCGGGGGAGGGGTCAGCTCAATTCCTGCAAGCTCATCTAAAGCCGCCTGGTTAATCGATAAGGATTTTTCGTAACTGGCTGCAGCCGCCTTCAAAGCGGTCAAATCTAGGCCGGCAAAAGCCTGGCAGGCCTGCGCATAGCCGTCCTGGGCGTTAGCGGCGCTGGTGTCTTGGCTTGACTCTGCGGGGGCGGGGCCTGTAGCCGCTTGTGCCGGGGCTGGCTCTGCTGGGACAGGGGCTGTAGCGGTTGACTCTGCCGCCGCTGCCGGTTTAGCACTGTGCTCAGCAAAGCTGGCACTGGCCTGGGCCCATTGCGCGGCGAAACTGTCAGCGGCCTGCTGCGCGCGCTTTTGACATTGGCTTAGCTCCTGGCCAGCTTTAGCTAACTGCTCAAGGCCGGCGGCCAACTGGCTCAAATACTCAGCCTTTGCGGCCACGCTCTCAAAGCCCTCACAGCTTAGCGAAGCCGCGTCGCTTTCAATCTTTTCGCCCAACAACTGGATCTCTTTAGCGTCACCGGCCAGGCGAGTCTGGGCAGCCTGATTATCTGCCCGCAGCGTCTCAAGCTCCGCATTTAGCTCGGTAATGTGCGTCTTACAGCTGCGCGCCTGCTCACCAGCCTGCTTAGCCGCCGCCAGAGCCGCTTTAGCCTCTTCTAACTGTTCGCGAGCCTGGACTGGGCTTAGCTGGCAAGGCTGCGCCTCAAGCTGGGCAGCCAGTTTCGTTACCTTTTCACTAGCCTGCGAAAGCTCCTCTTGAGCCTCGTTAACTTCCTCAAGGGCTTGATCTAGCTGGTCTTGGCTGATGTTTTCGCCGCCCTGGGTGGCCGGGGCAGGGTGCTCGGTGGCGCCGCAGACCGGGCAGGGAGCGCCGTCGACCAAATTTTGCGCCAGGTTCAGGGCCGACTGACTCAGCCACTGCTCCAACATGTGCTTGTGCTTCTGGCTAGCTTGCTTTAACTCCAGCGCCACAAGCTGCTGAAGTTTAAGTGCCTGCTGATGGTCTTTGGCTAGCTGCTCATGAGCTTTAGCTAGTTTCAGGGCCTGGGCGGCTTGTTCTTGGGCTAGCTGGGTGGCAGGTAAGGTGGCGGCCTGCTCGTTTAGCTGTTCTAAAAGCTCCTGCTTGGAGGCGATTTGGGTGGGCAGCTGGTTTTCGCGTTCGCGTCCCTGGGCCAGTTTGGTGCTGGCACTTTCGTGGGCCTGGGTTTTGGCCTGTAAATCACGACGCCGCCCGTCCAGCCCCGCCTCCAGCTCCACCTGTGGGCTTAGGGATGCCACCTGGGCGGTTAGCTGCACGCTTAATGCCTGGGCGCTTTGGTAGTCGCCGGGGCGCTGTAAAACAGCTTGTACACGCTCATCTGGCTCCAGCTGCTCAAGCGCTGCAGTCTGTTCTAGCTGCCGCTGCGCTACAGCTTGCTGGGCTTGTTTTAGCTGCTCATGCCAAGGTTTTAAGTCAGCTAGAGCCTGCAAAGCCTGAATCTGGGCTAGGCGCTGCCTCTGAGCAGGCCCCTGAGTCACTAGCTGCTCATGCTCTTTAGTAAGCGCCCAATAGCGTTCCTGGCGGGCTGCTAAATCACGCTGAGAAGTAAATTCGCTGCGTAATTTATCTTCCTGCTCTCTAAGCGCACTCACCTCTAAATCGGCGCAGCGCTGGTTGTGCTCCAGCCAGGGCGCCAGTGGCTCAAAGCGGCTAGCCCAAGCAGTTTCTAGCGGGTCAAACTCGCAGTCAACCTTAGGCACCGGCGCATAGACCAGGGATCGTTCCTGGTTTAACTGCGGCGCCTCATCTAGCAGCGAGGCCAGCACCTCCAAGTTAGCCCGCAAGTTGGCATTTAAAGCTTCCTGCTTCTTTTTAACCTCGCGGGCACGCTCAACTAGATCAAGCTGCAAAACTTCAAAAATCGCGGTGCCAAATAGCTCTTGCAGCAGATCCTGGCGGTCTTTTGAAGTTGAACGCAAAAACTGGGCGAACTTACCTTGCGGCAAAACCACGGTTTGGGTGAACTGCTCGCGGTTTAGGCCCACAATGCGGGTTATTTCAGTGCCGACGTCGCTGGTTTTAGTAAGTGGTTCGCTTACTTCCCGCAGCTGTTCATCTAGCTTAAATAGCCAGGCTTTAGCGTTTTGTTTAGTGACGCCTTTACCGTTTTTCTTAACCCGCTCATAGGCCGGTTGGCGACGCACCTTATAGTTGCCTGAGGAGGTAGAAAAGATCAGCTCCACCTCAGTTTTAGCCTGTTCACTGGCGTAGCGTGAACGGATCCGGCTATCAGAAGAATCTCTGCCGCCAGAAACCTTGCCGTAAAGAGCAAACACAATCGCATCAATAATGGTTGATTTACCCGCCCCGGTAGGGCCAGAGAGTAGGAAGCGGCCGGCGTCGCTAAAGGCCTCAAAATCAATAACTTCGTGCCCTGGAAATGGCCCCACCGCATCCATGGTTAGCCGCAAAATGCGCATCAGTGCGCCTCCTTAACAACTTTTTCATAGCTGCTACGCAAAATCTGGAGCTGGTAGGGATTTAACTCAATACCCATCTCATCCATAAAACCTTGGCTTAACTGCAAGGGGGAAAGCGTCTGGTCGCGGTTAAGACGCGGGGAGTCAATTTGTTGGGGCAAATCTACCTGTTCAAACACGCACAAGCCCTTAAAACGCTGCTTTATCTGGGCTAAAGCCTGTGGTGGACGCGCTCCAACCAGGCGCACCCGCAGCCAATGCTCACTGTAGTTATCAAACTCTGGGCCCATCAGCTGCTCAAAAGTGCCGCTAATAGTGGCAATAGGTTGGAAGCTGGGCACCACCACCCGCTCCAAGCTAACTAGCCCGGCGTCGTCAAACTGGGCGATCACAGAAGACTTTTCAAACTCAGCTTCCCCAAAAGACAGGGGCACAGGTGAGCCGCTATAGACCAGTCGCGCCGGTGGGCGGGCAGAGTCTAAGTCACCTACAGCTATTTCTTGGGGGCGGTGCAAATGCCCTAAAGCCGCATAGGCCAGGCCCGGGACCTGGGTAAAAAGCTCGCTTGGTACGCTATCAACCCCGCCCACGCGAATATCGCGTTCAGACTGGCTAGCTTGGCCGCCCACCACAAAAGCGTGTGCCATCACCAACACCGGAGTTTGCGGCTTATGCGCCGCCAAATCCGCCTGCACCAGGCGCAACGCTGCGCCCACCGCCGCCTCATGGGAACGCGCCAGCATCTGCCAAGTTTGCGGATGCTCCTCACCCTCAGCCCACACTTGCTCACCCAAAAGCCGCAGGTGAGGCGGCAAAGTGACCCGGGCGGCGTCGGGATCAAGATAAGGCAGGGGATAAACGCGCAAACCAACCCGGCCACGGCCGTCAGGGAAGTCATAGCCGCGCCCACAATTTTCAATCCGGGCGGCAATAGTCAGACGCTCATTTAGCTGCTCAGCGTTGAAGCCTAAACGAATATCACTGTCGTGGTTGCCGGCAGTTAACACCACGCGGGTCAGCTCAGTTAGCCGCCGAAACGCCTCATCGGCCAGAGCCACCGACTGGGTGGGGGCAACCGCGCGGTCAAAAACATCCCCAGATAGCACCACCAAATCAATTTTTTGGTCTTTAACCACCTCAATGAGGTGATCCAAAAAAGCGCTGTGGATCTCATGCAGATCATGGCCGTGGAAGAAACGGCCCAGGTGCCAGTCGGAAGTGTGCAACACGCGCATAAGCAAAGTGTGCCACTTGCGGCCTATCCAGGCCGACAATTTGCCTGTCGACCCGTTAGACTTAAGCAGTGGCCATTGATTTTTCAGCTGAAATTGAGCGACTAGAACACACCTACTCTTCCATCGCAGCAGTAACCGACCCGCAAGCACTGCGGGTACGCATCGACGAATTAAGCGAAAAAGCTGCCGCCCCAGACCTTTGGGATGACCCCGAGGCGGCCCAGGTGGTCACCAGCGCCCTGTCCCACGCCCAGGCTGAACTAGCCCGCGTGGAGAAGCTAGGCGAGCGCATTGAAGACCTACAGGCCATGGTGGAGCTAGCTGAGGAAGAAGAAGGCGACGAGCGCGAAGCTATCCTCGACGAGGCCGGCGCTGACCTGGAAGCTATCTCCAAGGACCTAGCAGACCTAGAAATCCGCACCCTGCTTTCGGGCGAATATGATCAGCGCGACGCCGTAGTAACTATCCGTTCAGGCGCCGGCGGTGTGGATGCGGCAGACTTCGCCCAGATGTTGCTACGCATGTACCTGCGTTGGGCTGAGCGCCACGAATATCCGGTTAAGGTGCTGGACACCTCCTACGCTGAAGAAGCTGGTCTAAAGTCGGTTACCTTCGAGGTACACGCCCCCTACGCTTACGGCACGCTTTCGGTTGAGGGCGGCACCCACCGCCTGGTGCGTATCAGTCCCTTCGATAACCAGGGCCGGCGCCAGACTTCATTCGCGGCGGTTGAGGTTATTCCGCTGATTGAATCCACCGACCACATTGAAATTCCCGAAACCGACATCCGTATTGACGTCTTCCGCTCCTCAGGCCCGGGCGGTCAGAGCGTTAACACCACTGACTCGGCTGTGCGCATCACCCACTTGCCCACCGGCCTGGTGGTGTCCATGCAGGATGAAAAGTCCCAGATTCAAAACCGCGCCGCCGCTATGCGCGTGCTGCAGTCGCGACTGTTGCTGTTAAAGCAGCAGGAAGAAGACGCCAAGAAGAAGGAACTGGCTGGCGACGTTAAGGCCTCCTGGGGTGACCAGATGCGCTCCTACGTGCTCAACCCCTACCAGATGGTTAAGGACCTGCGCACCAACTACGAGGTGGGTAACCCTGAGTCTGTGTTCGACGGCGACATTGACGGTTTCATCGACGCCGGTATCCGCTGGCGCAAGCAGCAAGAAAACGCTGAGTAAGCGTCAGGAGCAAGAAAACGCTAAGTAAGCGCTAAGAGCAAGAAGGCGCCAAGAAAGCGCCAACTAAAACGCTAGTGGCCAGCCGGTTTAAACCGGCTGGCCACTACTTTTAGGGGTGCTTTAGGCACGCATTTTTAGAGGTGCTTTAGGCGCGCATTTTTAGGGGCGCTTTAGGCGCGCACCCAGGTTTTTACACGCCAGCGGGCATCGCCGCTAAGTGGACGCCAATGGCTATCGCTAGCGCTAGCTTCTAGACGGAAACGTGAATAATCCACTTGGGGAGCCAGGGTTAACTGGCGCCCATGCAATGGGCCCAGCTTGGCGCGGGCATCTAGCTCCAGCTCGCTAATTACCAGCACATCAGCCAGGTCGCTATCTAAAGCCAGCTGATACACCTGGGCTCCACCTACCACCCAAACCCTTGGGAAAGTACGGTAAATGCCCTCACGTGGATCTGGGCCCAGGCCCGCGCCAGCCAACTGCAAAGCCTGCTCTAGGGTGGAGGCGCAGGTGGGCCCAGCCACGCCCCGGCGGGTAAGCACCACACAGTTACGTCCAGGTAGGGCCCCACCTAGCGAATGCCAGGTGCGCGAACCCATAACCACGCCGCAGCCCATGGTGGCGGCCCGAAAATGCTTGAAATCAGCCGGCACCCGCCAGGCCATGTCGCCGTCAACCCCAAGCACGCCGTCGTCAGACTGGGCCCAAATCAGCCCCACGCGCTCCAAAGCCGGAGACAAAGCCGGCGCCGTCGTGGCTACCTGCGCCGTAGTAACTACACCGCTCACACCGCTACCGGAGCCTTAATCGTGGGGTGGTGGCGGTAGCCCTCAGAAGCATCAATGTCATCCATCTGATAGCTATCAATCGAATCAGCCCGGTTAAGACGCAAAGTGGGGAAACTATAAGCCTGCGGCACTCGGCTTAGCTGCGTGCGCACCTGCTCCAAGTGGTTCAAATAAATGTGGCAGTCCCCACCAGTCCACACCAGCTCACCGGGCTGCAAACCAGTTTGCTGCGCCAACATATGCACCAGCAGCGCATAAGAAGCAATATTGAACGGCACCCCTAAGAACAGGTCGGCGCTGCGCTGATAAATCTGCAAAGACAGTTTGCCATCGGCCACATAGCACTGGAAGAAAGCATGACAAGGCGCCAGCGCCATATCCTGCAAAGCCCCCACATTCCAGGCCGAAACAATCATTCGGCGCGAATCAGGGTTAGCTCGCAAATCCGCAACTAGCTGCGCAATCTGGTCATAGGTGGTCCCGTCAGCACCCTGCCAGCTACGCCACTGGTGCCCATAAACCGGCCCCAGCTCACCGGCGGCGTCGGCCCACTCATCCCAAATGGTGATGCCGCGCTCTTGCAGCCAACGCACATTAGTGTCGCCGCGCAAAAACCACAGCAGCTCGCCTTTAACCGCCTTCATAGCCACAAACTTGGTGGTAATACGCGGAAAACCCTTGCTTAAGTCATAGCGCAGCTGGCGGCCAAAAACACTGAGCGTGCCCGTACCGGTACGGTCAGATTTACGGGCGCCACTGGTGAGCACCTCAGCTAAAAGCTCCTCATAGGCCACGTCCACGCCTTCAGGCGCGGCCAGCCCCATAGCTTCCAAAAATGGGTAGCTCATAGGTCGATAACCTTGCTTTCATCTAAGTCCAGGTCTGCAACTTTGAGAGTGGAAAGATCCTGGGCGTGATCCTGCATTGCCACCTGGGTGGACTCAATCACCTGCCGGGCCAGGGAACGTCCACCCCACCAGCCCACAGCTGCGCCAATCCCCAGGGGAGCCAGGCGCCCAGCGGCCACGCCCAACACCTTGCGCCCGGCATACTTAGCGGCGCGAGTAGCCAGTTTGGCGTTAACCGTACGCACCGTGGAAATAGGCAGGGTGTTAACCAGCTGCCCCACCCACACCAGGGACTGCATCCCCAGCTGGCCCTCAATAATTTCCTGCCCCTCCTTGCCCAGCAGGGCGCTAAGCAGCAGGGTACGACGGCGCTCGCGGTCTACCACGGAAATGCCCTGTAGCTGGGCTACGGTGAGCACATAGTAGGCGGCTTGCACGAAAAATGCGGCAGTTTGGGCCGTGGTTAGGCCCGCTGCCGCAATGGTGCCAACTGAAGGCAGAGCGGCGGCAGTACCTACCGCCCCGCTAGATAGCGAAACGTCACGCACTAGGGCGCGCCCAGCCAATTCCACCAGTTCCTCAGTGGTGGCATGGGGGTTTTGGGCCCGCATGCGCTCGGCGCGCACAACCACCCGGTCTGCCGGAATGGATAGGGCCTTATCTAGTGCAGTTTCAAACTTGCTAGGTTCTAGGGACAAGCCCCCGCTCCCTTCAGTTAGTGGTTAATTAGGCGATAGGGGTGCCGTTAAGGCGGGTGGTTACGTGGGCGCCGTGCTCTACCGTGTGGCCTACCGTGCAGTAACGGTCAATGGCTACATCCACGCGTTCGCGTAGCTTGGCCAGCTGGTCTTCATCTAGGCCGGCTAGGGCTGCGTCAATGTCAACGGTGAAGGATTCATAGCGTTCTTCAGCCTCGTTTTTGACGGTGGCGGCCACGGCGGTCAGCTGGCCGTTTTCACCCAGTTCGCGGGCGATACGGTGGTCAGCTGAAAGGGTCTGGCAGGTGAGCAGGGCGATTTTCATCAGCTCACCGGGGGTGAAGTTGCCTTCGCCGCCAATCTCAACGCTTACGCCGGCTTCGTTTCCGGCCAGGTAGTGGCGGGTGCCTAGGCGCTTAGCCCAAACCCCGGCGGCGGGTAGGTTGGCAGGGACAAGTTCAGGGTGTAGCTCGCTCATGTGCAATATCTTTACATGCTGCGCCGCCAGCTGGCAGGGCTATTGCTTGCGGCGCAATGGACTTTGTGCCCGGCAGCTGGCCTCGCTAGGGCTGCGGCCGGGCAGGCAGTTTGGGTGCGCCTAGTTGGCGCTGTGAGCGGCCAGGTACTTAGCGGCGCAGGCAAGCTCATAGGCGACGGCGTCATCGGAGAACTTCAGGGCGCTGCGTAAGATGCGCTCACCAAAAAGCGGGATCGCCAAAGCCGCGTCAATATCCACATTTAGCTCGCAGCCCGAGGCAGTGGGGACTAGGGTGCCCTGGCCGCTTAGTTTGAGTGGCACCCCGCTGATCTGGGTGGCGATTTGGCCCTGGTAGCTTGAGTCGGCCTGAGGCTGGGAGCACCAACGCTGGGCCAGGGCTAGGTTCACCTCACCCTTGATGAAACGGCTGGCGTTGGCAGGAATAACGCGGGGGCTCACGGCGGCCTTGGTGAGCGTACCCTGCCAGGTTTTACCGGCGGCGTCGGTGCTGGTGGGCAGGGCACTAGCGTGCAAATTTTCTAGCGGGGCCTTACCGAAACGGATTAGTTGGTAGTCAGGGTCATTAAACATCGACAAAATCTGTTCACAAGGAGCCGGATAATTAATTTTTACTGATGTACGCATGAGATAAGCCTGCCATGCGCGCTAGGCTGGAGTCATGACGACTCTCCCCGCAGCGCTACGAGATAAAGTTGAGTTTGCCCCAGCTGACCTGGACTGGCTGCATCAACTTGTGGGGGACTGGCAGCTGGTAGCTGACCTATCGATGGCAGACCTGGTGCTGTGGGTGCGTAACAAGAATGGGCGTCTGATGGCTATGGATCAGTGCCGTCCCTCCAACAACACCACTGTGCATCCCGACGACGTGATCGGCCTGCGTATGCCGGCAGCGCGTGAAGCACTGGCCCTGGAAGCGCTGGCCTCCTGCCAGGTAAGGGTCGCTAAAGACAGTGTTTGGAACGGCACGGTAGCGGTTAAAGAAGAATTCATTCCGGTGGTGCGCGGTGGACGAGCCATTGCAGTGCTAACCCGTGAATCCACCGTGGGGCTGCTTAGCGGTGGGCGCCTGATTGACGATGGCCAGCTGCAAGCGGCTAACCGCCTGTGCCAGATGATTTCTCAGGGAGATTTTCCCGTGTCCGGGGCGGGCACCAGCGTACGCCACGGGATGCCGCGTGTAACTGACGGTATGATCTGCCTCAGTGTTGAGGGGAATGTTACCTACGCCTCACCTAACGCAACCACCTGTTTTCACCGGTTAGGTATTAAGGGAAGCCTGGATAAAGTACAGCTACTTGAGCAGGTAACTAACCTGATTCCTCCCCATAGCCACGTGGATGAGACTATGTCGCTAGTGCTTATGGGACGCCAGGCTTGGCTAACTGAGCTGGAGCTAGGTGGCGTGTTCTTGGCGGTGCGCTCTGTGCCGCTGCTAGACGCTGGCCAGCGGGCTGGGGGATTGCTGCTGGTACGTGACATTACCGAGCTGCGTCGTCGAGAACAGGCGCTGCTGAGCAAGGACGCTACCATCCGCGAAATTCACCACCGCGTTAAAAACAATCTACAAACTGTCTCAGCATTGCTGCGCATGCAGGCGCGGCGTGCTAAGCAGCCTGAAGCCCAGGAAGCCTTGCGTGAAGCGGAGCGGCGCGTGGCTACCATCGCCACCGTGCATGATGCGCTGAGTCAAAACATTGATGAAATCGTTGATTTTGATGAGGTTTTCGGCCAGGTTTTGCGCCAGGCCGCACTGGTGGCTGAAAGTGACCATAAGGTAAGTGTCCAGCTGGAGGGCAGGTTTGGCATGGTCGATGGCGACGCCGCCCAGGCCCTGGTGACGGTGCTGGCGGAGCTGGTTACTAACGCTGTTGAGCATGGCTTGGCTAAACGTGACGGTACGGTTACGGTTACCGCCCAGCGTGATGGTGCCGCTTTGAAGGTGCTGGTTAGCGACGACGGCGAAGGGGTAGCCGAAGGCAAGGTAATGAGTGGCCTGGGTACTCAGATTGTCTCCACCTTGGTGCGCACTGAGTTGCACGGCGTTATTGACTGGTCGCCTAACCCGCAGGGCGGCACGGTGGTAACTATCCACGCCTGCCTAGAGGACTAAGCACGGCAGGGCTAGACGCTGCAGAGCTGAGCACTTTAGGACTAAGCCTAGACGCCTTAGGGCGGTGTGCGGCGCCGCCTTTTGAGCGGGGCACCTCAAAAACTTATAGCTGCCTAAAAACCTATAGCTACACCAAAAACTTGTGGCCGTACCAATTTGGCACGGCCACAAATTTTCGGTCAGGCAGAACGACGAGCACGGGCAGCCCTACGTTTTAGGGAGCGCCGTTCGTCTTCACTCATTCCACCCCAGACGCCAGCGTCTTGACCGTTGTCCAGAGCCCATTTCAAACACACATCCACAACTGAACAGCTGCGGCATACAGTCTTGGCTTCCGCGATTTGGGCGATTGCCGGACCGGTGTTACCCACAGGGAAGAACAACTCCGGGTCTGCGTTCAGGCATGCTGCACGCTCACGCCAGTCCATGGACATTCTCCCTTCTTAATACCGCCGTTAAGGCCAGGTAAAAATAGATGAACGGTCGTCGCCGCCGTAGCGCCGATCGCCCGTTCGATTTGCCTGTCCAACTCTCACACGGTATAAGCGCTAGGACAAGACTTTTTACCTGAGAACTGCACCGAATTGCGGTGGGAGTAATCACATTTGGGCACTTTCGAGCAGTTTTTGCAAATTTCAAGAGGTTTACTTGTGGAAAAGCCTACACTTGTGGGTTGTCTGCAAATATGGAGCTTGCATTTTGGCAGATTTGTACAGGTGTGATTTGTGAGCTAGCTATGACAAGCCCTCTGCCTGGTAGGTGCTGGCGGTGAGGATCTAGCCAGCGCGTCAAGCGCACATTAGCTAATTGCGTCCCTTCGCCCAGGCCAGGGGCAAGTAGTAGCAGTGGGCTTAGACTGCGTAGCTGAGCTAGAGGCCCGCTGTAAGTATTGGCGGCCCGGCTGGTTAGGGCAGTGGCAAAGACTGGGGTGCCAGCAGCTAGGGCAGTTTCGACGGCGTTAGTGGCACTTAGGCAGGCTTGGTCTAGGTTGTCTATAAAAATTGCGCGCTGAGCCAGGGTGGGATCAGTTACCTGCAAAATGTCATAGATACGTGCCAGGGCGGTGCTGCGGCCACTACCTGCGGGCCCAATGATTAATAGCCCTTGGGCCAGCTGGGGACACCAAGGCTGGGCTTGGTCGCCGCCTAAACCCAGCGCCCAGGGTGGGCAGGTGGAGACATTTTCCGGCAAGGCCACAACTGGGGCAGCCGCGAGCGCCGTCGTCGTGTCTGAGGGGTTAACGGGTAAATCTGAGGCACTAGCGGGAAAATCTGCGCCGCTAGCAGGCAAATTTACGCCGCTAGCGGGCAAAACCGGTGCCAGCAAAATCTGGGCAGGACACCAGTGCGAGGCCAAAGTGAGCACCCCCGCGCCCACCTGATTAGGGGCCTGCTGGCTGCGTTTAAGCCCGGCTTGATCAGCTAGGGCGTCAGAGCAAACCCCCAGGTATAGGCGCTGGGAAATATTGGCGCACCAGCGCATCGGAGCGTTAGCTAAATCCCCAGCCAAAGCCAGTGCAAACAAGCCTCGACGTGAAGCATTAACTAGCTTTTCCAGCACGTCGCGGCCTTCACCTAGCCCCAAGACAGTGTCTATCGCCTCGCCAACGCAATCCAGATCATCAATTAGCAGCAGCTGATCACGTAGTCTTCCCTCCAAAGCCAACTGGGTTAGCCGCAAAATTTCGCAAGGATGGAAAGTGTCTAGCTGCGAGCCAGCCAGGGCGGCATTAGGTAAAGGTAGCTGGTTTAAATCAGCGCTAATCTCGTGCGTAACCAGACCGGCCTGGCTGGCTGAGTTAGCCAGTTGCCGCAGCGCAGCGGTGCGCCCTGAAGCACTGGTACCAAAAATCCCTAGCGGCGTAGCAGTGTCCCAATTAAAGGCCCCGTAAGCCAGCTGCTCGGGCAGGTCGCATAGTGCCAAGGCCAAATTTTGGCGGTTACTAACCAGGCTGCTAGCTAGCCCTTTAGCCGGCGCCGGGGCGCCGTGAGCAGCCAGTAACTGCTGGGCCTGGGCGAAAGTGAGGTTAGCTGGGGGCGGCGCCAGCCAAGGCGATTGGCAGGGGGCCAGGGCCTGGGCGGCTTTAACACAAGCATCAATCCACACAGCGCTTTCCTGGGCTGTGCCCGCATAAGGGCAACGGAAATGGCCACGCTGGGTGCTTAGACATAAAAACCCCGGCGCGCGCGGCAAGTCTGGCAGGTCTCCGTGGCCCAGCAGGGGGGCGCCTTCGCTGGCGTCAAGCATCCGCAGGCACACGCGCAGCGCCGCATTGGCGGTAATAGAGGTGCTTAGTGCCCCGTGTGGGTGTTGGGTAGCCAAAATCAGGTGCATCCCTAAACTGCGCCCCTGGGCGGCCAGGCGCAGCAGGTGCTCAAGCAGCTCTTCTTGCGTGGCCGCCAGGGTGGCGAACTCATCCACCACCACCAGCATTCGGGCCAGTGGCGCCAAGCTGGGTTGGTGACGGCGTAGCTGCTCATATTCGGTTATGTCTTTACAGTTGCTTTTGCGCAAAATTTGTTCACGACGGCGCAGCTGGGCACTAATGGCCTCAATGGCCCGGGCAGTGGCGGCAGGCTCTAAATCAGTTAGTAGATCAACACAGTGCGGCAGGCGCTTTAGCGGCCCCAGGCAGGTGCCGCCCTTGTAGTCAACCAAAATTAGTTGCAAAGCTTCAGGTGGCTGACTCCAAGCTAACTGCACTAACCAACTGGTTAGCAGCTCTGATTTACCGGCCCCGGTAGTGCCCACCACCAGGGCGTGGGGCCCGTCAGTCACCAAATCCACCCAAGCTTGGCCAGCTGCGCCCACCCCCAAGCAGGCGCGCAGCTGGGTGGGGCTTAACTCGCTGAGGTCGCTCTGGGCAGAGCCAGCGGCTGCTTGGGGATCTTGAAGCTGACTGGCAAAAGTTGGGCCAGCTTCTAAATCCAAAAGTGAAGCCAGTGCAATACAAGCCGGGCCTTGGTGCTCTTGACTGGCCGACAAGGTGGTGGGGGCAAAAATCTGGCGCCACCACGAATCAGAAATCTCAGCTACGCGCCTAGGGGCGCGAATACAGCGGGTGGCCGGTTTGGCGGTGGCCCACATCAGCCAAGCCTGGTTTTTCCCCTCATCCCAAACCAGGTGGGCCCCTCCATCAACCGGCTGCACCTGCGCCTGAGCAGTGGCTAACAGCTGCGCACACAACCAACGCCCCGCCACCTGTGCATTAGTCCCGGTAATAGTAATGCGTTCGTCGGGGCGAATGAGGGCGGCGTGAAAGCGGTGCCTGCCCGGCCAAGCCCGCAAACAGCTTTTCGTATTAGGTTTATGCTCGCCAACCATGGCGCAGGCCAGCGCCAAAGTAGCCGGATCGGGTAGACGCCCAGGGGCTGCGCCCCGCCCGGCTGGATAGCTGCGCAGCATCATTAGCCCCAGCATGGGGGCGCTAAATAGCATCATTGACCAGCCTTGATCAGTTAACAAAAACCCGGCCATAGCCACCAGCGGCAAGAGCACATACAGGCTTTGCAATAACAACCCGCCAGCATGAGGTTGGGGCACCTGCAACTGGCGCGGCAGGTGCCGCAGCTGCAACACGGTAGTACCAATACGAATCCGGGCGCGCGGATACCACACCAGGCGGCGGCGTCGTCGCCAAAAACAATGACCACAGCGCAACCAAAGCCCATTAACTGAGCCCACATCACGCACCCGCACAGCCCCACGCAGCTGACGCAGGCGCAAATGTTGCCAGGAAACAAACTGGTCGTCAGGTAAATCGGCGCGGCCCAGGCTAGCGGCGCTCGCGGGCAGAACCATGCCGGCGTGAGGGCCGTGCACGACTGCTATATGCAGCTCAGCGTCGGTGACTGTAGGCAGTGAATAAGCATCATTAAGCAGCGTTGCCATATTTCAAGCATAACATAACATAATCAAATATGATCTAGTGCTGGGGAAAAATCGCGAGAAGGGCGGATTTCTGCGATGATTGAGCCATGACTAGCCCGGCAGTAAGCCAAATTCCCGCATCCGCACGCGAGCGTTGGGGGCAGCTGGTACGCACCATCGACCGCGCCCGCCACGATTACTACGACGCCGTAGATGCCCAAAGTTCGCTCAGCGATCAGGAATATGACCGCCTTTACCGCGAGCTAGAAGAACTCGAAGACACCTACCCAGCGCTAGCCCTGCCCTCCTCGCCAACTCAGCATGTAGGTGGCCAAGGCGCCAATCAGTTTGCCCCCATCACTCACGCTGAACGCATGTACTCGCTGCAAGACGTTTTTAGCTTGGAGGAGCTAGCTCAGTGGTGTGCGCGCATAGACCCAACCGATGAGCTACCCATGACCGCCGAGGTTAAGGTTGACGGCCTGGCCATCTCACTAACCTACCTAGACGGTGTCTTAACCCAGGCTGCCACGCGCGGAGATGGGCGTGTGGGTGAAGACATCACTGCCAATGCCCGCACTATCGCCTCAATTCCGCTAGTGCTAGCCGGCGCCAATCACCCCAAACGCATTGAGGTGCGCGGTGAGGTGTATTTCCCAAGCGAAGCTTTTGCTCGCTTTAACCGTGAGCGCCAGGAAGAAAATCAGCGCCGCGAGCAGCGCAATCTACAAGCGCGTGAGCAGGGACGTAAAACTGAGCCGCTGCTGCAGATTTTCGCTAACCCGCGCAACGCCGCTGCCGGCTCGCTGCGCCAAAAAAACCCGGCAGTGACCGCCTCACGCCCACTAGCCATGGTGGTGCACGGTTTCGGGGCGGTAGAAGTGCAAGACGAGGCCCAAGAACTGCCGCAAACCCAGCGTGAATGGTATGAGCTAATGCGCTCCTGGGGCTTGCCAGTGTCTAGCTACACCCAGGTGCTAGTGGGGCGCAAACAGCGCGAAGAATATATCGCCACCTACGCCAAGCGCCGCGACCAGCTGGTACACGACATCGACGGCATTGTGTTCAAACTAGACGATGTCCAGCGTCAACGTGAGCTGGGCTTTACCGCCCGCGTGCCGCGCTGGGCAGTTGCCTACAAATACCCGCCCCAGGAAGTACACACCAAGCTGCTAGATATTGACGTGCAGGTGGGGCGCACTGGGCGCGTCACCCCCTTTGCGGTGATGGAGCCGGTGGCGGTAGCTGGTTCTACGGTGGCCCGCGCTACTTTGCACAACGCCAGTGAAGTGGCCCGTAAAGGCGTGTGGATCGGCGACACGGTGGTGCTGCGTAAAGCCGGGGACGTGATTCCTGAGGTTTTAGGGCCGGTATTGTCGCTGCGCCCCGAGGATGCCTACCCCTTTGTTATGCCCGCCAACTGCCCTTCTTGTGGCACCGCCCTGGCGCCCATGAAGGAGGGCGATGTGGATCTGCGTTGCCCCAACCAGCGTTCGTGCCCAGCGCAGCTGACCCAGCGCCTGGTGTATTTGGCGGGCCGCAGCGCCTTTGATATTGAGGGCTTGGGGGAGGAGTCAGCCCTGGCGCTGACTCAATCCACTAGCGAGCACCCGCCGGTGCTTAGCAATGAAGCCCAGCTATTTGACTTAAAAATTGAAGACCTTGAGCAGGTAACCACCACCCGCATTAACGCGCGCACCGGCGTGAGCGAGCAGGTGCCGGTGTTTTACACCAAGCCCACAGCCAAAAAGCCTTCGGTGCCGCGTAAAAACGCTATCTCCATGCTGGAGGCGATTGAGGGGGCTAAGCAGCGCCCACTGTGGCGAGTTTTGGTGGCGCTTTCGATCCGGCACGTGGGGCCGACGGCGGCGCAGGCTTGGGTTGCCCACTTCGGTTCCATGCAGGCTTTGCGCCAGGCTTCCCTAGAGGAGCTAGCTGCAGTTGAGGGCGTGGGTGAGACTATCGCCCAGGCTTGGCTAAGCTGGCTTGAAGTGGACTGGCACCGCGAAATTTTGCAGGCCTGGCAAGACGCCGGGGTGCGTATGGACGACGCTGAAGGGGCGCCAGGTTCTGCGGGCGCTGCTGTGGGCGGCTCTGGTGGCGACGACGTCGCTGGCGGGGCAGGAGACGGCGCCGCTGCTGAGACGCAAGAGCTGGAACAAACTCTGGCCGGGCTTACCTTGGTGGTCACCGGCACGCTCTCTGGCTTTACCCGCTCCCAAGCCCAGGCGGCGATTGTAGCTAGGGGCGGCAAAGCTGCCGGTAGTGTCTCTAAGAAGACCGATTACCTAGTGGCAGGGGAAAAGGCTGGCTCTAAAGAGCGTAAAGCTATCTCGCTAGGGGTGCCGGTTTTGGATGAGGAACAGTTTGTGGCCCTACTTGCAGGGCAGGCCCCCGCCTAAACGTTGGGAGGGCGGCGCCGTCGTCCCCGCCTAAACGCTAGGAGCGGGGCCCGTCGTCCCCGCCTGAAGCAACCAAAGGGTGACATAACAAAAATGGGGCCGGGCTTAAAACCCGACCCCATTAGTGCGCTTAGCGGTAAGTGTGCTTAGCGCTTTAGTAGTGCGAAACTACCGTGGTGCCCACAGGGGCCCAGTCATAAACCCACTTGGCTTCAGAAACTGGCATGTTAACGCAGCCGTGTGAGCCGCCCTCACCAGACCAGCCGAAGGAGTTACGCCAAGGCGCACCATGTAGGGCGTAAGAACCGGTGAAGTAGGTGACCCAAGGAACATCCTTGGAGCAGTAATCCCAACCAGCAGTACAACCCATATCCTGGACAGCGTACTTGAGGTAGACGTGGTAGGTGCCGGTTACGGTTTCAGTTCCCGGAGCGCCCGGAACCATACCCACCGGGCCATGCACCACCGTGGCACCCTCATAGGCGGTCACTGTGGCGTTAGACAGGTTAACGTCAATCCACTTCTCGCCCTCAGCTGCCGGGTAAACCAGCTTTTCTGCGCCGTTGGCGATAGTGCGCTCTTTCCACTCCGCCTTAGTGGTTTTGTACTCGAACTTGCCGGCATAAACCTTGCCGCTGTTAAGCGAAGTCAGTAGCTGCTCAGAGACAGTAGAAGCGTTCTGGACGTCTTTACCGTCCTTAGCCTCAACCACCACCGTGGCCACCTTACCGTCAGAGTAAACGTTACGTTCACCCTCAACCAGGGTCACCTGCGCGGCCGAAGCCTGCTTGTTAACCCACTTGGTTACTGCTTCCTTATCGACGGTTACGGCCAGATTCTTGCCATCCGTGCTGGGGCCAACCTTGATCCAGGCAGCCTTAGTTTCAGTGTCAGCGGTGTAGGTGTCGCCATCAGGGTCAGTAATGGTCACATCGTTTTTAACGATGGTGTTGGCCTTATCAGCGGCAGCCTTAGCCTTGGTGTAAGTAATGGTGGGGGCCGTGTTCACATAAGCCACCTTCACCGAGGTAGAGCTAAGCTGCGCGGCGGCGCTGGTGGCAGCCTGCTCAATCTCCTTAGGAGACAGGCTCTGGCCATCCTTACCGGAGACAACCTCAAAGGTGGTTTCTTCCTCGTTAAAGGTCACCGAAGCATTGACCGGGGCGTTAGAGCCTGGCGGCAAAATCTTGGCGATGTACTCGTCAATCTTGATTGAAGAGCTGGTGGAAACCACGCTTACTGAATTGTTAGAGGTAAACGGCGCCGTGAAACGGTTCATGATTGAAGCGTTAGGTGACAGAGCAGCCTTAGCAGTAGCGGCGGCGTCGACCTTAACCCCCAGCTCGCTGAGGCTAGCCTGGCGATTAACCGCGCCGGAGATAGACACCTTGGCAGAGCTTGCCTTAGAGGACACCAACTTGGCGATTTCGCTCTGAGTCATGCCTGATACATCCTGGCCGGCCACACTCGTGCCGGGGAGGGCATGGTCCGAATAATGCACGGCCCAAGCGCCCGCGCCACCGCCCACAGCTAGGAGGGCTGCGGCGCCCACCAGCCAGGGCCAGCGGCGCCGTTTTTCAACGTTCGCGCTTACCTTCTGTGAACGGTTGAAGAGTTTTATCACTACCGTCAACTTCCGTGAGATTTACACCTAGATATTGGGGAAGGTGTAAGGGGAGTAAACTAGCTAATAGTTTACGGATCAACTTTATTTTAGTTTAGGTCCGGTGCACTTGTCGCCTGTCTGTGGCAGTCGTGCTGCTTACATGTTATGCGCCAAGCAGGCAGGCTGGGATAGTTTTAAGGACACAACTCGCTAACGGCGCAGCCACTTTTGTTAAGGCCAAGTAACCAACGGCCGCCTGGCGGGGTTTAAACTTGAGACCATGTCGACAATTTCTACCGCCGAAGTTGCGCGTGTAGCCGCATTGGCTCGCGTTGCACTAACAGACGCCGAGGTGGAGCGCCTAGCTAAAGAGCTCGACGCCGTAGCCTCCTCATTTGCTCGCGTTAACTCTGTGGTTTCCGCAGAAATCCCCGCCACCAGCCACCCGGTGCCGCTAACTAACGTGATGCGTGAAGACGTACCGGGCCCCACCTTGGATGTAGAAGAGCTTCTAGCCGGCGCCCCTGCCAGCGAAGACTCCATGTTCCTAGTACCCCAGATTTTGGGTGATGAGGAGTGAGCGTGAACAGCGAACTTACCCGTCTAAGCGCAGCCGAGCAGGCCGCCAAACTAGCCGCCGGAGAATTTAGCTCCCGCGAACTAACCCAGGCCCACCTAGAGCGCATTGATGCCCTAGAGCCCGCCGTGGGTGCCTACCTAAACGTAGACCACGACGGCGCCCTGGCCGCCGCTGACGCCGTCGACACTGCCCGCAAGGAAGGCGCCGCGCTACCCGAACTAGCCGGTGTGCCCGTAGCTGTTAAGGACCTGTGCTGCACTCGCGGCCAGGTGACCACTGCCGCCTCCAAGATCCTGGAAGGCTGGGTACCGCCCTACGACGCTACTTTGGTAGCTAACATTCGCGCCAACCAGATGCCGATTTTGGGTAAGACCAACCTGGACGAATTCGCCATGGGTGGCTCCACTGAGCACTCGGCTTTCCACCGCACCGCCAATCCCTGGGATCTAGAGCGTATCCCTGGTGGTTCTTCAGGTGGCTCGGCTGCCGCCTTGGCCGCCTATGAGGCCCCGCTAGCGGTAGGTACCGACACTGGTGGCTCGATCCGCCAGCCCGCCGCCGTCACCGGCACTGTGGGTGTTAAGCCCACCTACGGCACGGTTTCGCGTTTTGGCGTGATCGCTATGGCTTCCTCGCTGGACACCCCCGGCCCCATGGCCCGCAACGTGCTTGACACTGCGCTGCTGCACGACGTGATGGCCTCCTATGACCCGCTGGACTCCACTTCACTGTCTGACGCCCCTCGAGGCATGGCCGACGTGGTGCGCGCCGCCCAGGCCGGCATGGACTTAAAGGGTCTGCGCGTGGGGGTAATTTCCCAGCTTGACGGCGGCGAAGGCTATCAGGAAGGGGTAGTGGAATCCTTCCACCAGGCCCTAACCCTGCTAGAGAACGCCGGCGCCACCATCAAGACTGTGGACCTGCCCCACCTGGAATACGCCCTAGACGCCTACTACCTGATCATGCCCGCCGAGGTTTCCTCCAACCTGGCCCGCTACGACGGTATGCGTTACGGCCTGCGTGTTGAGCCTAAGGAAGGCCCGGTCACCGCTGAGCGCGTTATGGCTGCTACCCGTGGCGCCGGTTTTGGTGACGAGGCTAAGCGCCGCATCATTTTGGGCACCCACGTGCTCAGCGCCGGTTACTACGACGCCTACTACGGCAGCGCCCTGAAGGTGCGCACCCTGGTACAGCGCGACTTTGACGCCGCCTTTGCCGACGTCGACATTTTGGTCAGCCCCACCAGCCCGATCACCGCTTACCGCTTTGGTGAAAAGGATGACCCGTTGACCATGTACAAGCTGGATGTAACCACCATTCCGGCTAACCTGGCGGGTATCCCCGGCATGAGCCTGCCTAGCGGTCTTAGCGAAGGCTTGCCGGTGGGCTTCCAGATCCTGGCCCCGCAACGTAAGGATGACCGTCTCTACCGCGTGGGTGCGGTGCTAGAGGCGCTGGTAAACGAACGTGTTGGTGGCGCGCTGCTAGAGCGTGCCCCCCAGCTATAAGGAAGTGCGATGAGCGATAAGCTAATGGATTTCGACGAGGCCGTTGAGCGTTTCGATCCGGTTTTGGGCCTCGAAGTGCACGTCGAGCTGGGTACTGCCACCAAGATGTTCGACGCCGCCCCCAACCAGTTTGGGGCCACCCCTAACTCGCTAACCACCCCCACCTCGGTGGGTCTACCCGGCGCCCTGCCGGTGGTTAACGCCAAGGGTGTGGAGTACGCCATCCGTATCGGTTTGGCCCTGAACTGCTCAATTGCTGAGTCTTGCCGCTTTGCCCGCAAGAACTACTTCTACCCGGACCTGGCTAAAGACTTCCAGACCTCCCAGTTTGATGAGCCCATCGCCTACGACGGTTACCTAGATGTGGAGCTAGAAGACGGCGAAATTTTCCGCGTGCCCATCGAGCGCGCTCACATGGAAGAGGACGCCGGTAAGAACACCCACATTGGTGGCGCCGACGGACGTATTGAGGGTGCGGAATACTCGCTGGTGGACTACAACCGCGCTGGTGTGCCGCTGGTGGAGATCGTGACCCGCCCCATTGAAGGCGCCGGTAAGCGAGCCCCCGAGGTAGCTGCCGCCTATGTGCGTACCCTGCGCGATATTTTCCGTGCCATTGGGGTTTCTGAGGCCCGCATGGAGCGCGGTAACGTGCGTGCGGACGTGAACGTGTCGCTGCGCGAGAGCCCCGATGCGCCGCTGGGTATCCGCACTGAAACCAAGAACGTCAACACCTTCCGCTCTATTGAGCAGCACATTCGCTACGAGATTCAGCGTCAGGCCGCGATTTTGGCTGACGGTGGCGAGATCGTGCAGGAAACCCGCCACGGCCAGGCTGACGGTACTACCGCCCCCGGCCGAGTTAAGTCCGACGCCGACGACTACCGTTACTTCCCTGAGCCTGACCTGGTGCCCGTGGCTCCTAGCCGCCAGTGGGTGCAGGAGATTGCTGCCTCGCTACCGGAGATGCCGGCCGCTAAGCGCCGTCGTCTAAAGGAAGCCTGGGGACTAAGCGACGAAGAGATGCGCGACGTGGTCAACGCTGAGGCCCTGGACCTGATTGAGGCTACCGCTTTGGCTGGCACCAGCGGCCAGGCTGCCCGTAAGTGGTGGATGGGTGAGCTAGCCCGTTACGCCAAGGAGCAGGAGCGCGCGCTTACTGAGCTGCCGGTTACTCCCGCCCAGATTGCGGCTTTGCAGAAGATGGTCGACGACGGCGAGCTAACTGACAAGCTAGCCCGTCAGGTGCTCGCTGGGGTACTAGCTGGCGAAGGTGACCCGGCTGAAGTTGCCGCTAAGCGTGGCCTGAAGGTAGTTAGCGACGACGGCGCCCTGCTGGAAGCCGTGGACGCCGCCCTGGCGGCTCAGCCCGACGTAGCCGACAAGATTCGTGCCGGTAAGGTAGCTGCCGCCGGCGCAATTGTGGGCGCAGTGATGAAGGCTACGCGTGGCCAGGCTGACGCCAAGCGTGTACGCGAGCTGATCATGGAGCGCGTACAGGGCTAAACGAAACTGGCTAAATTTCAAGCCAAAATAACGGAGGGGACGTGGCCTTGCGGCCACGTCCCCTCCTGTTTAGTAAAGACAAATAGTTAAAATTGCAAAGATTACAAACAAGCCGGGCGTTTATTGTGGGAAACCTCGCTGCACAGCGCGTATTTAGTCGGACACAATAGTGTCAATGAACGGCATACAGGCCTTAGCCACCGCCGTCGTTTTGTGAAAGGACTACAAAAATGGCACAGCCCAGCCCTAGCTACACCGTAGCTCTGCGACTACAGGTACCGCGCAGCCAGGCTTCGGTAGCGCAGTTGGTTGACACTGCGGCTTCCACCGGTGCCATCGTCACCGGTGTTGACGTGGATGACCCCAGCGGCGAGAAGGTCGTAATCGACCTAACCATGGACCTGCGGGACTCCAACCACCGCCTTGAAGTAATTGATCTACTCAAGAACCTGCCCGGAGTGGAAGTTGAAACCGTAGGCGACTCCACCTTCCTGGCCCACATCGGCGGCAAGATTGAAATCGCCGCACGTACCCCCATTCGTAACCGTCGTGACCTCTCTCGTGTCTACACCCCCGGTGTAGCCCGTGTTTGCAAGGCTATCTACGACACCCCCTCCAAGGCCCGTAAGCTAACCATCAAGCGCAACACTGTTGCCGTAGTTACTGACGGCACCGCCGTACTCGGTCTAGGTGACATCGGCCCTGAGGCCGCCATGCCGGTAATGGAAGGTAAGGCCGTACTGTTCAAGCAGTTCGGCGGGGTTGACGCTTGGCCGGTGGCCCTGGACACCAAGGACCCCGACGAGATCGTGTCTATCGTTAAGGCTCTAGCTCCCGCCTACGGTGGCATCAACCTAGAAGACATCGCTGCCCCCAAGTGCTTCGACATTGAGGCCCGTCTGCGTGAAGAGCTGGACATCCCGGTCTTCCACGACGACCAGCACGGCACCGCCATCGTTACCCTAGCTGCCCTGATCAACGCCCTAAAGGTAGTTGGCAAGAACATCGAGGATGTACGTATTGTGCTTTCCGGTGTGGGTGCGGCTGGTTCTGCTATCGCCAAGCTGCTGATGGCTCACGGCGCTCGCGACATTGTTGGCTACGGTCGTGACGGCGCCCTCAACGGTGACAACACCGAGGGTATGAACGAGCACCGTCGTTGGCTGGCTGAGCACACCAACCCCCGCCACGTTACCGGCAACCTGAAGGAAGGCCTCAAGGGCGCCGACGTGTTCATCGGTGTTTCCTCCGGTAACCTGCTGGAGCCTGAAGACCTAGCGGTTATGAACGAGGGCGCCATTGTGTTCGCCATGGCTAACCCCACCCCCGAGGTGGACCCGATTGCCGCCACCAAGTACGCCGCTGTGGTGGCCACCGGCCGTAGCGACTACCCCAACCAGATCAACAACGTACTGGCCTTCCCGGGTCTGTTCCGTGGTCTGCTGGACACCGGTATCACCGACATCTCCACCGAGCTACTGCGTGCTGCCGCCACCGGTATCGCTTCGGTAGTTTCTGAGCGCGAGCTCAGCCCGGTTTACATCATTCCGGGTGCCTTTGACACTCGCGTTGCCGACGCCGTAGCCGACGCTGTGCGTAGCATCGCCTGATTTGTCTCTACTGGCTGCCTGAATTTTCAGGCTGGCTAGTGGTGGGGCCGTCCCTTATGGGGCGGCCCCACACTTGTTTTACGGGGCCTCGCTGGGCGTCCCCGGCCTCATGGAAGGGCTCCACCATTAGGGGCGCCAGGTCAGCCTCCCTGGGCGTCTCCGGCCTCATGGATGTCTGTGGCCTCAGGGGTGGCCCCGGCCCGCCACCTGTTTATGCGGGTGATCGCGCACTTGCTGCTCACGTTGGGGGAGTAGGCAGAGGCGGCGGTCTCTAAACTATTTTTAGATGTTGCCGGTCACAAAATTTAGGGCCGCGCTCTGCATAGATCAAACCTAGTAAACCCTGGTTCAAACCAATCTTGACTAGGTAAAATACATGCCTAGGCCGGCCCTTCAGGGGGCCTTCTGGTATTGGCTTAGAACCCTGATTTACCCCCGAAGCGGCCATTTTGTGGCTACGGTCACTCAAAACTGGGTTGCGAGACTGGTGGACGGCCGCTAAAGTTATACGAGTGCCTGCGGGACAGCAACGAAAACAAAAAATTCGTTAGATGTTCTGCTGGGCGCGTTGTTTGAGAACTCGATAGTGTGTCAAGTTTTTTATGTCTTGAATTC
>ERZ1674245.9-NODE-9-length-61462-cov-21.147589_pt1 | contig 61462 bp, 54 predicted proteins | sample MGYA00581205_ERZ1674245 | MGnify/ENA primary metagenome ERZ1674245 (study PRJEB41354, sample SAMEA4873314) | human saliva metagenome | biome: human-associated habitat [ENVO:00009003]; feature: mouth environment [ENVO:08000002]; material: saliva material... | reverse complement strand
ACGACGGTGCCGTCAGCAATCTCGGTCACGCCCTTAGCCGCCACAATAGCGGGCAGACCCAGACCGCGAGCCAGAATAGCGGTGTGTGCCTGGGGGCCACCGTCAGAGGTAATCAGAGCGATAACCTTCTCGGGGTCCAAGGTCGCGGTGTCAGCCGGTGCCAGGTCAATAGCGGCCAGGATGAACGGCTCATCAGAAACGGGGATGCCGGGAGCCTGCTGGTCGGTCAGCTCAGCAACAATGCGGGCACGCACGTCGTGGATGTCGGTGACGCGCTCAGCCATGTAGCCACCCAGGGCAGCCATCTGGTCTGCGAAGGAGGTTGCAGCCTCCCAGATAGCGCGCTCGGGAGCCATCTCCTGAGTCTCAACCAGCTTAATAGCGCTCTTGATGAGTGCACGGTCGGTAGCCATCTGAGAGGTAGACTTCAGAACAGCCTTGCCGTCACGGCTAGCGTGCTCTGCACGAGCGAGCAGGTCTTCCTTCACGCGGACCGAAGCGTCCTTGATGCGCTGCGCTGCAGCCTCAGCGGTCTCACCGCTCAGACGCAGACCGTCCTTGGGTTCCTCGATGGGCTTAGGCATCTGAAGAACGGGGCCAATAACGCGGCCGGCGTATACGCCGACGCCCTTGTAGGTAGTCATAAATTCATGTCCTATCTGTGGTTTGTCTACAGTGTAACGTGTTTTTTCACGCTCACGCCTGCAAACAGACGATCAAATGAAGGTGAGGTTATACGGCCTTTATGCGGATGCCTTAGAGCGGGCACCCAGGGACTTCAGCACCACGTACAGCAGCGCAGAAACAACGGTACCGGCAACAACAGCCGCCAGGAACATCAACGGGTTCTGCGCCAGACCAATAATCCAAATACCACCGTGCGGAGCCGGGGAAGCCACGTGCGCACCCATGGAGATTGCACCGGCAATAGCGCCACCAACAATGGTCGAAGGAATCACGCGAGCCGGGTCAGCCGAAGCGAAGGGAATAGCACCCTCAGAGATGAAGGATGCACCCAGCAGCCACGCAGCCTTACCGTTCTCACGCTCGTTCTCGTTGAACAGCTTGGGACGCAGGGTGGTTGCCAGAGCCATAGCCAGCGGCGGAACCATACCGGAAATAATGACGGCAGCCATGATTTCCTGGTTCACGGTCGCACCCGAGGACAGGCCAGCAGTTGCGAAGAGGTAAGCAGCCTTGTTGATGGGGCCACCCAGGTCAGAAGCCATCATGGCGCCCAGGATCAGACCCAGCAGCAGAGCGGAACCGCCAGACATGGAGGTCAGCCAATCCTGCAGGGTGGTCATAACCCAAGCCAGGGGCGCACCGAGCAGCAGGTACATTGCCAGGCCGGCAACCAGAGAAGTCACCAGCGGGGTGATGACCACGGGCATCATCGAGCCAAGCCAGCGGGGCAGCTTCAGGGTACCCAGAGCGTACGCAATCAGACCGGCGAGAATACCGCCAACAATACCGCCAAGGAAGCCCGCGTTTACCGCAAGAGCCACCGAACCGGCGATGAAGCCCGGAGCAATACCGGGACGCTGAGCCAAACCGTACGCAATGTACGCGGCAAGAGCCGGAACCATCAGGCTCAGACCGAAACCACCGATGGTCTGCAGAACAGCACCCAGGTACAGGGTCCAGTGCACGTCACCGAGATTGAACAGGGTTGCCGAGTCGAGAATCGCCTTGGTGTTCACATCGCCAAGGTTCGGCACCGTAATTGCCTCGAAAACGAAGCCCAGGGCGACCAGAATACCGCCGGCGGCAACGAACGGAATCATGTAGGAGATACCGGTCATCACAGCCTTGTAGATGCGCGAGCCCCAAGCGCCTTCGGTAGCGCCTGCGCTGTCCTCACCGCTGGATGCGGCAGCGGCAACGCGTGCACCGTTGGGGTTCTCGGCCTCAGCCAGAGCCTCCGCAATCATTTCCTTAGGCTCGTCAATACCGCGCTTGACGGGAGACTCAATAAAGGGCTTACCTGCGAAGCGGTTACGCTCACGCACGTTCACGGACACCGCGAAAATCACGGCGTCTGCGGCGTCAATATCAGCCTGAGTCAGCTTCTCGTTACCCGAGGAGCCCTGGGTTTCAACCTTCAGGTCGTAGCCGAGCTCTTCAGCAGCGTACTTGAGGGCGTCCGCAGCCATGTAGGTGTGAGCGATACCGGTGGGGCATGCGGTCACAGCAACAATCTTCTTCACCGGAACCGAAGCGGCGGGTGCTTCCTTCTCAGCAGCAGGTACGGCGGGTGCAGCCTCGGCGGGCTTGGCCTCTGCCTTCTTCTCGCCCACGCCGAGTGCACCGTTAACCAGCTCAACAATCTCTTCAGCCGAGGAGGCTTCGCGCAAGGATGCGGTGAAGCTCTTCTTCATCAGGGAGCGTGCCAGGGTGGAGAGCAGCTTCAGGTGGGCCTGGTCAGCGCCATCGGGTGCAGCGATGAAGAAAATCAGGTCGGCGGGGCCGTCCTTTGCACCGAAGGAAACTGCCGGGTTGGGGCGTGCCATTGCCAGGGTCGGCTCGGTGACGGCGGCGCTACGGCAGTGCGGAATCGCAATACCGCCGGGGATGCCGGTGTCGGTCTTGGATTCGCGTGCCTCGGCAGCCGCGTAGAGCTGCTCGAAGTCGGTAGCGCGTCCGGCGTTTACGACTGCCTGGGCGAGCTTGGCAATTACGTCGAATCGGGTCTCGCCGAGGTTCTCGTCCAGCAGGACGAGATCTGCGGTGATCAGATCAGACATATTCCCTCCTCGGGTATGTGTTGGGGCGGGGATTCGCTTAGCGGTGCCGGGCTTCTCCCCTATATGGGTTCAAAGTGTGTGCAGTGTGTGTTGTGTTCGTATATGCGTGTGGGTGTTGAGGTAACACCCCTGCATACATTCCCTTCTGAGAATAAAAGCTGGAGGTGCGAAAACAGTCCGAATTAGAGCTGCAGCTGACGAACAGTGACCTTCTCAGGAGTGGTCTGCTCCAGCGAAGGCATACGGGTACCGGGCAGAGCAGCAGCAGCCGAACCGTGAGCTACCGCCTGAACTAGGCAACCGGGGGCATCCTCACCACGAGTGTGAGCAATCAAGAAACCGGACAGCGAGGAGTCACCGGCACCCACAGTGCTACGAACCTGAATCGGCTCGTGCACAGCGTGCCAGATACCCTGCTCAGTGACCAGCACGGCACCGCCGCCACCGAGGGTGGCAAGCACATATTCAATGCCGTCGCCGAGCAGCTTCTGGGCGGTACGGGCGGTCAGCTCGGGGCTGGCCTCCAGCTCCTCCCAGTTGTCGCTACCGGTCAGCTGAGCCAGCTCCTCCGAGTTGGGCTTAATCAGGGTGGGCTTATGCTCACCGGCGACGGTCGCAATCAGCGGCGCCTCAGAGGTATCGATAGCGATTTTGCCGTCGTAGCCGGAGGCGCGCAGTGCCGCCACCAGCTCGGAGTAGTAGGTCGGCTCCAGACCCGGAGGCAGCGAACCAGCCAGAACCACCCAGTCGGCACCCTTGGAACGCTCAACCACCAGCTCGTCCAGCTTCTGACACAGTTCGGCATCAAAAACGGTGCCGGGGGCGTTCAGCTTGGTGGTGGTGCCATCCGGATCAACCACGGTGATGTTCGAGCGAATCGGCTCGCCGGTCGGCAGGTTAGCGAACTCGACGTCCACAGCCTGTAGTGCGGTCAGCACCGGGTCGGTGGCTTCACCGGGCACAATGGCGAGGGTCGGTACGCCGGAAACCTGCAGGGCGCGGGAAATATTCACGCCCTTACCACCGGGATCCTGTACGGCACCGACAGCACGCTGCACGGCACCGTGAGCCAGGGGTGCACCGAGTTCAATGGTGCGGTCCAGGCTGGGGTTGGCGGTCAGAGTAATAATCATTAGGCAATCACAATCTCAACATTTGCGGCCTCGAGTGCCTGGCGGAGGGCACCTTCGGGCTCGCGATCAGTAATGAGGGTGTCAATATCCTCGAATCCGGCGAAGCGGACCAGGGATTCCTGACCGAACTTCGCGGAGTCACAAAGCAAGACCACGCGGCGGGCTGCCTTGCAAATTGCGGTCTTGACAATAGCTTCGTTCATGCCGGGGGTGGAGATGCCGAAGTGGGCTTCAATGCCGTTGGCACCGATGAAAGCAATATCGGGGCGCATGGTACCGAAGTGCTCTGCGGCGCGTGCACCAACAGCAGCCCAGGTCATCTTGCGCAGCTGGCCGCCAACCAGTTCAAGGGTGACACCCTCGGCTTCGGCGAGCTTGACTGCAATGTGCAGTGCGTGGGTGATGATGATGCGGTCGTTGCCGGTCTTGAGGCTGAAGTTCTCGGCGCCGATGTGGTCGGCGAGAATCTCGATGGTGGAGCCTGCGTCCAGGACGATGGAGCCTGCCTCGGAGTCGCGCAGCATCTGGTATGCCTTGGTGGCGATACGGCGCTTCTCGGGGGTGTTCATGCCCTGTCGGGAGGAGATGGAGGACTCCAGGGAGGTGGACTGCTCAATGGTGACAGCACCACCGTGAACACGGCGGAGCTTACCTGCCTCTTCCAGTGCGGCGAGGTCACGACGCACGGTCTCCATGGTCACATCGTAACGACGTGCAAGGTCAGCGCCGTTGACACGACGTGCGGAGGCAACAAGCTTTGCAATTTCGGCACGGCGTTCTTCTGCGAACATAACTCTGGTGTTCCTTTGGGCTAGTGGGAGAAAATCTGTGCGTTCTTTTCTGCGTTCTGCTCGGCTTTTATGGCCATGAGAGACATGGCTTCAATGAGCCAGCAAAACACTTGAGGGTAATACTTGATTTTATGTGGGTTTTTGTGGGCAAGTCAATATAAAACGCTGTATTTGCCGGAATATTACCCGAATGTTCCCTACCGAAACCACACCTATTTGCGAGCTGTTGCCTGTTTATGTCTGTTTGACCTAATGAACTGTTGGGTTTTCCCGCTCCCTCACCATTCCCACAGTGTCCAACACCTACACGGCGCCCTCACAGGGCAAAAAGTGGAGGCGCCGGCTCCGAAAATCCTCGAAACCAGCGCCTCCACCAGCAGAACATATGCAATTAATGCGCGCTTATTTGGGTGCTCGTTTACTTGCCCTTGCGTTCGCGACGCACGCGACGCCAACGATGCACACCCAAGGCACCCGCCGCGCCCAGCAGAGCACCCGAACCGTTCATCAGCACATCCACCGGGTCGCCGGTGCGATCAGGCATGAAACTCTGAATCATCTCAATGCAGGCGCTGACCAAAAATCCCGAGTACAGCACGTGCGGGCGAGCCTTCGGCTTGAGCAGCAGGGCGAAAAGAAAACCGCCCGGAATGAACATAATGACGTTCGAAAGCTGCTCGATGCTCGAATAGGTGATGAACGCAGGCAACCAACCCTCGGAGTGGCCGGTATCCAAAAACTGCGCCAGGCGGCCGCCCATCTCGTTATCGTCCACGTGCACGGGGGCGAACACGATACTCGCCACCACCGCGCAGTACAGCGCCGTGACGGGCCAGAGAATCAGCCGCCACACGCGAGCGCCAGAGCGACCGCTACCGGGTTGTCCTTTACCAAACAAGGCGACCCACCTCGTCGAATTGCTTGGTCGAGTCCCACGCGAACAGGCCCGGCACGTCAATCGTGAGCGGTTCGGCGTTCGGTACGGTCACGGTCCATTCTTTACCGGCTGCTGCGGAGAGAGCGCGGCGGATAAAGCTGCCGTGGCTGACGGCAATAATCTTCTGGTCGCCCGAGGCGTCAGAGAGTTCACGCACGATGCCGCGCAGGGTGCGCACCGCACGAATGTACACGTCACGCTCGGATTCCACGTTCGGGTAGTAGCGTTCCGGGGCGCGGCGTTCGGGGGCGGGAATGTCCAGGCCTTCGCCGGCACCGTAGGCGCGTTCCACCAGCTCGGGGTAGGTCTTGTGCACCTGCAGGTCGAAGTGCTCACCGACCAGCTGCGCCGTCTCGTGGGCGCGGGAGAGCGGCGAGGACACCAGCACGGTGAATTCCAGACCCATGTCGGCAAGCTTCTTGCCGGTGGTGCGTGCCTGCTCGCGGCCGGTGTCATTGAGCGGAATGTCGGTGATGCCCTGCATCAGATTCGCCTTGTTCCAGTCGGTCTGGCCGTGACGGATCAGGGTGAGGGTCGTATTCTCGGCACCCGCCGGGATCTCTTCGGGGCCCAGCTCGGGCTCCAGGTGCTGTACGAGCAGACGGTCGATTGCGTCGTCCAGATACTGCAGGGGCACCTCGGTCAGGGAGGCGTTCACCGGAATCGGGTAGATGCCGTCCTCGTTGAGCAGTTCGGGGTGGCGCTCAGCGACCAAGGCGGTCACGACCATGGCAATCAGCATGCCGTGCGCGGCGACCACAACGGTCTGACCCTCGTATTCGCGGCGGACGCGGTTCAGCGCCGCGAGGGAGCGGGCGAGGAAGTCCTTCTTCGGTTCCACGTTGAAAGCATTATTGGACTGGCGGGAGGCGAGAATCAGCTCGGGGGTAGCGATCTGGCCCTCCAGGTCGCCAAAGGAACGTTCCTGGAAGCCGTCAACGGCACCGCGGTAGGGTACGCCCAGGCCTTCAGCTACGATTTCGGCGCTTTCTACGGCGCGGGAGAGGGGCGAGGAGACGATAGCATCCACGGTGGTGCCCTCAGTTGCCGCCTGCTGCAGGGCACCGATAGCGGTGCGGACCTGCTCTCTGCCGGTGTCGTTGAGGGGGATGTCGGTGCCGCCTTGGAAGCGGTGGTCAATGTTCCAGTCGGTCTGGCCGTGGCGCAGGAAGATGATGCGGGTTCCTGCCTCGGGGTCGGGTACCGGAGTGATGATGGGGGTGTTCTGTGCGTCGGTCATCCTTCTAGTATGGCATTGCCCCCGCGCAGTTCAAGGGGGCAAGAGGCGTATTCTCTCATGAAGCGCACTCATACCGCGGTATGAGCTGCGGGGCGGTTGAGCACCCGGTCGGGCGAATTTTTTCAGGGTTTTCCCATATTTTTCAGCCCTCAGACGGAGGGGTGAGCCGCCAAGAAGCTGAGATGATAGAAGTGTACTTCCGTTAGTTCATACCCAATGAAGGTTGTCATGACGCAGAATCCTCAATCCCAGAACCATCCTCAAACCCAGAACCCGCAGTTCCAGGCTCAGAACCCCTATTCAATGACCCCTCCGCAGGCGGCGCAGCCTGCCGGTCAGTATTCCGCTCAGCAGGGTCAGCCCGGCCAGCCCGGTCAGCCTAACCAGCAGAGCCAGGCGGGCTACTATCAGGGTCAGCCGCAGGGCTACCCGGCTCAGGCACCTCAGCAGATGCAGCAGGCGCCCTTCGCGCGCGGTGCGATTATTTCTGCCCGTAACCTGCACAAGTCGTACGGCAATAACCCGGTGCTGCGTAACGTGAGCCTGGATATTTTCCCCGGCGAGTCCGTGGCGATTATGGGTCCTTCCGGTTCCGGTAAGACCACCCTGTTGCACGCGCTCTCGGGCATTATCAAGCTCGATGCCGGTTCTGTGCTGTTCAATGGCCCGGCCGGTCAGGTGGCGGTGGAGTCCCTCAGTGAGCGTGAGCGCACCTCCCTGCGCGCTAACTCGTTTGGTTTCGTGTTCCAGCAGGGTCTGCTGGTTCCCGAGCTGACCGCGGAGGAGAACGTCTCCCTCGCCGCGATGATTGCCGGTGTTCCCCGCCAGCAGGCGCGTTCCATTTCGGCTGATCTGCTGAACCGTCTGGGTTTGGGGCAGATGCTGGATCGCCGTATGGGTGAGATGTCCGGTGGTCAGGCTCAGCGTGTGGCGATTGCCCGCTCCCAGGTGAACGGTGCCCCCGTGACTTTCGCGGATGAGCCGACCGGCGCACTGGATTCGAAGACCGCCCGTGAGGTGATGGCGCTGTTGCTGACCATGATTCCGCAGCAGGGTAAGACTCTGTTGGTGGTTACTCACGACCCGAACGTGGCGGCGGCGTGCTCCCGCGTGGTGTACCTGCAGGACGGTCAGATTGTGAGCGATCAGCGCAATAACCAGGGCGGTGTTCCCGCTTCCCAGAACCACGCTCAGAGCTTCGGCGCTCAGTCTCAGGCAGGTGCATAATGCAAATCTATGCTCTACTCGCCAAGCGAACCCTATGGAGTTCGCAGGCGATTCTTCCCGTGCTGGCTTTTGCGGCCTCATCGGCGCTGTTTTTGACGGTTGCCGGTGGTGTTCAGGCACTGAGCACCTGGCTTGACCACGCCTCCAACGTTGACCACGAACTGGTGAACCTGATGGGCATTCAGAAGCTCTACATGGGTTTGGCGTGGGTTGCCGCTCTGGTACTGGTTGTTCCGCTCTTTACCCTGGGCGCTTCGGCTGCTCGTTTGAGTGCCCGCCGCCGTGACGAGCGTCTGGCTTCCCTGCGCCTGATTGGTGCCTCCACGACCCTGATCGTGGGTCTGTCGGTTGCAGACGCGCTGGTGTACTCCTTCGTGGGTTTCATTATTGGCCTGTTGCTCTACCTGGTGCTAATTTTCCCGTTCGGTGCCATGCACTTCATGAACGTACCGCTGGGTGCTGAGAATATGCTCCTGCCGGTGAGCATGATTTTCTACTGCTTCCTGGGGTGCATGGTCCTGGCGGCTCTAAGCTCTCTCTTCGGTCTGGCGAAGGTCAGCATCAGCCCGCTGGGTGTGCGTACCCGCGCGAAGGCTGGCTCCGCAGGTTACATTGCCATGGGTATCGGTGTTGTTCTGATCATTGCCGTGATGATTCTGGCGTCGACCTCCAGGGGCTTCAGCATGTTCTCACCCTTCCAGGACGGCGGTGCCGATAGCGCCATGAAGAACCTGGCGGTTTTCATTGCTCTGCCGGGTTTGCTGATGATGCTTGCCATCGACTGGATTGGCACCTTCCTGGTGTGGGCATACGCAAAGATTCGTGTGCGCATGACCCAGAAGGCATCGGTTCTGCTGGGTTACCGTGCGGTGTTGGAGTCCCCGCGCGGTGCGTGGCGTCAGGTTTCGGGTGTGGCACTGTCGACCTTCTTGGTGACCTTCTTCGGCCCCATCCTGATTCTGGCGGGTGAGATGAGCAAAGACGCGAAGCAAGCCGGTCCCGCCGCCGGTCCCTTCATGACCATCATGCAGGACATGTTCCAGGGCATGCTGCTCATGCTGTTCTTCTCGTACCTGCTGGTCACCCTCTCCGCAGTGCTGAACCAGAGCGCCGCCATTTACGAGCGTGGTTCGCTGTATTCTTCACTGAATATGATGGGTACCCCCACGAAGCTGCTGCAGGCTTCGCGCCTGACCGTGGTCTTCGGCCCGCTGGTGCTCATCAGCGTGATTTCTGCGCTGCTGGGTCTTCCGCTGACGGCTTTGATTGCGGCTCAGGGTCTTCCCGGTGAGGTTCTGGCGAAGATGTTCGGTCTGACCTTCGGCGCTATTGCGCTGGGTCTGGTACTGGTCTATGCGGGCCTGCTGGCAACCATTCCATTTATGCGTCAGGTGACTCATAAGCCGGTGTCCGCTCTCTAAGCTGTACGGTTGCTACCCTCCCGTTGCATTCTCTCAGGATGCGGCGGGAGGGTTTCTTCATGTGGTTTTCCGTCCCGCCCGGTCTTTCGTTCCGTGGGCGAGGCGCAACCCCGCATGTTTTCTCACGCACCGGGCCACCGCTTCCATAGCCTCAAGCCCTGTGAGAGACTGACATTATGTTTGAACACACAGTACCCTCCGATTGGTTCCCCCGTTGCGCAATCTTCGACTGCGACGGCATCCTCCTCGACTCCGAGACCGTCTGGAACGATGTGCAGCGTGAGCTTTTCGCCCGCTGGTCTGTTCCCTTCACCGAGGAGGTCGAGCACCGCCTCACCGGCCTGGCGGCAGCCGACGTCGCCGAGGAGCTTGCCCTGCTCTCCTACGAGGCGCAGAACGGCCAGAAGCCGAATGTTGCCTCCGCAGAGTACGCCGAGCACCATGAACGCGTGATGAAGGACCTGCTCACCACCGAGCACGAGGTCATCAGCTCCGGCGTGGACCTGATTGAGGGTGCGCAGAAGTTCCTGGGCTTCCTGAGCGAGCACATGCCGGTTGCGGTGGCGTCGAACTCTACCGCGAACATTCTGACCCTGAAGATGGAAAGCTACGGCTACGCCCCGCTGGTGCGCACCTGGGTCAGCAGCAACGACGTTCCGGCCGGTAAGCCCGCCCCGGACATGTACCTGGAGGCGGCACGTCGCCTCGGCTTTGAAGGCCACGAGGCGCTGGCGTTCGAGGACTCCCCCGCGGGCGCGCAGGCGGCACGTGACGCCGGTACGAAGGTCATGATTTACGTTCCGGAAGGCACCGACCCGGCAAAGGCACCGGCCGGTTTTGGGCGCTTCGATTCGTTCAATGACCCGCAGCTCTGGGAGGCGGCACGCACCTGGATCGCCAAGCTTGAGGCAGCTCAGCAGTCTGAAGCAACGCAGGGCTAAGCACGTACCGCAGACGCCTCACCGCGCCACCGCCTCACCTGATAGGCAGCATCAAGAAAGACCCCCGGCCCGCTCCTCAAGGAGCAGACCGGGGGTCTTCTATGCTTATCAGCTGCCTCTCTAGCACCCGCTCTTGTAGCCCTTTGACCTCATCAGCACTTTCGCGGAGCGCTACTTTTCCAAAGTCTCACTAAACGGTACCAATACAAAACATCACGAGAACCTGAACATTGGCAGGTTCTCGTGATGCTAGGTGTTTTAGAACTCCAAGGATGCTTATTTCGGCTGTTGCTTATAGAAAACAAAAGCGTACTGGATACTCATAAGTAGAACTACAACCTGAGCCAAAGGGTCAAGCCAATACACTTGTAAAATTACCACAGCCAACATAAAAAATACGGATTTTATGAAGGATGCCGCAGGTTGTACGTAGTTCTTATTTGCACGATATGCAGAGTACCCAAAAACTCCACAAAGAATTAAAATACTGCCAACATTATAAACCATTGAATCATGCGAAGATGTAAAATAAAAGCAAGAATAACCTGCGAACCATAATTCAGGTATCGGTATGTATCTAGTGTCGACCACTTTAATCACCTATCGCTACAGTTACAGAAATACAACTTGCAATTGACTTACTAACATTTTTCATTGGCTGTCCCTCTCTAGCTGTTGATAATATCTCTAGTTTGATGTGAAACAGAACACTTTTATGATATCAATCAGCAAAATGGGAGTCAAAATTATTTTAGTAATGATTCAATAACAATTTGCGCCACTGCACACTATAGTATTTAGCTGCTAAAGCTCCCAGCCCGTTCTCTCTCCTCAGCAAACTTACATCCTAAGTCGTCTTATTGCGCTTCGGATGCTCCTCTGCCTTACACATTTCTAGGTTCTTATCGCAGATACAGCGGTAAACAGTCTTCACTTCCCCTGCTGCTTTCACCCACCTCTCTTCTTCTTTCCTACGTGCGTATGCTTTTCTTCTCTTACGAGCAGGAGATAACTCTGGTCTTGTCCTCACAACTCTCTCACTTCAGTTCTACGGTCTAGGAACTTTTATTTTACGTCCGCTTAAGCGGACTTCGCTAACGCTCAGGCTCTTTTTCTCTCTGGCTTCTCTCCTTCTGTTCCAAGACTCAACCTCACAGCTCAGGCTGAGAGAGGTGAGGGGAGAGAGAAGCGAATGCCCTTGTACTTTCCAAACAAAATACACAAAGGTATTTGAATGAAAAGCACAAGGGGCATCACAACAAACAACACAGGCCAGTCGGTCGGCTCGGTCGGTCGATTGGCGAAGCATAAGAAGCACAAACGGCTCGCTCTTCGCATAGATGGCGGAAGGCTCTAATCTTCCGCGCGGAGGGCATTCGCCCTGTGATCTGGCGGTGTTGTTGATGTGTAGGTCATAGACATGCCGGTTGCGGTGGCGTCGAACTCCACCGCGAACATTCTGACCCTAAAGATGAAAAGCTACGGCTACGCCCCGCTGGTGCGCACCTGGGTCAGCAGCAACGACGTTCCCACCGGTAAGCCCGCCCCGGATATGTACCTGGAGGCGGCGCAGGGCTAAGCTGCACCCGCCGCCCTCGTAGCAGCATCAAGAAAGACCCGGTACGAGGAAAGACCCCCGGCCCGCTCCTCAAGGAGCAGACCGGGGGTCTTCTATGCTGTATCAGCCGTACCTACAGTACCTACAAGGGGCACGAGCTTATCGGCGCATAACCTTCTTCGCCAGGAAGTTACCGATGAACTGAACCAGCTGAACCAGGACGATAATAATCGCCACAACAGCCCAGGTGATCTCATCGTTGAAGCGCTGGTAGCCGTCCACAATCGCGATCTTACCCAGACCGCCAGCACCCACGTAACCGGCCATAGCGGACATATCCACCACGCCAATGACGAGGAAGGTGTAACCCAGGATCAGCGGGCCAAGCGCCTCCGGAATCATCACGGTGAACAGGATGGTCAGCTTCGAAGCGCCCATCGCACGCGCCGCCTCAATCACGCCCGGGTCAATGGAGACCATGTTCTGCTCCACGATACGGGCAATAGCGAACGCAGCACCGAAGCTCATCGCGAAGACCGCAGCGTTCACGCCCAGGCGGGTACCCACCACAGCACTAGTCAGCGGGCCCAAAGCCGCAATCAAAATAATGAACGGAATCGGGCGAATCACGTTCACCAGAATGTTCAGGATCGTGTACACGAAGCGGTTCTGGAAGATGTTACCTTCACGGGTGGTGTACAGCAGCGCACCAACAATCAGGCCGACCAGACCTGCACACAGCATCGTAACAGACACCATGTAGAAGGTGTCGCCGATAGCCGGGAGCAGCTTCTCGGGCAGGAACTCGGACCAGTCCGTCTTAGACGCAGCCAGCGGAAGAGTAGTAGCAAACATTTAGCGCACCTCCTGCACGCGGGCAACGGTCTTCAGTTCGGCAACGGCGGCATCAATGCTGGTGATTTCGCCGAGAAGTTCCAGGGTGAGGGTACCGTACGCCTTACCCTGCAGGGTCTCAATACCGCCGCCCACAATGTTGAAGCGGACGTTACGGGCACCCAGGTAGGACAGCACCTTACCGAGCTCCTGGTTACCCTCCACGATTTCAACGTTGATGAGGTAACCCTTGTGGTTAGCGCGCAGCTCAGCCGCCTCCTTGCCGGTGGGGGCAAGCTTGACGGTGGTTGCCACGAACAGCTTCGCCACGTCGGTCTGCGGGTTGGAGAAGACGTCGTAGACGTTGCCCTGCTCGACCACGCGGCCGGACTCCATGACCGCCACACGGTCAGCGATGCTGGAGACCACGTCCATCTCGTGGGTAATGACCACGACGGTCACACCCAGTTCGCGGTTCACACGCTTGAGCAGAGCGAGCACTTCATGAGTGGTTTCCGGGTCCAGCGCGCTGGTGGACTCATCCGCCAGCAGCAGGGCGGGGCTGGTCGCGAGCGCACGGGCAATACCCACACGCTGCTTCTGACCGCCCGAAAGCTGGTTCGGGTAGTGGCCTGCACGGTCGGCAAGACCCACAAACTCGAGCATTTCCAGGGCGCGGGCGCGGCGGTCCTTCTTAGACCAGCCGGCAATCTTCAGGGGGAACTCAACGTTACCGAGCACGGTGCGGGAGTTCATCAGGTTGAACTGCTGGAAGATCATGCCGATATTGGTGCGTGCTTCACGCAGTTCGGAGTCGCGCTTACCGGAAATCTCGAAGCCACCGACGGTCAGGGTGCCGCTGGTGGTGGTTTCCAGGCCGTTAATGAGGCGGACCAGGGTGGACTTACCGGCGCCGGAGTAGCCGATAATTGCAAAGATTTCACCGCGGTTAATGGTGAGGGAGACGTTGTCGACAGCAACTACCGCCTTGGGGCCATTGCCGAAGACCTTGGAGACTCCGTCCAGAACCACCATGGGCGAGGTGCTGTCGCCGAAGCTCTGTGCCAGTTCACTCATAAATATGTATCCGTAAATGTCGTGGTTGGGGCGCTAAAGGGCATTAACGCCGTTACGCAAAGGACGGTAAGCCTTCACCCGCATCGGGTTCTTAGACTTACCGCCTTTGCGTATGCCTAGAAGAGGCGTGTATTCAGAAGATTACTTCTTGGCGCGCAGCTTGGCTTCTTCGTTAGCCAGGGACTGACGCAGCTCGTCGGTGCTCACGTTGACCTCAACAGCGGTGCCGCGGGTCTCTTCCTGAACAACATCCATGACGGGCTTGGTGTGGAAGATTTCAACAATCTTCTTGTAGGTCTCGTCGTCAGCCTTGTCCTTCTGAGCAACGAAGAGGTTCACATACTTGACAGCCGAGGGGTCGGTCTTGGGGTCGTCCTGAGCCAGGGCGTCTGCGGGCTTCAGGCCTGCATCCTTGAGGAAGTCGTTGTTGACGACTGCGCCGTCAGCGGACTCCATGCCAACCACGGTCTGGGTTGCGTCGACGGGGGTGACCTTCACCTTGGAATTAGCGGTGTCCACGTCGTCGATGGTGGGTGCGTCAACATCAGCGTTCTTGAAGGTAACCAGACCGTTGGTCTTCAGCAGCTTCAGAGCGCGGGCTTCGTTCACGGTGTCGTTCGGGATAACGATCTCGCCGCCCTGGGGGATGTCAGCCAACTTGGAGTGCTTCTTGGAGAACAGAGCCATCGGGTAGATGACGGTCGGGCCGACAATCTGCAGGTCCTTCTTAGCGCTCACGTTGTAGTTGGACAGGTACGCGATGTGCTGGAAGCGGTTCATATCGATGTCACCGGCGTCCAGTGCGGGGTTCGGCTCGGTGTACGCGCTGAACTCCTTGAACTCAATGTCGATACCCTGCTTCTTAGCTTCTTCCTTCAGGGTCTTGTTGAACTTCTCAGAGCCAACCACACCGATGGTGACCTTCTTGGATGCGGAAGAGGAGGAAGAGGAGGAGTTGGTGGAACCGCAGGCTGCCAGGCCAAAGACCATGGGGACAACTGCGAGTGCAGCAGCAAACTTCTTCACGGCTATGAATCTTTCTGTTGAATGATGATGCGTTCCACCGGGTGCTCACGTTGGTACTAGCACATCCGATGGGAATGATGATGGGACAATTACAGCACGCACAAGGGCGGGTGTGGAAGTTAATGGCTATTCATGAGACACAGAACGTCAAGGTCGTCATATTTTGTCACAATTCGTCACGCAGTGATTATTTCCAGGTCACAAAGCGTCATTGACCATGTATTCAGGCACACACAAAACGCCGGCCCGGGTACAAAAACCCAAGCCGGCGTTCGTAAAACGGGCAATCAGCGAGCCGCTAGCGCCTACTGATCGAACTCGCCCGAAGCAATCAGCTGCTCACGCACCTTACGGCGCAGAACCTTACCCAGCATCGAACGGGGCAGGTCATCCACCACCACGATGCGGCGCGGAACCTTATAACGGGTCACCTTCGAATAGCAGTGCTCACGCAGAGTATGCTCCTGCACCACTCGACCCGGGGCGGCAACCACAGCGGCGACCACCATCTCGCCACCGGCGGGCAGCGGAATACCGACTACCGCCGCATCCGCGACCATGTCGTGCTGCTTGAGGGCGACCTCAACCTCCGTCGGGGAGACATTGAAACCGCCGGTAATAATGACTTCCTTGATGCGGTCGACAATCTGAATGAAGTAGTCCTCGTCCAGGCGCACAATATCGCCGGTACGCAACCAGCCCTCGGGGGTGATGGTCTTCGCCGTCTCGTCCTCACGCTTCCAGTAGCCAGCAAAACGCTGAGGGCCCTTCACCCACAGCTCGCCCTCTTCACCATCAGGCACGTCCTCGCCGGTCTCCGGGTCCACCACACGAATATCGGTGGAGGGGAACGGAACACCAATAAAACCGGCACGGCGAGTGTCATTGAGCGGGTTGCAGGACACCAGCGGCGCGCACTCGGTCAGGCCGTAGCCTTCCACCATGAAACCGCCGGACGCTTCCTCCCACTCGGCAACCAGCTCAGGCGGCAGGTTCATCGCACCGGAGACCGCATAACGGATACCCTCCAGGGACACACCATGCTTCTTCGCCTCATCCATGAGGCGGCGATACACCGGCGGAACCGCAGGAAGAATGGTCGGGCGGGTCTTCTTCATCGCCTTCAAAATCAGGTCCATGTCCACGGTCGGGAACAGCACCAGGCGGGCACGGCACAGCGACGCAATCGTCACGCCCAGGGTCATACCGTACGCGTGGAACAGCGGCAGAACCGAGTAAATCACCTCGTCATCGCCCGGGTTAATCCATGCCTCACCCATGCGGCCGTTAGACTCCAGGTTACGGTGCGTGAGCATCACACCCTTCGGCAGGCCGATCGTACCCGAGGTGTACTGCAACAACGCAATATCGTGCGCGGTCGGGCGGCGATGCGACGGGTCAATACGCTCACTCTTCACCAAATGAGCCCACGACACCGTACCCGGCGCAGAACCGGTCAGCTTCTCACGCGAAGCACGCGCACTCTTCAACGGCAACTTCAGCGCGGTACGCATCAGCACGGGCATCGCCGAAATCATGTTCACCGAATAGATATGGTTCGGGCGGATATCCGACGGCAGACCCGTAATATGCGAGGCAATCTTATCCCACACAATCGCGACCTTCGCACCGTGATCCTCAAACATGTGGCGCAACTCCGCGCCCGTATACAGCGGGTTATGCTCCACCACAATCGCACCCAGACGCAGAATCGCGTAAAACGCCGCAATATGCTGAGGACAGTTCGGCAAAATCAGCGCCACACGGTCACCCGGCTGCACACCAGCCACACGCAGACCCTCCGCCGCACGCTCAATCTGATCCCCCAACTCAGCGTAGGTCGTGGTCGCGCCAAAAAACTCCAGCGCCACCTTGTGGGGTACGGTGCGGACCGCCTCATCAATGAGGTGACTCAACGACGTCTCCGGGAGCTCAATATCGCGTGCAGTCCACGAAGAATAATTCTTCAACCAGGGGCGATGCGCCAACGGATGCGCACCAGCCGATACGCCAGCGGGGGATGCAGGTGCCGCCGCATCCTGCAGGTTCGTGTTCTTCTGAGCCTCAGTCATGCATTGATTGTGCCTTCCTACACCCTCACGCTTCAACTCAGCAGCGCTTCTTTCCACGCTGAAAATCACACGGTACACCCGCCCCAGATACCGCAATAAACGCCGAAACACTAAGGTAAACCCAAACAACTCTGGGATACTTAAAGCATGAGTAAACGACAGCAAGAGATCACTGACGAACAGTTCAAGAAGCTCCTCCGCGAAATTTCCAAACGATTCGCTATCGCCGGAGGAGTCGTCATTCTCTTCGGAATGGCCATCATCGCGCTAGTCTACCTTCTGGGAGGAGCCCACTAATGCACACCCCGCAGCGCCCCACTGGTGAAAACTTCAACCGCATGACCAACGGTTCCGTCTACATGGCCGACGCCGAATGCGCCGCGCAGACTAAGCGCATCCACGCTGCAACCGTCCTCGCCGAAGAACACTACGCACGCGGCGAGCAGGCACAGGCAATGCACGTCTACCGTGAACACCTCGGCCACCTGGGCGAGCACTCGCACATCCGCCCCGGTGCACGCTTCGACTACGGCGTGAACACCTATATTGGTGACGGCTCCTTCTTCAACTTTGGCTGCGTCTTCCTGGACGTCTGCCCGATCCGCATCGGCTCCACCGTGCTCGTCGGAAACAACGTACAGTTCCTCACCCCCACCCACCCGCTCCACCCCGGCGACCGCGCCGACTACTGGGAAGCAGGCGCACCCATCACCGTTGAAGACAACGTATGGATCGGTAGCGGCGCCATCATCCTGGGCGGCGTGACCATCGGCAAGAACTCCGTCATCGGCGCAGGCACCGTCGTCACCAAGGACGTCCCCGAAAACTCCCTCGTGGTGGGCAACCCCGGCCGCGTGGTCCGCACCCTAGACGAGAATGAGCGCCCGGCATACCCGCACACCTACTCCGCAGAAGCCCTGGAAGAAGCACGCGCCTTCTACGCTGACCGCGCGCTCTAAGGCAACCCGCACACCACGACCCCAGGATTAGATCCAAAGGACTTAATGAACGCACAGAACAACACCCCGCAGCAGCGTCCGGCTGCCGCGGCGTCCTCCCCCACCGAAAGTGACCTGTGGGAGGCGGCATTCTCCTCCGACGACCCCACCGTGGTCCTGACCGATGAGGAGCTGAACGCGGCACGCCGCGCCCACGAAAAGGCGCGCGAGTCGAGCTCTTCGGCGCAGTCCTCCGCACAGTCCTCGCAGGATGCGACCCGCCCCCTCACCCAGGCGGCTACCGCAACCCAGCCGATCCTCTCCCCCAGCGCCACTTCTCAAGGCGCAGAATCCGGCGCTCACTTCGGCGAACCCGGAGATGACAACCTCAGCTGGCTCGACAAGCCCGCGACCCCCAGCACGGACAACGTACGCGGTAATGCTTCTACCGCACCCGCTACTGCGCCGACTGCGGCGGCAAGCTACGAGGTACCCGCACCCGGCAACGCCCATGCGGCACCCAGTGCCCCGCAGGCTAATCCGGCGGATGATGACCACTTCGTCATCCCCGCCCCCGCAGGTGATGCCGCTGGCTCGGAACCCATCCTCACCGCCGCAACCGCACTGTCCATGCAGAAGAGCCGCTACTCCCGCATGCACCTGTTGCCCGGTCTGCTCGGCTGGCTGATTACCATCTCCCTCATGGACGGTGGCCTGTGGGCTATCCAGTCGTGGCTGACCCTGACCGGTCAGAGCGAGTCCATCGACTACGCCACGGTGGTCTCCCGTCTGTTCAGCGGCGCATCGAACGCTGTGCCGGTCGCGGTGGCGTTGGGCGTGCTCATCTTCTTCGCCTACCTGGTGGGCGGTTACGCGGCGGGACGCATGGCACGATTCGCCGGTGCGAAGCAGGGCATTGCCGTATGGCTCTGGCAGATTATGGTGCTCATCATCGGGTCCCTGGCGACCTTCCTCGCGCCTCAGCTGTTCCAGAACGGTGTCGCGTCCCTGTCCCTGCAGAAGCTGATGGGGGGCGACTTCGCGAACGGCCTGCTGGCGGTTCTGCTGGTTCTGGCGTTGAGCTTCCTCGGCGCTATCCTCGGCGGTCTGTGCGGACGCCTGTACCACCGCCGAGTGGACAAGTACCCGAGTGACCAGGTGGCACGCGAGGACGCCTAGGCTTCTGGACACCTAGTCTTCTAAGCACCCGCGCCTCGTTGCGATAGGAATGAACCGTACAGAAAACCTCCGGTACCTTACGTAAGGTACCGGAGGTTTTCTGTATCTAAGTATCTGTATCCTCAACAGCCTCAGCTACCCAGCAATACGACGCTGACTAGCCAAAATGTGCCGCCTAGTGGTCCAGCAGCAGTGCAGGCTCCTCAAGAATTGCTGCCACATCAGCCATGAAACGAGCCGACAGGTCGCCATCCACCACACGGTGATCGAAGGAGCCACCCAGGGTCGTCACCCAGCGAGGAATGACCTCACCATCAACAACCCACGGCTTCTGCTTGATCGTACCGAAGGCAACAATCGCCACCTCACCGGGATTAATAATCGGGGTACCCGTATCAATGCCCAGCGAACCAATATTCGTAATGGTCAGGGTACCGTTCGCCATCTCAGCGGGCTGAGTCTTACCCTCACGGGCGCGAGTAGTCAGGTTGTTCAGCGCAACCGCCAGCTCACGCAGGGACAGCTCCTGAGCGTCCTTAATGTTCGGGACCATCAGGCCGCGCGGGGTTGCCGCAGCAATACCCAGGTTCACGAAGTGCTTAATCTGGATTTCGCTATCGGTCCAGGTCGCATTGACCTGCGGGTTACGCTCAGCAGCCCAAATGACCGCGGCAGCAAGCACCAGCAGCGGGGTGACCTTCACGCCCTCAAAGTGGCGAGACTTCTTCAAACGCTTCACAAACTCCATGGTGCGGGAGGCATCAACGTCCACGAAGATGGACACGTGCGGGGCGCTAAACGCTGAAGCAACCATCGCCTTCGCGGTAGCCTTACGCACGCCACGCACCGGGATGCGCTCAATGCGGTCACCGGGGGTGGCTGCGGGCTGCCAGAACGGCTGGCGGGCGCCGCTATGCTGCACATCGCTCAGGTGCGCCACATAGTTCATGAGGTCCTGCTTGGTCACCTGGCCGCGCGCACCGGTAGCGGTCACATTCGCCAGATCAACACCCAGCTCCTTTGCGGCAAGACGCACCGGAGGCGGCGCGAGGGTCGGGCGGTGCGGAACCTGCTCAGGAGCCAAAGTCGGCGCGGGAGCCGCTACGGGCTCGGACGCCAGACGCTGCACCACCGAATTCAGCGGGGTGTTCTCCACAAAGCGGGAGGCACGCTCAGCCAGCTCGCTCAGCAGGCCCTGGTTGCGGTTCACCGAGTCGGCGGGGGTGTGCGCCACGGGTGCCTGAACAGCCGGTGCTACCGGTGCTGCAGCAGCCTGTGCGGGCTGGGCTGCGGAGGCGGGGCGCTTGCGGGCGCGACGCTTCACAGCGTCCGCCTTGGGGCCGGAGCCGACCAGTGCGGTGCCGGACTCAGCCTCTGCCGCGGCGGGTGCCGTCGGGGTTGCGGGTGCGTTGTCGCCGCCGGAGATGCTGATGATTGGGGTGCCCACCTCAACGGTTTCACCTTCTGCAACGAGCAGTGCCTCGACGGTGCCGGCGAAGGGCGAAGGAAGTTCCACAACGCTCTTTGCGGTTTCAATTTCGACGAGGACGTCGTTGATGGCGACCTCGGTGCCGACTGCCACCTTCCAGCTGAGGATTTCTGCTTCGGTCAGGCCTTCACCCACGTCAGGGAGCGGGAAAATCTGGGACATTTTTACCTCTCACTAGGGCATATGCCCTATACGGAATATTCTGTGCGGGCTTGCAACCCGCCATAGCGCAACACGCTGATACGTCAGATCAGGGAATGCCTAGTAGTCAAAAGCGCGGTCAACCGCCTCAAGAATACGGTCAATATCGGGCACGTACTCTTCCTCAACGCGGGAAATCGGGTACGGCATGTAGTAGCCGCCCACACGAATCACCGGCGCCTGCAGGCTGTAGAAGCAACGCTCCGTAATCGCCGCAGCCAACTCACCACCCATACCACCAAAGGTCGGCGCCTCGTGCGCAACAATCAGGCGGCCAGTCTTCGCCACCGAAGCGGCAACGGTCGGCACGTCCAGCGGCGAAATCGAGCGCAGGTCAATGACCTCAATCGAGCGGCCATCCTCCACGGCAGCCTCCGCAGCAGCCAGAGCAACCGGCACCAGCGGACCGTACGCAACGATGGTCGCGTCCGTACCCTCACGCACCACCTGGGCGCTAAACGGATCAAAGGAAGTGTCGCTAAAGTCCACTTCACCCTTGAGCCAGTAGCGGCGCTTCGGCTCAAAAATAATGACCGGGTCGGGGCACTCAATCGCCTTGCGGGTCATCCAGTACGCCTCGTGCGGGGTCGAGGGGGTCACAATACGCAGACCCGCAGTGTGGGCGAACAGCGCCTCCGGGGACTCGGAGTGGTGCTCCACCGAACCAATCACGCCACCGTACGGAATGCGGATAGTCACCGGCACCGTGTACTGCTTATCGGTGCGGTTGTGAATCTTCGCCAGCTGGCTCGTGATCTGGTTGTAGGCGGGGAACACGAAGCCGTCGAACTGAATCTCCGGCACGGGACGGTAGCCACGCAGGGCCATACCGATGGAGGTGCCGATAATGCCGGACTCACCCAGGGGCGCATCCATGACGCGACGGTTGCCGAAGCGCGCCTGCAGGCCCTCAGTCACACGGTACACGCCGCCGAGCTTGCCAATATCCTCACCGAGCATGACGACGGTGCGGTCGGCTTCCATGGCGTCTTCCAGGCCACGGGTAATCGCCTTAGCGAGGGTCAAACGTTCAATTTTCTCGCTCATGCTTACTCCTCCTCAAAGCCTGCAACGTAGTTACGGTAGAACTCGCGGTCGTCTTCCACCTGCTGATGCTCCTGCACGTAGACGCGGTCGAAGAAACGCTCAAAGTCGGCAACCTCAGAGTTCAGCACTGCCTCACGCACGCCGTTCGCGACCTGCTGTGCAGATTCTGCAACCTCTTCGAAGAAGGCATCATCGGCGTAGCCGTTATCGCGCAGGTGCTTCTCAAGGCGTAGCATGGGGTCGCGGCGCAGGGGACCTTCCAGGTCGGCATCGGTGCGGTATTTGGTGGGGTCGTCCGCGGTGGTGTGCGGGCCGAGGCGGTAGGTCTCAGCTTCAATCAGCACGGGGCCTTCACCGGCACGAATCTTCTCCATGGCGTAGCGGGTCGCGGCGAGCACCGCGAGAACGTCGTTGCCGTCCACGCGGATACCTTCAAAGCCGTAGCCTGCGGCGCGGGTGGACACCGGCACGCGGGACTGTACCTCAAAGGGCACGGAGATAGCCCAGCGGTTGTTCTGCACAAAGAAAAGCACCGGTGCGTTATAGGAAGCAGCGAAGACCATGGACTCGTGTGCGTCACCCTCGGTGGAGGAGCCGTCACCGAAGTAGACCGCCACGGCAGGCTTCTGGGTGTCCTCGGCAGGGTCGGTTGCCTGGCCCTGACCGGTGCGGCGGGTGCCGGTTTCAGCCTCGATGTCGGCGTCGAAGTTCAGGCCCATGGCGTAGCCGACGGCGTGCAGGGTCTGGGCGGCGAGCACCTTGGTGTAGGTGTGGAAGTTGTGCGCCTTCATGTCCCAGCCGTGGGTGGTGGAGCCGCGGAAGATGGTAATCAGGTCGCGGAAGTCCACACCACGCGCCAGCGCGACGGCGTGCTCACGGTAAGAGGGGAAGATGTAGTCGTTGGGTGCGTAGGCGAGTGCGGAGCCGATCTGTGCGGCTTCCTGGCCTCGGCTGGGCACCCAGAGGGCGAGCTGACCCTGGCGCTGCAGGGCGGTTGCCTCGTCGTCGAATCGGCGGGTGGTGTACATGAGGCGGTATGCCTCGCGCAGGGTGTCTGCGTTGACGTCTTCGATGTACCGGCTGTAGGTGGGGTGTTCGCGTACGGTGCCGTTTTCATCCATGAGCTGGATGCGTTCGGGCACTCCCGGGTACTTGTCGTTCTCGTGCATCTAACCTCCACACGTGACGAGGGCTTGGCCCTCAGCGGCCCGGGTTTTAGTCTCAACGTTCACCTGATGGTGCAGGGTTTGAGGTGTTCCGGCAGGCCTGTGAGGGTCTGGGTATATATAGTTACCAGTCTACTCTTTCCGGCTTTATCTCGCGGCAGTTACGCTGATAACGCAGTGTATTGTGCCCTGTCATTCACTATTTGAACATCATTAAATTAAACCTCCCATATATTCTTTTTCTAGAATATATAGGAGGTTTAGTTTAGCCATTAAGCGCTTTTTCGAGCCGCCATTTTTCCCACGCGAGAACCATTTGAAAAGCTTAAACGATCCTCGACAAGGGAAAATAGTACATTGTTCAATTATGGTCGGGTCATCACCCAAGCCCCTTCACAAGAGGCTCTAGAGACCCTTCGCGAAGACCTCGCAGAGCGAGAGGAAACGGTCGTTCGCCTCCACTTCACCGATACTCACGCGAACACCCTCGGTACCAAACGCACGCACCGACAGCGCATGCTCAGCCATCAGCTGCACGAACTCACCCGTGCGCTCCCCCAGCGGCAGCCATACAAAGTTCGCGTAGGTGCTCGGGAACTCGTACCCCAGCTCGCGCAAGCGGGCGGTCACGCGCTCACGCTCAGAGACCAGGTGGCTCACGCGCTCCATCACCGCATCCTCATGCTCGATGGAGGCGATAGCCGCCGCCTCAGCCAGCGCCGTCACGGCGAACGGGGTTGCCGCCACGCGCAGGTGCTGCGTAATCTGCGGGTGCGAAATCGAGTAGCCCACGCGCAGACCCGCCAGGCCCTGCGCCTTGGAGAAGGTGCGCAGAATGATGACGTTCTCGTAGTCGCGGTAGATGTCCATACCGTTCAGCGGGGGCTCTTCGCCTTCCGGCACGGTGGAGGCGGCGCAGAACTCGAAGTACGCCTCATCAATCACCACGGGGATGTGGGCGGGCACCTTCTCCAGGAACGCACGGATTTGGCTTTCGGTGACGGCGGGGCCGGTCGGGTTGTTGGGGGTGCAGACCAGGATCAGGCGGGTGCGGTCGGTGATGGCTGCCGCCATGGCGTCCAGGTCGTGTGAGCCGTCGGGCAGGTTCGGCACCTGCACGCTGCGAGCGCCCATAATGCCGACGAGGATCGGGTATGCCTCGAAGGAGCGCCAGGCGTAGATGACTTCATCCTGCACGCCGTCGGCGTTTACGCCGGCGAAGGTTTTGAGGATTTGGTTGAGCGCACCGAGGCTTCCGGCACCGGTGACGATGTCGTCAGCGTCCACGCCGAGCCGTGCGGAGAGCTTCTGACGCAGGGCGGTGGAGAGCGGGTCGGGGTAGCGGTGCGCTGTCGCAAATTCTGCGAGGACGCGCGCAACCTCGGGTACGGGGCCCAGCGGGTTCTCGTTCGAGGAGAGCTTGTACTGAGTGAGGCCTTCAACGGGTGTGGGCGGCTTGCCTGCCGCGTAGCTGGGCAGGGTGTTGAAGACGGGGCGGACCGGGATGTTGGCGTGTTCAGCTGACTGGCTCATGGTTCCAGTATGTGCCTGCGGGCGGCTCGGAGGCTAACGCTTCTCACCTGGAGAGCAGGTCGCGAGCAAGCTGTAACTGTGCAGGCAGCAGATACTGGCCGCGAGTGCTGTACGCAAAGATGGAGGGGCGCCGCCGGGGTTGTTCCCGGTGGCGCCCCTCCTTTTCTCTTCTCTACTCTACTCGTCCCCTCCACCCTCCACCGAGTCTTTGAGATACAGAGTCCTTGAGATTGATGCTTTTAGACTCGGTGTTTAGACCATCAGGGGTTCACGCTCCTCGAGGGGAGTCAGATCCTCGGGAGGGCCTGGGGCGCGAAACCCGGGGTCGATGTTCTCGGGCGGAGTTGGTGCGAGGAAGCCGGGGTCAATGCTCTTGGGCGGGAGCATGGGTGCCGGCTTCTGGCCTGGCAGGATGGGAATGAGCGACTCAACGCCGTCGTAGTCTCCGCCTTGCCTGGCTCCGAAGATTGGAGGATTCTTGAGCGCGGAACCCGCGTTAGGGAGCTGCAGCTGATCGATGATTGGCTGAGTAACAGCCTTTTCGATGTGCGTATGCAGATCTGCAGGTTTGGGCAGAATGTCCGGCGGGATTAGACCTGCAGGGGGTAGCTGCCCCTCTGCCTCGATTCGAGTGGGCATCTTGATGGGCGCAGGCTCCGGACGGCTCAGGTCGCTCGGCATCTTGATGTGGGCAGGCTCGGGGCGGCTCAGGTCGCTCGGCATCTTGATGGCGGGCGGCAGATGCTGCGGGTTGTATCCCTGCAGGAGGGGCACCTTGGGCATCTGCGGCACAGGCATTTCGGGCCATGCAGGCTGCGGGTTCTGAGATTCCTGCGGAGTCGGCTCGGGGTGAGGGATGGTCTTTTTGATGCCCTCGATGACGGCGGGGATTTGCTTAGCAGCCGCCTGTACGGTTTCTCCAGCTTCTCGCTGGAGACCCTCGGCCCTCTGCTTGGCAATCTCCATGCCCTGTTGGACATCTGAGACGGTATCTTCGATACCACGCTTTGCTTGCCCCAGGCGCCCGCCTGTCAGCTGATCAATCCCCTCAACTATACCCAAGCCACCAGGGATAGTTCCTGATGCAAGGGCTGCAACAGCGTAGCCCTCGGTACGTTTGATAGTTATACCCACTCGTAGAGCGGGAGGCAGACCGTCCGGCAGGTTTGAGGCGGAGGTAACCTTCTGTTCCCCCAGCACATACTCTTTACCATCCATTGCGGCGCGCATGCCGCCAGGCACCTTGCCGCTATGCCCTTCACGGTGTAGGGCTTCGTGGTAATTTACGGCATGATGCTCATGGTTATTGACGGTGATTACCGTATCGCGTTCATCAGGATGCCACGGTTCTCCAAAAATCTGTGGCAAGGGAATCTTCTTTGCTATATCAGGAACCCCATCGCCGTCACCCTCCACGTAATCCACGGCAAAGTCACGTTGTTTGGCTGACATACCTCGCATCGGGGCAGCTTGGGCATAGACACCCACAATATTGATTTCTTTGGCGACTTCAGCACTATTCGCCATGTTGTGGGCGATCATTGCTCCCTGGCTGAAGCCCTCCATGTATACACGAGCACCCTTGGGAGCACCAGCATCACGCAGAGCCTGCAAAATCATCATGTACGCAGAGTTCATCTGGTCTGGGCCCGCTGCTTCACGGAGAGTCCCCTCGCCATCTATGATGGATCCACCCCAAGATCCAAAGATAGTACCCGGAATGCTCACCACATACAGCGCATGGGCAGGGTCGCCTTCATGTCCTGCTTCGTACATAACGGTGACGAGTACGGCACTACGTTCAGCGGTCAAAGGGTCCTGCCGGGAACGTTCAAGTTCAAGGTCCTGCGCCTGCGCCGCCGCCAGAAGACGTTCCGAGCTGGCGCCCACAGAGAGCTGGTTTTTCTCGCCGCGATGCGTAGCAATACCGTATTCCTCCGCAGAGGCTGTACGGACGTTGTAAACCGCGTTTCCACCGATAGCTGCCTTGATGAGGTTAGATAGACCACCGCCCAGTGCCTTTCGAGCAAGTCCTCGCGGAATGCCAAACATGCTTGCAAGGCGGTCAAATGCTCGCTGACGGGCAATTTCAGGATTCCATTTGGCATCCATGTAGGCGGTGAAGCCGAAAAGAATACCCGCCACGAGAGGCGAATACGGCAGCGTCCGAGATGCCGAGAAGTACCCAAGCTCGGGAATGGTGAGCTTCAAGAGGTAGGTAGCTTCGCCGGGTTCTCCAGCGATGAGGCCGCGGAAGTGACCTCGGGTGCTGCGTCCGTCGGGTAGCTTGCCGTCCTTTGCGATGCCCATGGATTCGAACCAGCCTGCGACGGTGTTTTCAACCTGCAGGTAGGAGCTGTGGGCGGCTCGGACAACGACTGCGGTGGCGCCGAACTTTGCGGCACTCATACCGAGGTCTGCAGCAAGGACGGCGCAAATAGCGGCAGCCTGCTGGGCACGTCCGTTAATGCCGAGGAAGAGCCGAGTCTCGGTGGCGATGCCAAGAATCGGCATGGTGCGGTCGGCGCAGGTGCGGCTGACGGCGTCGAGGCCGTCGGCAATGGCGGGCATTTCTTCAAGCTCAACGCTGATGGTGCCTGCGGTGGGCCCTGCGGAGTTGCTGAGGTCACCGATGGGCGCAACGGTGGGTCCGGTAATCATGGTGTCTCCTAGGGTGAGGTTAGTGGGTTCGGATGAGCGAGCTCAGCCCGTCGGGCAGGTTCACGTGCATGAGTGAATCCAGCGTTGACTGGGCTTTTTGCACGCCTGAGCGGGCGATGATTTCGCCGGGGTTGAGTTTTTCGAGTGCGTCGGCTGCGCCGTCGGCGAGTTTGCCGAGTAGCCCGTCTACAACGGAGGCGGCAGCTTGGATTGCCTGCGCTTTGGCGGTGAGGTCGTTGGCGAGTTCTTCACCGGCGGCGGCGATCATGGCTGCGGCGCTTTCGGCTTGTTCGGCCTGGTTGCGGATTTTTTCGCGGTGTTCTTCGAGTTGTCGCCGGTAGGCGCGTCCGGCTTCGGATGCCCAGTGGTCGCCGTTGAGTTCGTTGGCGCGTTGGTGTGCGGTGCGGATTTCTTGGGCTTCGGTGCGCATCCGGTGGGAGAGTTCTGCGCCTTTGGCGCGGGCGAGCGCGGCGGCTGCCATGAGTTGCTCGGCGAGGGCGTGGCCGGCGGCGGTGCCGATGCCCATGTGTCCTGCTGCGCGGAGGATATCGGTCGGTTCGATTCGGGGCAGCTGGGGTACGGGTGGTGGTGCGGTGTCAACAATCGTGGTCATGGTGTGTCCTTTCACGGCGGGTTTGTTTTAGGCTAAATCTGCCGCGGTGACCGTGCAGGTGGAGTGCGCCAACCTGTGGATAACTCAGGCTTGTTTCGAAAAATTCGCACGTTTTGCGTCCTCAAAACCCAAAAAATGCCCCCTCCGCATCCCCTCGTTTTGTCATATTTCTGTAACTAACCAAGCCGCCCGTCACGTCCATATGCTCTTCCCGCCTCTTTTTTTCAGCGAATTCATGCAAAAATAGAGCTATGTCTCACACCAATAACACCTTCTTGCCTTCTGGCCGTATTGACCTGGGCACCGGCGAACTTGCGCTGGGCCCCCTCGACGGACGCTACGCTTCCGTGACCGCACCCCTGACCAACTACCTCTCTGAGGCGGCGCTGAACCGCGACCGCATCCACGTTGAGGTTGAGTGGTTCATTTACCTGTGCGAGCACGAGGTGCTGCCGGGTCTGTCCCCGCTGAGCGAGGAGCAGAAGAAGGGCCTGCGCGCCATTGTGACCGATTTCAACGCTGATTCTGTCGCTGAGCTGGCAGAGATTGAGGCAGTCACCGTTCACGATGTGAAGGCGGTCGAGTACTACATTGGCCGCCGTCTGGAGGGTCTGGGCCTGGGTCACCTGGTGCCGCTGGTTCACTTCGGTTGCACCTCCGAGGACATTAACAACCTCGCCTACGCGCTGGGCATCAAGGACGCCGTTGAGAACGTGTGGATTCCTGCCGCTGAGAACCTGATTGAGGTTCTGCTGAAGCTGGCTGAGGAAGGCCGCGACGTGCCGATGCTGTGCCGTACTCACGGTCAGCCTGCAACTCCCTCCACCCTGGGTAAGGAGCTGGGCGTGCTCGCGTACCGCCTGAAGCGCCAGGTGAAGCACGTTGCTGCTGCTGAGTTCTTGGGCAAGATTAATGGTGCAACCGGCACCTACGCTGCTCACTATGCGTCGGTTCCTGACGCTGATTGGCAGGATGTTTCTCGCGGTTTTGTGGAGCACCTGGGTCTGACCTGGAACCCGCTGACCACTCAGATCGAGTCGCACGACTGGCAGGCTGAGCTGTACTCGGATATCGCTCATTTCAACCGCGTGCTGCACAACCTCTGCACCGATGTGTGGAGCTACATTTCGATTGGTTTCTTCCGTCAGATTCCGGTGGCTGGTGCGACCGGTTCGTCCACTATGCCGCACAAGGTGAACCCGATTCGCTTTGAGAATGCGGAGGCTAACCTGGAGCTCTCTAACGCTCTGCTGGATTCGCTGGGTTCGACCCTGGTGACTTCTCGTTGGCAGCGTGACCTGACTGACTCCTCGGCGCAGCGCAATATTGGTGTGGCGTTTGGTCACTCGGTGCTGGCTATCTCCAATGTGGTGAAGGGCCTTGAGCGTCTGGATATTGCGACCGAGGTTATTTCCGCTGATCTGGATGCGAACTGGGAGGTTCTGGCTGAGGCGATCCAGATGGTGATGCGCGCTGAGGCTATCGCAGGTGTTCCCGGCATGGAGAACCCGTACGAGCGTCTGAAGGAGCTGACTCGCGGTCACCGCGTGGATGCAGCTCGTCTGAAGGAGTTTGTGGCTACTCTGGGTCTCTCCCCCGAGGCTGAAGCGCGCCTGTCGGCTCTGACTCCGCACACTTACAACGGTATTGCGGCTCAGCTGCTGGATCACGCGAAGAACGCTTAGTCCGTAGCAAAGGATTAAAAACTAAAGACCCCGGTTCCCTGTGTTTAGGGAGCCGGGGTCTTTAGTGTGTTGGGTCTTTGCTATGTTCTGTTAGCTGGCGAGGATTTTAGCGGCCGAGCATGCGGCGGTGGCCGGTTTCGGTGTCGTTGCCCTTGTCGCGGGTGAAGACCTTGCCTACAGCCTTACCTGCGTCCTTGACGCCCTTGAGCAGGGAGCCAGCCACGCCGGAGGAGCCGTCCGAACCTTCGCCGCCCTGTACGCGCGGTGCACGCGGGGTAATCATGAGCTCTGCGGGGAAGTAGGCGGGCGCGTCGCCGAAGGCTCGGCGGGTGTTGCGCACGACGTCCTTGCCGAGGGTCAGGTTCGCGCCACCGCCAACGACTGCGCCCACGCCGAAGGGCAGGGCACGGCCGAGCAGTGCACCGGTCTGGCGGGTGAGGAAGCGGCGGATGAACATGTTTCGGATGGTACGTTCGACGCTGAACATCTTGCCGCTGGAGGAGTTGCCGAGCAGCATGCCCCACTTGTTGGAGACACCGCCTGCCTTGCCGGTCTGCAGCAGCACGGTGTTCATGAGCTGGGAGCCTTCTTCGCCGAGCATGATTGCCATGACCATGGAGCGGGCGGTTTCGGGGTCGTGTACGTGCACGCCGTGCAGTTCTGCGACTGCCTGGGCGTAGAGTGCGGTGCGTTCGAGGTAGCCGCCGACTGCGAGCGCGGACAGGCTCATGGAGGTGACGGTGCCGACGCCGGGCACGAATGCGGATGCGCCGGTGACGCCGCCGATGGCGGTGATGTCACGCAGGTAGGTGCGGTCGAGGCGCTTGTGGATTTGTTCGGGGGTTTCGTCGGGGTGTGCTTCACGCAGTTTTTTGACGATGGACAGCGCGAGCGGTCGTTGCATGCGCAGTACGTTGTCGAGGGTGGTGGTCAGTGCGGGACGGGGGTTGCCGTCTTCATCGAATAGAGACTTCTTCGGGTCAAGCATGCTCTCAGTAAATCACGGCTTGGTGAATTTTTCCTGAATATGGGGCCTGTGGTGGGGTTTGGGGGGTGAAATTTCACCGAGGGCGTGGAGGTTTTTGATCGCTTGTTAGGGTGTTTTGGTCTTTATTTGCGCCCAATTTTAAAGCGCGTAAAATTGTCGTAGATTACACACTATTCATTGTTTGCATAGTGCGTGACCTGCTTCACGGAGATTCGGGTTGCGCCTGATGACAGATAGCGGCTAATACCTCTTCTGAATCCTAAGGAATACTATGACTTCTTCCACCCATACGCCCAATGCTGCGCGTTCTCCCCTGGCGACTCAGGGGCTGGGTGTTGCGTACGCGACCGGCGCGATTATTTCGGCGCAGTTCGGTGCGGCTCTTGCCAAGCAGCTCATGGGCGATTTGGGCCCCTGGGGCGTGGTCGCTCTGCGCCTGCTGACATCTTCTATCCTGCTGTGGGTGTTCTTCCGCCCGCAGATTCGTTCGTGGACCCGTCAGCAGTGGATGGCGGTCATTGTCCTCGGTGTCGCCCTGACCGGTGCGAATGCCTTCTTCTATGTGGCTATTGAGCAGGTTCCGCTAGCAATTGCGGTGGCTATTGAGTTTATGGGTCCGCTGGTGCTGGCGACGGTTATGTCGCGCCGTAAGCTGGACCTGGTGTGGATTGCTCTGTCATTTACGGGCATGGCGATTCTGACTGCTGAGTCCCAGGCGAAGCCTGAAGATTTCGCGTTGATGGGTGTGGTTTTCGCAATCCTGACCGCTATTTCTCGTGCCGCCTATATTCTGGCGACTGAGAAGGTTGGCGCTCTGATTCCGGGTATGGGCGGCATGGTCGTGGGTAACGTTGTCTCTACCCTGCTGGTTCTGCCGTTCCCGTTCCTGATAAGCGGCAATAACCTGTTGAAGGTCACCCAGGATGTGCACCTGCTGGCTATTGGCTGCCTGATGGGTCTGCTGGCTTCTGCCCTGCCGGCGCTGGGTGAGGTTTCTTCGCTGCGTCTGCTGCCCGCGCACATTTATAGCGTGGTGCTGTCCCTGGAGCCTGCGATTGCGGCGGCTGTGGGTATTGTGATGCTTGGTGAGGCTACCGGCCTGGTTCGTTGGGTTGCTATTGCTCTGCTGGTGGCGGCGAGTATCGGTATTTCGATTTCTCACGCTCGTGCGCAGAAGAAGGCGCAGGAGGACGGCACGCTGGAGGATGCGGACCATTACCTGCCGGGTGCGGTGGATGCGCACGCGGTGGATATTGCGCAGATGGCGACTAACTCTATTACGATTCCGTCGGCTGAACAGATTAAGGCTGACCGTGAGGCGAAGGGCCTCTAATCTACTGAACTGTAGCCGTGTCAACGGCTTCTAGCCCCCCCCGGGTAACGAGTAGGATAGTATCTCGTGTTGCCCGGGGGGGCGCGCTCTTTAAACGGCGCTATTGGAGCGTTCGTTCTGCCCCGTAGCGGCACAGCATGCACACGTGGAGAAGTACCGCCTTGTGAGGCGCAGGAAGGAGAATCATGCCGCATACTTCATCTCAACGCCCCGCACTGGGCATTATGTTTGTGCTGATGTCCTGCTCATCGCTGCAGTTCGGTGCCGCGTTCGCGATTACTCTTTTCCCGCTGTTTGGCGCTCTGGCTGTTACCGTCAGCCGCCTGACCATTGCTTCCATTGTGGTCGGTAGCGCCGTGTGGTTGGCGGCGCGTTGGCATACCCGCCGCGGCGGCGAAATGCCGCCGGGTGCGCTGTCGTGGTCGAAGGAGCAGTGGCGTGCCGTCATCATCTTCGGTATGACGTTCGGTCTGATGAACGGCTTCTTCTATTGCGCGATTGACCGCATCCCGATTGGTTTGGCGGTTGCGGTGGAGTTCTTGGGCCCGCTGGCGTTGGCGTCCATGCTGACGCGCAGGCTCCGCGACGCGGTATGGGTGCTCTGCGCTCTGGCGGGCATGCTGGTGCTCGGCTATGAGGCGGCGGTCGGTAAGGATACCGACTACCTGGGTCTGACGTTCGCGCTGATTGCTGGCGTGTTCTGGGCGCTGTATATTCGCTCGAGCGCGAAGGTGGGTGCCCTGGTTCCGGGTGCGAGCGGTCTGGCGGTTGCGATGCTTGTTGGTGCCGCATTCATTGCCCCGGTGGCAGCGGTTGTTCCGGCTCCTCAGCCGATGTGGAATGCGGCGCAGGATCCGATGCTGCTCCTCATGATTTTTGGTACCGCGATGTTCGCTTCGGTGATTCCCTATAGCGCGGAGCTGATGGCTCTGCGTAACCTGCCGCAGCAGGTGTTTAGTGTGCTGATGAGCATGGAACCGGCGATTGCGGCGATTGCCGGTTGGGCGTTGCTGGATCAGGAGACCGGCCCGATTCGTTGGGTGGCAATCTGTCTGCTGATGACGGCGAGTGTGGGTATTACGCTCACCACCACGAAGGGCGATTCCCCCAAACAGAAGGATGACGGTGAGGACCCCGTTCCCGTGCCGCTACCCGAATAAAACCAAGATTCTGCCGGCGCGCGGCATAGAGAAAACCCATATACAAAACCGTTGAGGCGGGTACCTGGTTGGTACCCGCCTCAACGGTTTTATGTTTCAGTTTTAGCTCTCGGCCAGCTCGTCCAGCAGGTCGCGGAGCTCATCGGTGGTGAGCACTTCCGCCGGATGCGGACCCAGGGCGTACAGCCGGTCCTGGGTGTCCTCGTCCAGCTCGCGGGCGGTGCCAACCAGCACGAGGTTGCCTTCGTTCTGCCCGCTGAGCATGGAGCTCTCGCACAGGCACCACACGTGGTCAAAGACTTCCAGCATGGCGGTTGCCTGCAGCTGGAAGAAGGGCAGACCCGCGTCGTCGCCCACGTTGATGGCGACCATGCCGCGCTCGCTCAGGGCGTCCTTGAGTTCGCGGTAGAAGTCGCGGTTCGCCAGGTGGGCGGGTGCGTCCATGCCGGTGAAGATGTCGAGGATAATCGCATCGAAGCCGGGCACGCCCAGCAGTTCGGGCAGGTTCGCCAGCTGCTCGCGGGCATCCCCCACCACAAGCTGGCAGTCGGTGCCTGCGGGTAGCGGCAGGCGGTCCGTCACGAAGCCCATGAGCTCGGGCTCAATATCCACGGCAACCTGGCGGGAGCCGGGGCGGGTCGCCTGAATGTAACGCACGAGGGTGAGCGCACCGGCGCCCAGGTGCGCGGCGGTGATGGGTTCGCCGGCGGGTGCGAGCGCATCCACAGCGTTTGCGATGCGGCGCAGGTACTCGTAGAACACGTAGTCGGGGTTCTGCACGTCCACGTGGGACTGCTCGGCGCCACCGATTTCGAGGACGTGGCCGTGGTCGCTGAACCCGTCGGGGTGAATTTCGGCGCGCTGCCCGCCGGAGAGCTGAATGTGTGCCACTACTTCACGCCAGCTTCACGCTTGAAGGTGCTGACCAGGTCATCCACCGAGGAGGAAGAATCCAGACCCTCAACGACCTTGTCGTTCACGACGAAGGTGGGGGTGCCCTTCACACCAATCTTCACGGCGTGCTCGTAGTCGCGCTGGATGGGCTTGACGGTGTCTGAGGCTAGTAGGACCTTGTCGAATTCTTCGGTATTCAGGCCCAGTTCCTTGGCGTAGTCATTGAAGAGGGTGCGCAGCTTATCGCGTTCTTTGATGTTCTTCCAGTCGTTCTGGGTGGCGAAGAGCTTGTTCGCCATTTCAACGTGCTTACCCTGAGCTGCTGCGGCTTCTACGGCGAGCGCGGCGGGTACGGCGTTGGCGTGCATGTTCAGCGGCATGTGACGCACGGTCACGTTCATGATGCCGTCAAGCTTCTTGGCGGCTTCTTCAAACTTAGGTTCTGCCTTAGCGCAGTAGGGGCACTGGTAGTCGGTGTACAGGGTTGCGGTGCCTGCACCGGGTACTTCGCGGTTGAGGCGGTAACCGACGTAGCCGTCATCGGCGGTTGCCGAAGCAGTACCCGAAGGGTCAGCGGATGCCGAAGCGCTAGCGGATGCACTTGCCGAGGTAGCGGCGGTGCTTGCAGATGCGCTCGCCGAACCGCTCGCAGACGCCGATGCGGAAGGCTGGGAGGAGCTGGAACCGCATGCGCTCAGCCCCAGGGCGGCGGCGGGCACTACGCCCAGTAGCAGGGTGCGGCGGTTGAGGGGTGAAGTCATGGTGGTTCCTCTCTCTACGGGTGGCGGGCTGGCCTGTTTGCTACATCTGTGGTTGATTAATCTGTGGTTGATGTGCACTCTGAGGTGCTGTCAGCCGCCGTGGGTATAGGGTTTATTGTATGCCTCTGCCCTGAACTTTCCCTATCTTCGGGCGGGTTTGCGGGGTGAATGCAGTGCACACCATAGCCGCCCTGTCGCCTGCTCCCAGCTGCGGGGCCGGTGTTGAAAGTAATTAGCCTCTCCCCCGCCTTTTTGGTACTATTGCGGGGTATGCACTGTTCATCGGCTGCTTTCGGGCGGTTGGGAACGAACGCATATGTGCCTCTATAGCTCAGGGGTAGAGCATTTCCCTCGTAAAGAAAAGGTCGTGGGTTCGAATCCCACTGGGGGCTCCACATCCGCCGTAACGCGTGCCGGTTTCCGGTGTGTTGCGGCGGTTTTTAGCATCTGAGAGTTGTCGTTTTCTCGAAGATGTCACCGTCGAACTTTAGGAGATTCTCATGTCTTCTCGATCCGCATCCGCTAAGCGCCAGAGTGGCCGTGCGCAGGCAGGTCGCGCCGCTGCGGGCTCTGCACGCCCGATGAGCCCCACGATGCGTTTTGCTCTGGTGTACGTGCTGGCGCTGGTGGTTTCCCTGGCGGTGTGGTTCTTCTACCGTTCCGTGTATGAGGATGACACCTCGTTCCTGGTGCCGATTGTGATTTCCTTGGTGACTTCGTACGTGTGCGCTCATGCGCTGACGGGCGGCAAATCGCCCCGCAACTAGACCGCCGACCAGCAGCCCGCCAGGCTGTAGCCTCGTGAGGTTTCAGGCAGACAAAAGCCGCGCATCCGGTTCCCCGCTCGGGGGTCGGATGCGCGGCTTTTTACGTGTGTACTTTAGACCAGCGCCTTACTTGGATGCGCGCTGGAAGTCGCTGTCGGTCTTGCCCCACAGGCCGTAGACCTTGGCGAGTTCCTTGACCTTCTTTGCACGCAGGTAGCGCGGCAGGTAGGAGCCGTCGCGGGGGCCGTCGAGGGGCACGTCGAGCATCTGGTGTGCTTCTTCGATTTCGAGCTCGCTCGGGGAGAATGCCGCGTTGATGGTCTCAGCCTGGCGAATGTCGAGGGTGATCTTACCGGTCATGCCGTGGTCGTTCGCGTAGCCGCATGCCTTGGAGAGGTCAGCGCCGTATGCGCCGAGGGTCGGGCCGTCGATGGGGCCGGGCAGACCGCCCAGGGTGGAGGCAATCACCAGTTGCGAACGCACGTAGGCGAGCGCCATGGGGGTTGCGGAGGAGCCGGTGTCGCGGCGGTAGTCGCCTGCGCCGAATGCGAGGCGGAAAGTGCCGATTGCGCGCGCAATTTCGATGGAGTGGTGCACGCCGAGTGCGGACTCGATCAGCGCGATGATGGGGGTTCCGGGGGGCAGCTCGGCTGCGGTGCGGTCAATGTCGGTGGCGTGCTCTGCAGTGGCGAGCATGACGCCTCGCAGGCCCTTTACATTCTTGAGGGCCTTGACGTCCTTCCACCAGTGTTCGGTGGTGATGGCGTTGATTCGCACCCATGCGACGACGCCGGAGTTGAGCATACGGACGACCTGTTCGCGGGCTGCGTCCTTCTCTTCAGCGGGACAGCCGTCTTCGAGGTCGATGATGATGGAGTCAGCCTCGGATTCGAAGGCCTCTTCAAAAACTTCTTCGGAGGAGTTGGCGCGCACGAGGAGCCAGGAGCGTGAGAGGCTGGGGCGCAGCTGACGCGCACGCTCATTGCGGTGGAATTCAAACATGGTGTGTGACTTCTTCCGTGAATTGTATATGCAGTGGGTTGTGCCGTAGAGGGGCAGGAAAAAGCCTGCGGTTCTTCCGCGCGTACCATCGCATTGTGTCGTCACCTCCATTGTGACGGAACCGCATAAGAAGTGTCCTACACCTCTTCTTTAAGCCTATCGCCTGTTGAGGTGCACATCAAACTAGCTCACCTGTTAGTCACCGTTCGACTTTGCCCTGCTCACGTGGCGGACGCGGGTCAGGGTGCGGGTTGGGTTGCATTGTCAACGAACCTGCCCGCAGCATCCGGTGCGGATACTGCGGGCAGTTCAGAAGTTTACGATTAGGCTTCCACCAGTTGGGTGCGGCCCACCGGAACACCGTCGTCGAAGGTCAGCTCGCCGGCGGCTTCCTTCTGGGCGCGCTGAATCAGACGTTCGGCATCCTCAATGTGCTGGATGACGGTTTCCACGCGACGGTGCACGCTCACCTGGCGGTCGCATCCGGTGGCACAATTGCCGAAGCAGCGTGCCATGGCGAGCGCTTCGGCGCAGAGTGCCACGGCGTTACCTGCCTTGGAGAGGGCGCGGTTCAGGTCGGAGTAGGTGCCGAATGGGGAGGCGGGAATATCGCCGTCGCTGGGGGCGAGGCGGTGCGCTTCCATAGCGACTGCACGCACGCGCGGAATCAGGTCGGCGAGCGCGTTTGCGTCCGGCACAATGAGCTCAATCATGGAGGCGGACGAATCGGTTGCCGCCAAGCGTTCGAGGACCTGGTGGAAGCGGTCGATACCGCGAATGAACCGGTCGTGGGATCGGCGCCAGATGCCTTTGCCGAGTTCGGCGTCGTCGCGGCGCGATTGCAGGTAGCTTTTAAGTCCCATGTGCCCTCCTCTGCGTGGTGTGTGTGCCGTGTTGGTTGGTCGGTGGAGGCTGCCGGCGATGGGCTCTGCGGCGACCCGCAAACCTCCCTATACTTAGGTTACCCTAAATCTCTTTTGGTGACGAGATGTCAGCAGTCAACTGTTTATTTCAAACCCAGATTTTCTTCACGCCGCTCACGCGACGCTCCCCGCAGCGCCAGTCTAAAATGGCACCGGCCTAAAATAGCACCGCAGGGGCGCAGCGATTTCTAGACCATGCGCAGCACAATCTTGCCGCGATGCTGACCGGAGTCGAAGTATTCGTGGGCGGCAGCCGCCTCCTCCATGTCGAAGATACGGTCCAGACCCACGCCAATCCTGCCGGATTCAATCAGCGGCAGCACGTGTTCGCGTACACCTCGCAGAATCTCAGCCTTCTGATGATCCGAACGGGTACGCAGGCTCGTAGCGTGCACCGACAGGCGGCGGGAGAGCATATACCCCAGGTTCACTTCTGCTTTGGCGCCGCCCATCAGACCGATAATGCACAGGTGCCCGCCGTCGGCGAGGGTGTGCAGATTGTCGTCCAGGTACTTTCCGCCCACGACGTCGAGGATGTAGTCAGCGCCGCGTCCGCCAGTTTCAGCCAGCAGAACTTCACGGAACGAATGTTCTGTATAAATAATGGGTTCCGCACCTAGTAAGCGCACATATTCTGCTTTTTCCTCGGTTCCCACGGTTGCAAACACGCGGGTACCTACGGCGAGCGCCAGCTGAATAGCGTGCACACCGATACCGCCGGTACCACCGTGCACGAGCACCACCGCGGGTTCACCGTCTTCCTTGAGGTTTTCGGCGGGGTTCATGCTCATACCACAGGTGAGAACCAGGTTCGAGTAGACGGTTGCCGCGACTTCGGGAATACCGGCGGCTTCGGCAAAACTCAGCTGTTCGGGTACGGGCAGCACGTGGTCGACCGGTACGGTCACGTAGTCGGCGTAGCCGCCTCCAGCGAGGAGCGCCATGACGGGGGTGCCGCAGTTCTCCACGGAGGCGCCTTCACCGACCGCTTCAATGACGCCGGCTACTTCGAGGCCGTAGATGGCGCTCGCTCCGGCGGGAGGCGGGTAGAATCCGCGGCGCTGCAGGGCGTCGGCGCGGTTGATTCCGGCGGCGTGAACACGAATGAGAACTTCGTGGGAGCGGGGTACGGGGGCGGGGACTTCGCTGATTGTCAGAGCCTCAGGTCCACCGTGACTGTTCTCAATAATTGCTCTCATGAGTCCTCCTCATTGCCGGAAGCACCATCGTTGGTGCGCGATTTACAGAAAGCTTATCGCATGAGATAATCTCGTAGTGCCCTGCGGCACGGTATTGCCATAAAATGCCGGTCTCTGGTGCGTATGGATGGTTGTCCGAGCGGCCGAAGGAGCTGGTCTTGAAAACCAGTAGGCGGTGACCCCGTCTCAAGGGTTCAAATCCCTTACCATCCGCGTTTTAGCTTCTGCTCCACGTGTGGAGCGCAAAGAGCCCCGTTCCTCGTATTGAGGAACGGGGCTCTTCACATATGCCGTTTCGAGTTACCGGGGGCGTCGTTAGTGTATGCCTGACAAGGCGTTTAGAAGCGACGTGACGAGGACTACGATACCGATGAAGATGCATAGCTCCAGCCCGTTAAGAATCAGACCACCGATGGCACGCGTACCACGCCGCCTTGCCGCGAACCCCAGCCAGATACCCAGGACATTCAGCACCGGCGCAACGAACACTACCCGCAGACCGCTTTCTCCAAGATCATGGAAAATCAACCAGCACCCTAGAAAGAACGTCAGCGGGCCGAGAGCGCCGAAAAGCAGGGAGAAGGTCGCTACACCCTTTTACCGTCTTGTGCCCCTTGCACGTCAGGAGGTTGCTCGCTCGCATGTTGCTCCCAGTCGTCCGTATCGTCAGCACTGGGTTGCACGCTGTTGTTCGCCTGGTAGAGCTTGGCGTACTCGGGGTTGTCATCGAAAGCTTCGTTGTTTTGGGGTAGCTGCGACATCGCATCCACAACCTTTCAGGATCTACACGCGTTAGTTGAATACCTCAGCCTGGTGCTTCGCAAAAACCTATTCGCCGTTGAACCACGCCCACACAATCAGTACGTACACGAGGACAAGCTTGGCGATAGCTATCCAGCTCAGGATTCGACCCGCAAGAGAAACTACGCCGTAACTATCCGCTTCCTTAGCTTTATGTAGACCAAGGACACTTAAGATGATGGTGGGGATACCGAAAAACCACGGACCCGACACCATGATGTTGATGAGGCTGAGCACACCGAAAGTGAGTGAAAGTTGGGAGGCTCGTTCCCCTAGATTAGTCGCTGTTTTCCCACCGCTCTGCATCATAGGGGGCTCTTCAATATCAGCACCCTGTTTGTGGCGATGAGGTTTCGAGCGCAGACCAGCTGCTGGGTCGGAATACGGGCCTAGGATTGGATCCTGCATCGTTGCATCATAACCTTTCACGTACCGACACAGATGCTAAACCCACCCTAGACCTTCCCCCGCGCGGGAACAAGCATGTCAGGACCAATCCACGAGATATACGGCATATACACAGCAAAGCCCCGCTCCTCGCATTGAGGAACAGGGCTCTTTACATATCACATACGAAAGACCATGAATTCGACTCTCGGCTATCCAAACTTCCTAAGCCGGTTACGACACTATCCTTTCAAGGTGAAAACGAGCATTAACAGGGCAATAGCCGCCAGGACTGATAGGGCGATGGGCAGAATCACACCAATCCAGCTGAGGATATGCCCCGCCTTTGCCGGTACGCCGTGACATTCCGCGTCTCGTGCAGACAAGATTCCCAGGATGCCCAGAATAAAAGATCCGAGGAGGGTGTAGGGCAGCAAGAACGTCAAGAGGATAAGCACCACGCTGATGATGCCAAAGGTCAATGACCGTTGAGCCAACTTACGCCCTTCTTCCAGGATGCCCACAGGTCCGACAATATTCCTCGGGTAGCTCGGGTAAAACTGACGTGTAGGTAGTGGTTGGTTACCCGGGGCGGATTGCCCATTGTTATTTCCCGGGTGGAGCTTGGCGTATTCGGGATTGTCATCAAAAACTTCATTATTTTGGGGTAGCTGCGACATCGCATCCACAACCTTTCACGTACCGACACAGATGCTAAACCCACCCTAGACCTTCCCCCGCGCGGGAACAAGCATGTCAGGACCAATCCACGAGATATACGGCATATACACGGCAAAGCCCCGTTCCTCGTATTGAGGAGCGGGGCTTTTGCGTACCCTCCAATGAGGGTGAAAGTGTTTAGAAGAATGCCAGTATCTGCACAGTCTCCACGAGACTAGAATTTGCGGCAGAATCAGAAAGAGCCAGCATAATTGCTAGCAGAAGACCTCCGCCGAAAAGCACCAGGAACATGCCACCAATGGCTACGCTAATCCAGTTCAAGATACGACCAGCTGAAGCAGCCGCACCATAACGCTCTGCCTCGTTCGCCTTGAAAATACCGATAACACCCAGAATCAGGGAAGGCAGACCAAACAGCCACCAGCTGAGAGTCACTATACACGCCAAGCTGATAATACCCAGCACCGTGGAAGTCTGAGCAGCCTTCTCACCGGCAAGCTGCTCGGGGGTCTTCTGCAAAAAACCCATAGGAACCATCATGGGCTGACCGTACTGGTCGGGCTGCTGGTACTGCTGACCGTACGGGTCATACTGATTCTGACCATATGGGTCTTGACCGTACGAATTCTGACCGTACTGGTCATAAGAATACTGATCGTAGGAGCTCTGCCCGTACTGGCCGTAAGAACCCTGACCGTATTGGCCATACTGACCGTACTGAGTGTTCTGCCCGTACTGGCCGTTCTGGTTGTACTGCTCGTTCAGACGGTTGTAGTCCGGGTTGTAGTCGTAGGGGTCTGAACCCCGAGGAGTCTGAGACATGGCATCTCACTTTCGTACGGCTGGTGTGTGTTAAACCTAATTCACCCTAACCCATGAATGGAACGGGTACAACTAAGGCCGTTATGCAACCCCGCACAACAGACTTTGATGCGCTGGATATGCGCCTTATCAGGTACGCAAAAGCCCCGCTCCTCACATCGAGGAACGGGGCTTCCGCTATACCCTGCGAATGAGCTCTTAGAAGAGTGCCAGGGTGCTGACCAGCTCAGTAAAGTGGTTGGAAGAGGAAGAAGCAGCACCTGCCGCGCCGATAAGACCCAGCAGCAGGAAACCACCGATTACAACCAAGAACAGGCCACCAAAAGCTGCGTTAATCCAGCCCATGATGCGACCGCCCGAAGCTGCAGTGCCAAAACGCTCAGCCTCATTAGCCTTCATAATGCCGATAACACCCATGATCAGCGAGGGCAGACCGAACAGCCACCAGCTAACAAAGAAGTTGCAGATCAGACCAATAATGCCGAGCACCATGGAGGTCTGACCAGCCTTCTCGCCAGCAAGCTGCTCGGGGGTCTTCTGAACAATGCCGACAGGCACCATCATAGGCTGACCGTACTGACCAGGCTGCTGGTACTGCTGCTGGTACTGCTGCTGACCGTTCTGAGCGTTCTGCTCGTTCAGGTTGCCGTATTCCGGGTTGTAGTCGTAGGAGTTAGAGTCCTGCGGGTTCTGAGACATGTGGTCCCTCTTTCGTGTGAATGGTGTGTATTGAACCTTACTCACCCTAACCTATCGCTGAGGTGGGCACAAACGGATTCGTCATTCTGGAGCTATCCGCAGCATATATGCACTGACCAGAAAACTGATGAGGCGCACAGAAGCCCGCGTGCGCACGGGGCGCTCGCGGGCTTTCTCAAATCATGAGGCTACTGCAGGTAGCTTCAATCTTACTGCTTTACAAAAATCTTCAGAGCGACCAGCAAAATAATACTGACGACACCCAGAACAGTACCGGCAATAGCCATACCGCGGTTCTTCAGCTCGGGGTTATTCATAGCCAGGCGGCCGGTCGCAATAGCTACAGCACCAAGGATGAAACCGAGGACAAAGAAGCTCACAATACCGCTCACCAGAGAGACAATCGACAGGGTCTTTGCCTTCTTCGCCTGAGCCTGCTGCTCAGGGGTCTGAACGGGCACACCGTAAGGAGCCTGCTGATTGAACTGAGGTGCCTGCTGGCTAAACTGGGGGTCCTGGTTGAACTGGGGCTGGGGGTTGTTGGGGTTTTCAGACATGATCTCTCATTTCGTTGAGTAAATAAGACACCTCTGGCAACGTTGCATGGAAAAATCACACGCCAGAGACGCCCTCTATTTATCGGTTGGACAGTAGCAGTCTATCGAAAATGTATATGAGCCTCAAAGCGCACAATCCATAATCCGCCCTATAAAGCAACACATACTCAGAGATATCCTCCAAAGCACGGGCCGAATTGACCAAGCGCAAAACAGCCTATATTCTTATAGGGATGCGCTCACGAGCGCACCGTGGAGACGTGCCAGAGCGGCCGAATGGACTTCACTGCTAATGAAGGGTCGGGGTTAAACTCGACCGGGGGTTCAAATCCCCCCGTCTCCGCCACAAAAAGCCCCGTACCGGTTGGTACGGGGCTTTTGCTTTACCCATCTCATTCAGGCACGAAGCCTAGAAGCTCTTGGGCTAGAAGTTTCAGGACTAGAAGCTCTTGAAATCCACGAGGCGCGCATCCGCACCATCAAGCAGAGCCCACTCCCCCGGCACCTCAAACACCGCAATGGAAGAGGGCGGGAAGCCATAGTACACATCCATGGACGCATTCGGGTCAGAATCGGGGCTCATCAGACGCTGCGCGGCATCCTGCACGCCGGGCAGATGCGACACCACCATCAGAGAATGAACATTCTCAGAAACACTGTTGATACGCGCAATGATGCGGGACGCAGACACCTCATACAGGCCCTCATCCAGATGAGCGGTAGGCGCCTTCGCCCCCAAACCATCCGAAACCCAAGTCGTCGTCTGACGAGTACGCAACGCCGACGAAGACATAATCTGCTCCGGAATATAACCGCGCGACGCCAACCAGGCGCCCGCAGCCGCAGCCTGCTCATGACCGCGCTTCGTCAGCGGACGATCAAAATCATTCAGACCCCAATCAGCCTCCGCATGGCGCATAATAATCAGACGCTTAACCCCGCGGCGGTGCGAGCCAGATGCAGTGTTGGAAGAATTTTCAGCCATACACCCATTCTATCTAGAGGGCGCCAGCACGTGCTGCACACCGCCACGTAAACGCGACCCACAGACACAAGCAAGCGCGCACAAGTAAGCAGGCATAAGTAAACCCCGGCGCACCAGCATCACGCCAGCACACCGGGGTGCACTCTACAGAAGCTAAATTCTGCACACGCTAAATCGAGTATTCCGGAGCAGCCCAGACAACAACCTCGGGGTGCTCAAAGAATCGGTAGCCCTGACCGCGCACCGTACGCACGGTACCCGAGAGGCGGCCCAGCTTCGAACGCAGACGACGAATATGCACGTCAATCGTACGCTCGTGCGGATGCTCGTCACCCGAGCTCCACAGCGCCTTCAGCAGCTCTTCACGACCCACAGTACGGGAAGAATTCTCCACCAGGTGTGCCAGCAGCTCGAATTCCTTGAAGGTCAGCATGAGCGGCTCACCATCCAGGAACACCTCGCGGCGTGCCAAATCAATCAGCACACCCGAAGAGTGGCTATTCGTGGTCTCTGCTTCGCGGGCGACATTCGCCTCCGGGTGCATGTACATTGCGGTCGGATCACCGAGCGCATTACGCACCACCTCAAGGTCGCTACCCTCAGCGTTCACCGGAGCCAACGCCACAGCGGCGTATGACTCCGACTCGGGAGCCAAGTGGTGTGCATAAGTGCGCAGATCCTGAACGATACGCACCAGGGAGGTGCCGTTCGCTGCAGCAAGTTCCTCGTTCAAACCAACATAGAGCACAAAGCCGCGTGCCTCATTTTCCTGAGCCTGCTTATGGGCAGGGTCACCGGCTGAGAAAGTCATCGGACGCAACGTTGCGGCCTGCGCAGCGGGACGCTGAGGCTGCACGACCTGGCGCTTAGCGGCGCGGCCGCGCTGGGAGATGTGGACATATCCAGGTACAGCGCCTGACATGGTTCAACCTTCTCTCAAAGTCTGTGTACGGGATCCCTGTCGTACGTAGTGTGGGGTGCGCCGGAAGTGACGCCGAGTCAAACAGTCCCCAATACCTGTTCGAGCTTCAATCCTCTTACTTAATATTTCTCCTATTTGACGGATAAATCAAGCGGATTCGGCATAGTGGATTCATCTTTATGGGCGAGAGGAGTACAATGCCCCCTCTCATGTTTTAGGGTTTCAGGGACTACCTGAAGCTTTCAGTATTTTTTTCCCTTATAAATATTCATAGCTTCTTTTATTTACTGGTTCCACCCTGTATTTTCATGTGAAGCTGTGAATATGCTCAATATATTTTGAACCCTTCAAAACATTATAGTGTTCCTCATCACATACTATTAAGGGTGTTTCATAAACCCACACAAGCGCCCAACAACACCATAAACACCCAAGACAGCAGACCGTTAGACACACATCCCCCAACACCACACCATATAACCTGCGCACAGCCTCCAGCAGATACAACAAAGCGCCCCCGCACATGCTTAAACATATGCAGAGGCGCCCCACTCACATCACGTGAATAACGCTGAAAAACTACTCAGCCAGACCGTACAGGCGGTCACCAGCATCGCCCAGACCCGGAATAATGTACGCCTTCTCGTTCAGACGCTCATCACGAGCAGCCAGGAACAGGTCAACATTCTCCATACCCTCAATGCCCTTCTCCAGAGCAGCAATGCCCTCAGGAGCAGCAATCAGGCACACACAAGTCACAGACTCAGCGCCACGCTCACGCAGGAACTTAATGGCCTCAATCAGAGTGCCACCAGTAGCCAGCATCGGATCCAGCAGGTACACCTGACGACCAGTCAGGTCCTCCGGCAGACGCTCAGCATAAGTCACAATATCCAGCGTTTCCTCATTACGAGCCATACCCAGGAAGCCCACCTCAGCGGTCGGAACCAGACGGGTCATACCCTCCAGCATGCCCAGACCAGCACGCAGAATCGGAACAACCAGCGGCTTAGGATCAGCAATACGAACACCGGTAGTAGTCGCCACCGGAGTCACAACCTCAACCTCTTCCACACGAATCTCGCGAGTCGCCTCATAAGCCAGAAGGGTCACCAGCTCATCAACCAGCTGACGGAAAATCGGGGACGGAGTGCTCTTATCACGCAGAACACTAATCTTGTGAGAGACCAGCGGGTGGTCAAGAATCTTAATACGCATAATACGATTTTACCCACCCCCGAATCAGCAAGCACCGGCAAAGCCCCGGAAGTGGCACACACCCTATAAAACTAGGCGAATACCGCCGCGCAAACACCCACTAACGCACCCGCCAGCACCACCCCAGAACAATCCGGGCATGCAAAAACCCGCCGAGACGAATCTCGACGGGTTTTCGTTGGTGCGGTGGTGGAGGGATTTGAACCCCCGTTGGCTTTTACACCAAACATCATTTCGAGTGATGCACCTTCGGCCGCTCGGACACACCACCAACAGTGGAATACTATAGCACACCCCCAACAGGAGAGCAAGAAAAACCACGTGCGGCAGCCGGGTGTCGCCCTCTTCACGGCCCCTTTTCACCGTGCCCTTTTCGACACCCGACACCGAAGTCCCGGCTACGTCTACAGACCCCAACAGGCCCGCCTAATGACGGATATACCCATCTACAACCAGCATGACAGCACGCGTTGCATCCTCAGCATTGCGCTCCGCCTGATGCACTTCACGATCCATAGCAAACATGTAAATCGCGCCGAACATAGAGATCGCAATCGCACGAGGATTCTGAGCGGTATCAACCGTATAGCGGCGAGCCACAGCCTCCGTCATCTCCTCCAAAAAATCCAGAAGATTCAGACGGTTATCGCTCATCGCCTCAGTCCAACCATCCGCACCCTTCCACGCCTCCGAAAGCCACATCCGAGTAAAACCCGGACGGTCCTCAAGATACTGGAACGCGGCACGAATAGCACTCCGCAACGCCTCACGCGGATCAGAATGAACCGACGCCGCGCGACGCGCATCGCTCAGCAGCAACTGCGTGCCGTACTGGACCAGCTGATCCACCATGGTCTTCTTAGAACCAAAGTTGTAATACACGGTTCCCTTAGAAACACCCGCCCGGGCAGCCACCTCTTCAACAGTGGCGTACTCAAGCCCCTTCTGGGTCATGATATCCATGGCAGCGTTGAACAACTTCAACTGAGTTTTACCAGTACGGCCGGGACGACGACTTGCAGCTTCAGCGACAGGGCGCTGCAACATCAGAAGTCCTCCCTCCCTTTTTGCAGATATATCTCTATTTTATTAGACAGTTTTCCCCGGTGCTAGCCAGCAGAGCGCCTAAACCTCAATCTCCGGCGCAAGCTTCTTCAACGACCACGTACGATCACGACGCGTGCCGATGTAACCCAACATCAGACCAGCCAAACCCCACAGGGTCAAAACCAGCATGATGCCCCACAGGCTCGACTCATTAATGCCGTACGCCAAACGACGCGTACCCGCCACCGCATAACTCATCGGGAAGAAGTCATGCATCCAACGAATCGACTCAGGCAAAGTCTCATACGGCATCGTGCCGCCCGCAGTAATCAGCTGCAGAATCAGAATGACCAAAGCAACCAGCTTGCCCGGCGCACCCAAGATCACCGTCAGACCATGAATGAAACCGGTAAAGACCAGAGCCACATAGCAGAGGAACAGCCACACCAGCCACGGATGAGCCATCTCAAAGCCCAAACCAAACTTAATCGCCGCGAACATCAGAGTCGCCTGAGCAATACCTACCAGTCCGAACGGCATCCAGCTACCGAGCATCACACGAATCGACGGCGCATGCGAAGCCAACGCACGGTTATTCATCACGCGCAGCGTCTGAACCAGCATCAGGCCACCAATCCACAGCGCCAAGCACATGAAGAACGGGCCCATGCCCTCACCATAGTTACGAGCCGACGCCAGCGACTCATGCGACAAAGTCACAGGGTTCGACATCGTATCCGCAACCTTCGCCTGTTCAGTCGGCGCAAGGCTCGGAACCTGCTTAGCGCCAGAAGCCAGACCGCTCTCCAACGACGAAGTGCCATCCTTCAACTCGGAAGCACCATCATTCAGCTGAGTAGAACCATCAGACAGCTTCGCCGTACCGTCAGAAAGCTGCGACGCACCATCCTTCAGCTCATTCGCGCCATCAGCCAGCTTCTGCTGACCCTCAACCGCAGACTGCTCCTTCTCCGCCAAAGTACCGCTACCATCCTTCAGCTCGGCGGTGCCGTTCTTCAAAGAATCAGTACCCTCCTTCAGCTCAGAAGCACCACCCGCCAGAGTCGCAGAACCACTCGCAAGGCTCGAAGCACCCGAAGCGATCTTGGAATTACCATCAGCCAGGGTCGCCGAACCCGACGCCAACGAGGACGCGCCAGCATCCACACGAGCGGCACCATCAGCCACCGACGAAGCGCCCTTGGCAAGCGAAGACGCACCGGAATCCAGCGAATCCACGCCAGTCACCAAAGTCTGAATCTTCACCGCAGTCGACGACGAACCATCAGAAACACAATGGCTCGACTTCAACGCGCGCAACTTCGACAGAGCATCAGCAGCGGCAGCATCACGAGTAGCCAGATGCGACTGCAGAGCCTTCTGATTCAGCTCAGCAACCTCATTCTTCGTCTCCTCAGAATCAACAGCAGCGACCAGCTGATCAGCCTGCTCCTGAGTCAACGTACCCGCCTCAACCAGCGGAGTCACCCGAGCACGCACCTTCTGCGCACTCGCAGACACCACAGTATTCGACAAGTCACGACCAAAATCGCCGCTACCAGCAGAAGTATCCGTCTCATGCAGACGCATGCACATCGCGTTCAGCTCAGCCGGCAACTCACGAATACCAGCCTGATCCATGCCTTCACGCAACTGATGAATACCCGACGCCAAATCATTAGCACCCTTCGCAACCGCCGCCGAACCGCTCTTCAAGCTCGCAGTACCCTCAGCCAGGGTCGCCGAACCGTCCTTTAGCTTCGACGCACCCTCAGAAGCAGACGCCGCCGCCGAAGCCAAGGTCGACGAACCATCCTTCAAGCTCGAGGCACCATCAGCAAGCTTCGCGGCACCAGAATCCAGCTTCGCCGCACCAGAATCCAAAGTCGACACACCATCAGCAAGCTTCGCGGCCCCCTCAGCCAACTGCTTCTGACCATCCAACAACTGCGACTGACCATCAGCCAGAGAGGAGGTACCATCCTTCAGCTTCACGGCACCATCATTCACCGTGGCAGTGCCATCCTTCAGCTGAACAATCGCATCCGCCAACTTCACCGTGCCGTTATTCACCTTCGACGCACCATCAGCAGCCTCATCCATCTTCGAATGAATCGTCGTGAAGCTAGCCAACAGCGAATTAGCCGTCGAATTACCGACCTTCTCAGCCACCGAATCACGCACCGCAGTGCCCGCCTTCGTGACAATATTCGTCAGCACATAGTTATTCGCGTCATTCGTAATGACCTCGATACCCGCCGAACGCGCATCAATAGGGCCCGTCTTACCGTCAGCATCAGGCTTAAACGAACCGGCACTCTGCAAATTACGCGAGAAATCCTTCGGAATCACCATCGCAAAGTCATAGGTGCCGTTCTCCACACCCTCGACAGCCTCAGTACGAGTCTGCACCTGACGCCAATCAAACGTGCCAGCATCCAGAAGATTCTTCTTCACGTCAGCACCGGTATTCACCTGCTTACCTTCGGAATCCGTCGCGCCCTCATCCTCAACCACGAGAGCACCCACAATGCCATTCACATTGCCGTAAGCATCCCAGTTACCGTACAGGTACAGGGCGCCGTACAGCAGCGGGATGCAAGACATAGCAAGAAGCACCAGAACCGGCAAAACACCGCTGGTCAGGCGCTTAAGCTCAACAAGAGCCACACGCAGAACAGTCATTCTTACTCCTTCTCAGCGGTCTTCTGGGCAACAGTCTTCTGGTTGCCGGTCTTCTGGTTATCAGTCTTATGGTCAGTGGTCTGAGCGGCTCCGGAAGTGCCGGATACCGCGGGGGTGAGGGAAATCGAAGAGGCCGCGGGGATTTCCTCCACCTCACGCACCTCAATCACGTCAATCACAGGCTCGGTCTGGGTCAGTTCTTCTGCCGCAGTCAGCGCTTCCGTCTCAGTCAGCTCTTCTACAGGCTCCTCAGCCGGCTCAAACTCGCCGTCCTGATCCATGTGAACACTACCCACCACAGCACGGGCGCCCTGCCAGGACTCCGAAATATGCGGAACAATCGCCACCACAGTGCGAGGGCGATCCTCGTCAGTGGCAAGCTCCTCCAGGTAAGGAAGCCACATATAGGTGTGGTTCAAATGACGGGAGGGCGTATCAAAAACCAGCAGGTCCGAAGGACTCGCCTGCGCCAAAGCCGCCATCAGCTCAATGTTCATCTCACCATCAAGCTCATCCATCCACAGGCCGTCCAGGTCCTCAAGACCGCGTTCCTTCAGCCAGCGGCTCGCACGGGAACGACCAAAAACCGGCAGATTATAGGAGAGCATCTCAGACACGTAATCGTGCACACGCATGTGCTGCTCGGGGGCGGTCACGTCAGGAGAGTCGATAATGTCACTGATACGACGCAGCTTCTTCATCGAAATCGGCTGCGGCTCCGCATCACCATCGCTCCAAAAAATCTCGCCACCCGACAGAGGCAAACGGCCGGTAAGAGCCAAACCCAGCGAGGTGCGCTCCATCTGGCTATCCGCCTGAATAATGATGACCTCGCCCTGATTTACAGAAAAAGAGGTACGACCAAAAAGGGCGTGGTGACGCCCCTTAGCCCAAATATTGTCAACGCGAAGCACGAATAAATCCCCTTTAAATACAGGACGGTTCAGGTGAGTTTTGGGGAGCACTCCGCAGGTTGCGTGGGGTATCTATTTTCAGTCACGGGCAGACGGAGGCTCCAGTGCCTATATATGGTAGACCCGGACATGTGTGATGTAGTGGGCTTTTTGCCTGAAATTGGGTACCAATTTTGAAATTTTTGAAGTATTTTTCAAATAAATGGGGGTTTCGTACAAATAACGCGGAAAGCCACGCGTTCTCACGCAGCTTTCCACGTTATACAAAACAGTTCCTGAAGCGCCACCACGGGTGACGGTTAGGGGCGGCGTTCCTTAAAGAAGTCCACCATCAGCTGCGCGCACTCATCAGCACGCACCCCCGCATACACCTCGGGAGCCGGAGCGACCTTGCCGTCACGCAGCACATCGTAACGGCTACCAGCAGCCCCCGTCTTCTCCTCCCAGGCACCAAAAACCACTGTCGAAACGCGCGACGCCAAAATCGTGCCGGCACACATCAGGCACGGCTCCACGGTCACGACCAGGGTGCAACCGTCCAGGCGCCACTGCCCACGATGCGCCGCCGCCTGACGAATCGCATTCACCTCCGCATGGGCGCTGGGGTCATGCTCCTGCTCGCGGGTATTGCCCGCTGAACCAATAATGATGCCCTGCTCATCCACTACCACGGCGCCGATAGGAATCTCGCCACGCTCACCAGCGGCGGCACCCTCAACGAGGGCGTGCGCCATCCACTCACTGTGTTCAGAGCGAGAGGGAATATCGCTGAGCACAGCGGAGGAACCATCAGTGACCGTTAATTTTGAATATTCCGAATATGACATAAATCCTCGTCAGGGGAATAAATGAAGCATTATCGAGCGCGACTAGTGAGTAGCAGCCAAAGAGAAAGGATACACCGCAGAAGCGCCCGCCAACCTCAGCTCGCGAGCCACCGCAGTAAACGCCCACCGCGAATCCACCACATCAGAAACCAGTAGAACCGGGCACTGATGCTCACGCACATAGTCCAGAACCTCAGCAGGAACCCGGTACGAGCGCACCACGTCCGCGCAACGGAACGCACTATTACCGCCAAAGAAACGGGGCTCATCCACCAGAGAAACCTGACCCAAATCCACCAGGCGCCCCACCGACGCAAGCCCCCGACCCAGGGACTGAGCCAAACGAGGACGCACCGGCGAAGGCAGAGTCAACACCGCCACCGGACGACCTGCCTCAGACCACTCCCAAGCGGCAAGCACCTTCACACAAGCGCGACCCAGCTCGGCAGGGACCTCAGAATCAACCGGCTCACCCAGCTCATTCGTCGCCAGAAGCTCACGCAGACGTGTACCGTACCCCATGTCGCTCAGACGTGCCAAAGCGTAACCGGATTCAGCCTGCTCGTCCTTAGACAAACGACCGCGCGGCGCATCCGCACCCATCAGCTGATCCAACCCGCTCGGCCACATACGACGCGGCTGCAACGGCACACCGACCGTGTTGAAGCTGCTCTGTGCCGCCTGCAGTGCCTCAGTGGGGACCTCCACCGGGTACCAGGGGCCCGCGCACACATCGCAACGACCGCACGCAACAGCGGAAGCATCATCAAGCTGCTGAGCCAGGAAAAGCATGCGGCACTGACTAGTACATTCATACTCGAGCATGGCGTTCTGCTCCAGCACACGTGCCTGCGCCACCGCCGCATAGCGAGCGTTATCGTACCGCCACGGCGAAGAGGTTCGACGCCAATAGTTGCCTTCCTTCACGACGGCGCCCTCAACATCCAGCACCTTCAGCAGAAGCTCCAGGGTTGAGCGGCGCAGTTGAACGCGCGCCTCCAAAGCGGTAATGCTCAACCCCTCCGGGGCCTGAGCCAGCGCATCAAGAACAGCCAGCGCCTGCTCCTCGTTAGGCATGGAGGCGGTCGCAAAATACTCCCAAATGGCGCGGTCTTCACGACCGGGCAGGAGCAAAACATCAGCGTTGACGGCACCTCGACCGGCACGACCAATCTGCTGGTAGTAGCTCACCGCAGACGACGGCGCGCCCAGGTGCACCACAAAACCCAAATCAGGCTTATCAAAACCCATACCGAGGGCACTCGTCGCCACAAGAGCCTTGACACGGTTTTCCTTGAGCGCCTGCTCCGCAACCAGGCGCTCATCGGGGTCGGTTTTACCCGTGTAGGCGAGAACCTCGTAGCCGCTGGCACGCAGAGCGTTTGCGGTATCTTCTGCAGCAGAGACAGTCAGCGTGTAGATAATGCCGGATCCGGGCAGGTCGTTCAGGTGCGTGAGTAGCCAGCCGATACGTTGCGCCTCATCAGGCAGGGTAAGCACACCCAGGCGCAGGGACTCGCGGGATAGCGGGCCGCGGATTACGTGCACAGGGGCGGTGTCAGTGCTGAGCTGTTCAGCGATATCGCGGCTAACGCGGTCATTAGCGGTCGCGGTTGTCGCCAGCACCGGCACACCCACCGGCAGAGACTTAATGAGCGAACCAATACGGCGGTAATCGGGGCGGAAATCATGGCCCCAGTCAGAAATACAGTGCGCCTCATCAATAACAAGCAGGCCCAGGCGCGGCAGCAGGTACGGCAGCCACTGCTCGCGGAACGCCGGGTTATTGAGGCGTTCGGGGCCCACCAGCAGCACATCGAGCTCATCAGTTTCGAGGCGGGTGCGGATCTCATCCCATTCGGTCACGTTCGCGGAGTTCACCATTGCGGCGCGCACCCCCGCGCGGGATGCTGCCTCAACCTGATCACGCATCAGGGAGAGCAGTGGGGAGACAATAAGCGCCGGGCCCATACCGCGGGCACGCAACAGCAGGGAGGAGATGAAGTAGACGGCGGACTTACCCCAGCCGGTACGCTGCACCACCACAGTGCGGGCTCGGTCGGCGACGAGGGCGCGAATCGCCTCGTACTGGCCATCGTGGAACTCAGCATCAGCGACACCGGTGAGGCGGCGCAACACTTCGCGGGCTTCAGCGTGCAGAGGGTCAGCCTGCAGGGAATCGGTGCGCAGGGAGTCCGCGGGGCTGGAAGCTGACTGCTGGGGGTTCATGGTTCTCTCCAACGGTGGGTGGTTGGGTCAATCGCTACGCCGCGACGCGCCGTGCTCTCTTTCCATCATGTCACACCCGGTATCGCCCGGCTCTGCGGATGGTCATTTCTTGGGGAGGCACGCGAGCGCCGCGTCACCTCAGGTTGTTTCGCCATGCGGGCGAGGAGATTTACGCCTCGCTCACCCGTGCGTCCGGCGTAAATGCCGGTAGAATTGTGCCAGTAATACACAGCCTCCGCATAGTTTTGCACAATGTTCACCATAGGTACGCTTTCTATGCTGGTGTTACTCCGCCGCCGATCCGTGTGTGCGGTCCACTCACAGTTCAGGATTTTTCATGACTTTTCTTGCCACCGCTTTGGCGCATCTTCCGGTTGCGCTCTTGGGTCTCGACCTTGAGCAGTTCCTGCTCGATACCGGCCCCTGGGTTCTGGTAGTTTCGGCAATTATCGTATTTATTGAGTCCGGTGTTCTTTTCCCTGTTCTGCCGGGTGACTCCCTGATTTTTGCTCTGGGTATGCTGCATGAGCAGATGGGCCTGTCCCTGTGGGTTGCGTTCCCGGTCCTGGTGCTGGTTGCTATTGCTGGCGCTGAGGTTGGCTACCAGATTGGTGCCCGTTACGGCCGTAAGATCTTCAAGGATGACGCGAAGATTCTGAGCACCAAGAACCTGCACACTACTGAGGAGTTCTTCCAGAAGCGCGGTAGTTTGGCTCTGGTTCTGGGTCGTTTCGTGCCGATTGTTCGTACTTTTGTGTCTCTTGCGGCTGGTATTTCTTCGTACGACCGTAAGAAGTTCCACCTGTGGAATGTTGTTGGTGCGGTTGCGTGGATTGGTTTGATTGGTCTGGCGGGTGTGCTGCTGGGCGGTATCCCGTTCGTGCACAACAACATTGAGTACATTGCTGTGATTATTGTGGCGGTTTCTGTGGTACCGGTTATTATCGAGTACCTGCGTGGCCGTTCGAAGGCAAAGCAGGAATCTGCTGAGTAATATGTGAGTCCTTCTCGGCTACTGAGCCGGGGATGAGAAAAGGTGGGGATACCGTCTGGTATCCCCACCTTTTTGCGTTCTCTCAAACCCGGTGGAGGTGATGCCCCCGGAAGCCAGCTACACCTCCGCGAGGTTACTTTACGCTCATGCGTCGAAGGTCCTCATGGGCTTTGAAGTACTGCAATACCTGCGGTTGAGCCAGAAGAATAATGATGGCAATATGCAAGACAACATCAAGTGCGGTCCTGCCTAGAGCCAGCACAAAGAAGACATTAGGATCTCCATAGTGGTATGCGCCTGCTAGCCCAATCACTTCTAGGACGGGTACACCAATCTGACTCAAAAGAGGAAGCAACAGCAAGCCCAATAGGTTAAGGACAAAGTATAGCGCACAGTCAACGATGACCAGTATGTGCGCCCAGCGGGCTCCTTGCCAGAGCTGCCAGATGACGAGCCCGCCGATAGCGGTAAAGCCAATCCATGAAAGACCAGCGAATTCCACACCACGCCAGGCCATCACGTACAGGGATGATAGGGCGCCCAATACCATCACAGCGATTGCGCAGCCCATCGCCGCACGCAGAGCGACAGGCTGCGAAGGGACGTAAACGACTCCGTAGGAGCCCGGCATGCCGTACGAAGGAGCGGGTGCGCCCGGAACCGGAAAGTTCGGTGTTGCGGCGTTAGGCTGAAGTGCCGGGCCAGTAGCCGAAGGGTTGGGAGCGTTGTTTAACATCGTTGTTCTTTCTTGTATGTACCCCACGCTGATGCGTGAGCCGGTGATTGTTTAAGTAATTGTTCAAACCTGGCAGGCTCGTATGAAACCTGCATCAGGAGGCGGGCGGGGTTGCGCCCCGGTTAGTTATGTTTAGCGCACGCCCATGCGTCGCAGGTCTCCACGCATATGGATGTACCGCCCCACCTGCGGCTGGCAGAGAAGAACAATAATGAGGATGCGACTGATGAAGTCAAAAGCTATCTTCGCGTAGAAGACGTGAAGGGTCATAAACGGGCCAAAAAACATAACCCTGGCCGCTTGCGTACTATAATCGTCGGTCAAAAAGACGTGATAAAAGAGAGCTACAACCACAATGTCCAAAAGCATGCGTAGCGCGCCCTCGATAATAATCACCACTCGTGCCCATTCATAACCCTCATTGAGGTACCAGGCAGAGACTACTCCAAGAACAATAGGGAGAACCATCGTAAGCCCCATCGTCATACCAGCCAACATATACGCAAACGTGAACTCTAGACCCACAATAGGCTGTTGGGGATACGTAGTCAGGAACACTATCATGAAGATGAATACGATCTTGACGGCGAGGGGTCGCGGGGGGAGATTGCTGGTTGCCTGAGGGTTAGGCGCACCGTGTACGGGGCGAGCACCAGTAGGAACCGGAAGCTGAGGCGCCACTGCGGCGGGTGCCGCAAAGTTCGGTGCCGGAAAGTTCGATGCTGCGGCGTTAGGCTGCGGTGCCAGCGTGCCCGCGGAGGCACCGGAAGTATTGTTAAACATCGTCGTTCTTTCTCTCGTATGCTCGCACTATGGTGCGTGAATCGGTGGTTGTTCCACTTTTTTAGGTATGTTTACGCGAAACCTACCTAAAAGAGTTATTTGATGTAGTTAGCTGAGAGAATAATACTTTTTCAGTATAGGGTAAGCTCTTCGGGCCTTGTAGAGTTTTTATACGAAGCCTGGAACCTTTTAGATAACTCAAAGGGTTTTACCAGCTAGAAGATTTCGATATTTAACGCAAAAGGGTGGGGATACCGTTTGGTATCCCCACCTTTTCATGCTCTAAACCTTTTGGTGATAGTGGTGCCGTTTGGGACAAACGCCCTAGTTGAGGCGGTTCCCGCCCTCGTTGGAGTTAGCCTCATGTGCCGGCGGATTCTGACCAACCACCTGACTATGCGGCGTGCTGCCGGCAGTCGTGTACGCCCATACAGGGGGACGGGTCAGCAACACAATGTTCCGGATGTAAAGGATAGTAATGACAACACCAACCGCGGTACTCAAGAGAAGAGAAATCGCCAGGTCCATAGAGTCGTAGGACTGCAAATATTCCATCAGCCAGGTGAGATATCTGGAATCCATGAAGAAATCTTGCGCAAACCAATACATACGGCTCAAGACCTCGTAGGCGCTACACACGAGGATAAGTATGTGCGCCCATCTGTGCCCTTCCCAGGTCTTCCAGAAGAGGAAAATCTGGATAAAAATGAAGATGAGGGGGAAGCCCAGCGTGAAGAGAAGAGACAGCGCCCCCAAGCTGGAGGTTAGGTTCTTAAGGAGTATGAACGTTTGAATATTCCTGAAAAGCAACAGAATAATGATGACGGTCATGCACCGCTTGGCGCTGCGCAGAGCCTTCGGACGTACCCAACCCGCATGTTCGGAGGCGACAGCGTAACCGGCGGTCGCCTCCCGGTAGCCGGTGGTGGTGAGCTCGGGGGTTCTGTCGCGGGGTGCATTACCCTCTGCCGTGTTATTGCCTACCGCGCTACTGGGGGCAACGTTATTGGAGGCGGTGTTACTCTCTGCCGTGCTATTTTCAGCCTCGTCGGAGGGCAACAGCACACTGTATTCGGGAACCGTGTACTCCGAATTATTCAAGGGCTGCTTCGGGGTACGTTCTGACATCGTCGTTCCTTTCTCCCCTGGCACCCACCCCGCGCTACAGTGCACGGAGCGGGCGTTAAAGAGTCTTACCTTAAGGATATAAAGAGGCGCGCCGCACCCTAGGAAAGCAGTACCCTTTCTCAGCGTATTCAGAGGTATCCGAGTAACCACGTGCACCATTCCGAGGGCTAGCCCCGGAACTCCTGACGTTGATGTTCCTTTCTACGTGCCCCATCCCGCGCTACGGTGCGGGGGTCGAGGGGTATTTCCCCCTGATGAGGTGCGTTCGTCATCCTCATCGTCAGCGAAAATCTCTCGAAGTTCTGCCGGCACCTGACCGGCAGCCTGTCTCGTCTCAGACATCATCTGCTGGCGTTCTAGCGCACGTGCCCCGCTAACGATTTGTGTGTACATCCTAATAGGTGCACGAGTCAGCAGCACAATCATCAGGAGGTAAAGAACGAGAGTAAGAACGCCGCTCGCGATACGCACCAGGCTAGACGCCGCAGCCGCTCTAGAGCTCAACCCCGAGAAATTATCCGCAAGAATAAGCACACCGCTAGCAGCCGCGAGAGCGCAGTAGATGATGGTAAGAATGCGCGCCCACTCGCGGCCATCCCAGATCTTCCAGAGAACAAAAATCGGGATGGCGGAGATGATGAGGGTAACCACCAAGGCAGAGAAGAGAACACTCACCACCATCTCAAAATCGATATACGACCAGCTTAGAATCGGCAGAAAGTTACTCAGGGGTCCCAGCACGATAATGGCGGCAGCGCACCACATGACGCTGCGCATAGCCTGCGGGCGCTTCGGAATTACCTGCTCGGAGGCGACAGGCGCGGTGTAGCCGGTAGTGGTTTGCTCGGGGATGCTGGCGTGCTCGGAGGCGCTGCCGCCGGGTGCGTTGCCCTCCGCCGCGCTGTTATCTGCGGCGCTACCGGAAGTTACGTTATTGAAGGCGGCATCGCCTCCTGCCGTGCTATTTTCAGCCTCGGAGGAGGGTAGCAGCACGCTGTATTCGGGAACCGTGTACTCCGGATCGTTTAGCGGTTGCTTTGGGGTACGTTCTGACATCTTTGTTCCTTTCTTCTCTTCGCGCCCCGCCCCGCACGCTATAGCGCAGGGCGGGTGCAGAAGAGTTTCCTCATGGGGAGGGGCATCCCACCCTAGTTGAGGCGGTAGCCTTCCTCGGTGTACACGGAAGTATCCTTGTAGCCGCGCTGTTCGTTGCGGGAGTTCCTCCGTGCATCCGTGCGGCGGGTCGTCTTGTACTGCTGCGCGACCGCTTCTTCAGCCCGTCGGTTAGCTTCCTTCTCTTCCCGACGTGTCTGCTCTTCTTCCAGGTGAGCACGCATTTCTGCGTCCTGATGCCTAACGACCCGAGTCTCACCGGCGTTCACCTGTTCGCGCGCCTTCAACCGCGCCAACCTCGCGGTAGCCATATAAACCCTGGTGGAACGGCTCAAGAGCAACACAACAATCAGGGTGGAGAGGATCGTAATCAAGGTGTCGGCAACATTCCTAGACAGCACAGCTGCCGCGTAGTACTGAGAACTCCACGTCTGCGTGCCATTCAGCAACCGGGAAAGATAACCAGTCGTCAGGAAGGTGTTCACAAAATCTATCAAGCCCCTGATAGCTATATAAGCGAAGCTAATAAAGATGACGACATACGCCCAGAATCGACCTCTCCATAATCGCCAGAGAACAAACATCGGTATGGCGTGCTCAACGAGGAGGAGCACTACACCGGGGATAATGAAACCCACCCATAATTCGATGCCACCGGCTGAACGCCCGTCAATCATATGTAGGAAGATTTTATGGGTTGCTTCCACCGCCATAATGGCGACAAAGCATCGCATGACGCTGCGTAGTGCCTTTGGCCGCGGCGGGAGCACCACCTTAGGCGCGGCAGGCGCGGTAGAGCCAGCAGTAGCCTTCTCGCCCCCGTGTGCTTGCTCGTGGGGATTACCCGCCTCACCAGTGGAGGCGCCACCAACATTAGGCTTTACACCCGCCTTCTGGGCGCGCTGAACCTGCTGTATCTCATCCAACAGGCGGTTCTTCTCCACCGGATCATTCGAGAGCGCATAATCGGCGGAAAGCTCACGCAACAGCTGCTCGGTAGAGTCCTTGACCGGACCTTCTTCCTTCTCAAGCTGACAAAGAACATCCTCGCGAGTCAGCTCTTCGTCATCCTCAGCACCCGACATGCTTTCCTCGATAGCCCACATCTGTTTCCGAATTACCGCACGGCTCGGAACCGCGCCCACGGCAGAGCGAGTCAGCAGGAACATGAGGACGGCGCTACCCGCCGTAATGACCGCGACCAGAGCCTGCGTCACGATAGACGAAGCGGCGGCAGGATGCGAAGCCGGATCCAGAGCAGTGAACGCAGGGAAAAGTACCTGAGCCATACCAAAAACACCGGCGAAAGAAAGCACACCACTCACACAGCACAGCAGCAGGTACAGCATCATCAGGCGGCGCGGATTAATGTACCCGTCTTTGACCCACCCCAGAACAATCCAGAGGAACGGCACCACCAAGATGGCGTCAGGCAGAACCTTCGGCAGGGCATAACTAAGGAACGAGCCGATGTTCACACTACGACCCGCAGTAACGAGAACCTGGTACGCATCCAGGAGGAAATACACCAGGATGAGCGTCATACCGATGGAATAGGCTTTACCAAGAATCGCCAGTCCCCGGTTAAATTCCTGTTCCCTATCGCCAACTATGCCAAGGTTTCTTTTCGCCTCTTCAAACGCCGCCTGCTCATCATATGTGCGCTTGGCGGCGCCGGGGCTCGTCTGCGATGAGGATTCGTGCGCAGGTTCGGAAGTAGGGTGCACGAGTCGTCCTAACTGTGGTTGGGTGAATAAAATTATCGGTGAGCCGCAGACCCGGGCCCGCAGGACCTGCAGGATCCGCGGCCAGAATCTATGAGGCTAAATCAGGTAATCCTCGCTGCGGCGCACACGCCAATCACGGCGCGCCTCCATGTAAGAACGCGACTGACGCGACCACACCAACGCCAACGCCACAACACACACCAGCATGTACGGACCCGCAATATACACCGGCGTGTACAGTGGCGAAGCGCTACTGAGCAGCAGCTCAACATCCTGGCTCGGCGCACCATTCAACGTGCCCAGAAGAGCCGCCACAGTCAGCATAATCAGCAAAGAAGCCAAAACACCCAACGCTAACGCCACCGACAGCACCAACGCCGCCCACCGGTAACCACGCAGATACGCCACCGTGCAGAAACCATGCAGGGTCACGTTACCGAACGCGCTGACCATTAGGAAAAGCACCGGATAGTACGCCTGCGCATCCACCAGCGACTGGGCGCGCCAGGTCGAAAAATGCGACAAATGGGTAGTCGCATAGGAGACGCCGGTGTATGCAATCAGCGCCAGCCAGCCCACAGCAATAACAAGCAGAACCCAACCCGCCACAGACACGAGAGTGGGGGTGGCGGGCTTCGTAGGATGCGTGGTGTTCGGAGCGGATGGCGGAGAGGACTCGACGGCGGACATAGCTGAATCTTTCGGATATCGGCTGATAGTGTGCGGAAAACGTATGAGCGAGTGTGTGATGTGAGTGTGGGCGGCGGCGCGGCGTTCGTCTACCGCGCCGCCTCAAAACTTTAGGCAGAAGTGGACGGATCAACCGTCGCAGAAATACTTTCAGGTAGCAACGGAGAATCTGCCCGATTCGCCATCGCAATTCGCAAGTTGTTGAAGCGGTAAATGGTCAGCAACGATAAACCGACCTCGCTCAACCAGACCAAGCCCAAGACAACAAGTATCAGCAGGGGGTCAAGCCCCATCGAAACCCCAGCCCAGTCGAGCATCAGCAGCAGGAACGTAATCGGTGAAAGCACCAGCCCCACCGCAACAAACCCAATCAGGGAGCAGATAGCCCAAACGCTATACACGGAGGCGTCCGCCGAATCACGCGGAGGGCGCATCAGCGGCCACATCTGAACCACCAAGTAAAGCGCCGCAACAAACCCAAAGCAAATCGCCAACGGCTGCGTGTACTGAGAGATAATGAGGCCTTCAACCAGAGTCAAAATACACAGGATAACCGCGCGGACCAGCAGGTTCTTCTTGAGCTTCTGCTTGCGCTCCTTCACCTCATCAGCGGTGTAAGTACGCAGAAAAGCGGGCAACTGACCCTGCCCCGGGAACGGCGGTAGAGGACCCGTCGGGTGTGTACGCACCACAATCGGAGGGTTCGTACCATCCTGAATGATGACGGTAGAAGTCGCCGAAATAACCGGATGCGAGCCAGTCACCACAGGCGGCGCGTTCAGCGGAACGGATACCTCCGGCGTAGCAGGAGTCACGTGACGGATAGGCGCCTGAAAGCGGGTCTGCATACTAATATCTTCATCCGGGTGTTCTGCGGATGAAGCGGCATCTGTGTTCAGGTGTGTAGCGCCCATGAGTGGCCTCCTGGCAGGTGCGGGTCGTGTTTCTGTCTCTACCGTATCACGCGTACTTTA